>Ga0310786_10002564_pt1 | contig 27583 bp, 15 predicted proteins | sample AusTroGonzalo_MG_FD_203881 | JGI IMG/M metagenome (GOLD analysis project Ga0310786, IMG submission 203881) | Bovine rumen microbial communities from tropical cattle in Woodstock, Queensland, Australia - Gonzalo_03 (v2) (version 2) | ecosystem: Host-associated > Mammals > Digestive system >...
GTCGAACGGCGTCTACCTGCTCTCCGTGAGGAACGGCGACAAGCCGGAAAGCGACTCCAATAGCCCCGAATACCGCCTTGTCTGCATGACGGACCTCGGGCTCTCGGTCCGCCGCGACAGTAACAGGCTTCTCGTGTGGGTGACTTCGCTCACGACCGGCAGGCCCGTTCCCGGCGTGAAGGCGCGGCTCTACGCCTCCAACCGCCTGCCGCTTGCCGACGCGACGACCGGCTCAGGCGGAGAGGCCGCCCTGTCCGGGTGGGACGATCGCTACGAGCCGTTTGCCCTCGTCGTCGAGAAGGAGGGGCGGTCGGACTTCGCGTTCATGGCCATAAGGGACTCGATGAAGATCGACGAGGCGCTTCCGAACGGAGTCAGGCCGGACTACAAGAAGCCCGACGAGTGCAAGGCGTTCGTCTGGACTGAGCGCGGCATCTACCGTCACGGCGAGAAGATCATGCTCCACGCCATCCTGCGCAACGGAGCGGGGAACGCGCCGGTGCGGTTCCCGGTGAAGGCGCGGTTTGAGGATCCGTCGGGTCGCGAAGTCTCTGGCGCGAGCGCCGTCTGCGACGAATACGGAGCCGTCAGTTTCGAGAGCTTCTTCGCGCCCGACCACCTGCCGTCTGGCAAGTGGAAGGTCAAGCTCCTCACGCCTGGCAAGGCCGGGACGCTTCTTGGCGAGCACGTGGTCAAGATCGAGGAATTCGTGCCGCCGCAGGTCAGGGTTTCGCTCAAGGATTTGCCGGACGCCAAGTCCGACGTCTCGAACTTCACCTACAAGGTCGCGGCGGAACATCTCTTCGGCGGTCCGGCGAAGAGGCTCTCGGCGGAGAGCCTCGTGGCGTTCTCGGACGCCGACTTCGCGCCTGCCGGGTGGAAGGGCTTCCGCTTCGGCGATCCGCTGAGGGAGATTACGCCTAACTACACGAGGCTTCCTGCGAGGTTCACCGACGACAACGGCGAGGCCGAGTTCTCCATCGGACTGAAGGCCGACTGGGGCCTTCCCAGGGCGGCTGTCAAGGTGACCATCCAGGGCTCGGTGCTGGAGACGGGGGGGCGTCCGTCGGTGACGCGCGCGAGCCGCATCCTGCATAAGTACCCGTACTACATCGGCTCCGACATTCCGCAGTATGTCAGGCAGCGGGACGGCCTTGCGAAGTTCAGGGTCGTCCAGGTCGAGCCGGACGGCAAACCGCACAAGGCGGCGCGGCGGCTCAAGGCGGGGCTGTGGAAGATCGAGCGCGTCTACAACCTCGCCCGGAGCGGGAACGGATCGTATTCGTGGGACAGCGAGCGCGTCCGCAAGCGGGTCGACGCCGCGGAGGCGGTTGACGTCGCCGAAAACGGCGAGGGGACGGTCGAGCTGCCCGTCTCTGGAAGCGGCGACTACGAATTCACCGTGGAAGACGAGGAGCTTGGCCTTTCCCACACGGCGAAGTTCTGGATATCGGCCGGTGGCGACGACGAGGTGCGGGCGAACCTCAAGAACCCGACGGCCGTCTCGATCTCGCCCGACAAGCCGCTGTACCGCGAAGGGGACAGGCCCCGCATTACCGTGAAGGCGCCGTTCCGCGGCATGGCGTGGCTCGCCGTCATGCGCGAGAAAGTCCTGTACACGAGGACCTTCGAGATAACCAACCTCACGAGCGTCGTCGAGCTTGATCCGGTGGAGGGCGCCTGGGCGCCGGACGTCGACGTTGCGATAAGCGTCGTGCAGTCTGTCGAGGCTGGCAAGAACCATCTCGCGGCGCGCGCCCACGGCATCGCCTCGCTCCGCATCCGCACCCGCGACAGCGAGCTGCCGGTCGAGGTCAGGTCGTCGGTCAGCTGCGCGGACCATGGAGGGAGCGACCTTGAGGTCAAGCTCACGGCGCGCGGCGAGTTCGCAGTCGGGGAGCGCGCCGTTGTGACGGTCGTCGACGAGGGCATCAACATGCTCACCAACGAGCAGGTTCCCGACCCCGTCGGGTTCTTCTCGGAGGAACACGGCGGGTGGCATCCGCTCTACGACATCTACAACAGGCTTCTGCCGGTCTACGCCGCCGGCCTCAAGGCGACAGGGGTCAAGACGGGCGGCGACGGGCTCGAGGACCTCATGAACCGCGTGAGCCCCGTGCCGACGCGCCGCTTCAAGCCGCTGAGCATGTGGCAGCTTGACGTTCCTCTTGCGGACGGCACGGCGGAGGTGAAGTTCAGGCTTCCCGAGTTTGTGGGCGAGGTGCGGGTGACGGCCTTCGCGTACAACAGGCGCGCAACCGGCTGCGCCGCTGTCCAGCAGAAGGTGTCGCCGAGGCTGGTCATGCAGCCAGACGCGCCGCGGTTCGCGGCGCCGGGCGACAGGTTCGCCCTCACGCTCGCGCTCTTCAACCGCAGCGGGAAGGACGCCGAGGCCGAATACGAGATCAGGGCGGAAGGCGCTGTTAAACTTGTCGACGGCGCGGTCGGGCGCGTAGCGATCAAGGACGGCGACTCGAAGGTGATGAACTTCACGGCCGAGGCGAAGCCCGAGATAGGCCAGGGCGTTATTACGTACCGCGCGACGGGGTGCGGGGAGTCGCACACCGGCGTAATCGAACTGCCCGTGCGCCCTGCAGTCGCATGGGAGGAAAGGGCGGAAGTCGTCGTGCTGCGCCCCGGCCAGGAGTTCGTCTCTGCCAACGTCGGCGTACAGGGCTCGATGCCGGCTGCGACGTGGCGGACGTTCGCCGTCAGCGGCTCGCCAATGGCCGAGCTCGTCTCCGCGTTCGACTATCTCGCGGAGTATCCGCACGGATGCCTGGAGCAGACGACTTCGCGCATGTTCCCGCTCGTCTACGGAGGCGGGTTCCTGAACCGGCTGCCGTCGTCCCGTACGAGCAAGGCGTCGGAGGTGGGCGGCATCGTGAACGCAGGCGTTGCGAGGGTCGTCTCCATGCTGCGCCAGAACGACTTCACGATGTGGCCCGACTCGAACTGCCCGCCCTGGGACCGCGAAGTCTCCGTCTACGCCGCGCACTTCCTCGTCGAGGCCGAGGCGGCCGGCTACAAGGTCGGCAAGGCCGCTTCGGAGCGCGTCAGGGAGCTGCTGAAGAAGTGGGCGTTCGACCCCAGCACCAACATCTCGGCCTACGCCTGCCACACGCTGGCCCTCGCGGGATGCCCCGAGAAGGACAGGATGTTCGCCCTCTACGACATGCGCGAAAGGCTCTCGCTCGTCTCGCGCGCCCGGTTGGCGCGGGCGTTCGCGAGGATAGGCGACCCTAAGCGCGCGCGCGAACTCGTCGCGGACGCGGCGATTCTCCCGAAGAGCGTGAAGGACGCGTCGTTCGCGCTCATGGCGCTTCTGGAGCTCGACGCCGGCGACAGGCGCATCCCGGAGCTTGTGCTCTACCTGCAGCGCAACCGCGACAAGGAGCGCTTCCACTGGGGCACTACCGGCGACAACGCGCATGCCCTGATGGCGCTCGCGGCGTACTACAGGGCGAACGACGCCGGAAGCGGCAAGCCCGCAGTCTCGATGAAGAGGGATGGCGGCGGCGCGGCGGAGAAGATCGACTGCGGCAAGGCCGTCAAGGTCGAAGGCGGCGGGAACGTCGTTCTCAGGAACGACGGCGAGGGCAATGCGTTCGTGTCGGTGAAGACGCTTTCGCTTCCTTCGGCGGCCGCCGTCACCAACGAGCACAACCTCATCAGGATATCGCGCCGGTTCATGACAAGCGAGGGCTTCGACGCCGATCTCGCGAACCTCGCGCGAGGGGAGCTGCTGATCGGCGAGATCACGCTTGACGCGGACAGGGACTTCTCCTTCACGGACCTCGTCGTACAGGACCTCTTCCCGGCGTGCCTCGAGCCCGACCGCAAGGAGGTCGCCGAGGCGTATGCGAAATTCCACGGGAAGGGCAGCACGAAATGGGTGTTGCGGAGCGACGTAAGGGATGACCGTGTGCTCGTGTTCTCGCGTCCTGTGTCGATAAAGGCCGGCGACGTGGACCAGGCGAAGGCAAAGTTCTTCTACGCCGTCAGGGTGATAACGCCGGGCGACTTCGTACTGCCGGGAACGCGGGTCGAGGCGATGTACGCCCCCGAGGTCAAGGCCCAGACCGCCCCGTCGCGGATCAGCGTCAGGCCATGACACGTTCGTTCAGGAGATTCGCGTCGTGGGCGGCTGTCGCCGCCGCGGCGCTAGCCACGGCGGCGGCGCTTTGCCTGGCTGCCGCGTGGCTTGCCGTTGAATGGACGGACGAGGGGGCCGACGAGTACGCGGGCGGGATGGTCCTGCGCGATTCGGCGGGGCGCGTGATGCGGGTTTCCCTGGGGCCGAACGACGTCGACTGCCGCCCGTACTACCATGCGGACCCTGAGGACTGGATCGTAAAGGCGATAGTCGCCTCCGAGGACGGCACTTTCTGGTCGCACTGCGGGGTGCGTCCGCTAAGCGCCCTACGCGCGGCGTTCCAGAACGTCACGACTGGACGGCGCGTCTCCGGCGCGTCGACGATCACGATGCAGGCCGTCCGGCTCATCGCGCCGCATCCGAAGAGCCTCAAGTGGAAGTTCATAGAGGCCGTGAAGGCGCTCAAGATGGAGCGCAGGAAGGACAAGCGCTGGATCCTCTCGCAGTACCTCAACCGCGCTCCGTACGGCTCCAACTTCGTCGGGATCGAGGCGGCGGCCAACGGCTGGTTCGGGAAGGGCGCGAAGGAACTCGGCATAGGCGAGGCCGCCTGCCTCGCCGGGATGGTGCAGGCGCCGTCGCGGTTCCGCCCCGACCGCTCGCTCGACAGCCTCCTGAAGCGCCGCGAGTACGTGCTCGGACGCATGCTAAAGCTCGGCTACATCACGGAGGACCAGCGGCAGGCCGCGCTTTCCGTGCGGCCGGTCGTCTGCCGCGCGCCGCGTCCGTTCCTGCATCCGTTCTTCTGCGACTGGGTCGCGGCGACGCTTGGCAGGGACCGCGAGGCGCAGAAGCGCGGCGGTGACGTCGTGACGACGCTCGACGCGGACATCCAGCGGTTCTGCGAACTGGCGGTCGACGAGGCGGAGCGGGAGGGCGGCTATTCGTCGGCCGCGGTCGTGATGCGCGTCGACACTGGCGCGGTCGTCGCGCTCGTGTGCAGCGGCAACTACTTCGGCAAGGAGAACGGGCAGGTCAACACCGCGCTTTCGCCGCGTCCGGCCGGCTCCACGCTCAAGCCGTTCCTCGCCGCGCTGGCGCTCGACCGCGGGCTCGCCACGCCGGAGGAGAGGCTTGCGGACGTCCCGTGCGCGTACAGGGGGTACCGTCCTGTGAACTTCGACAACAAGTACCGCGGGCTCGTCACGCTCCGCGATTCGCTCGTGCTGTCGCTGAACATCCCGTTCGTGCGGCTTCTGGACAAGGTCGGCGTGACGGAGTTCGGCACTGCGCTGCGCACCGTCGGATTCGGGCACATGGCCGACGGCGACGAGACGTACGGGCTAGGCATGGCGATAGGGAACGTGGAGGTGTCGCTTGTGGAGCTCGCGGCGGCGTACGCGGCGCTTGCGAGGGGCGGCGTTTACCGCCCGCCCGCCGCCACGCCGGACGCAGTCGTGCGTTGCGGCGAAGCTGCCGCGCGCGTCTTCTCGCCGGGCGCGGCGTACCTGGTGTCGGACATGCTTTCCGGCGACGAGCGGAGCCATGCGGCGCTCGGGCACATGGCGGACGTCGAGACGTCGCGGTTCGCATGGAAGACCGGCACGAGCTCCGCGTTCCGGGACGCATGGACGGTCGCATGGAACCCGGAGTACGTGGTCGGGGTGTGGTGCGGACACAAGTTCGGCGGCTTCGGCGACAAGTCCCTCGTGGGCGCGAAGGCCAGCGCCCCGCAATGCTGGAAGATCGCCCGCCACCTCTATCCGCGGAACGACGGGCCGTGGTTCGTGGAGCCGAGCGAGGTCGTGCGCCGCAGGGTGTGCTCGCACAGCGGGCTGACGGCGAGCCCCGACTGTCCGGCGACCGAGGAGGGCCGGGCGCTCGCTGGGCGGTCGACGAGCGTGATGTGCCCGTGCCACTTCCGCGACGCCGACGGGAGGCTCGTCACGAAGGACGACCCCGACCTTGCCGCGCTTTCCGGGACGATCGGCAGGGCGGAGAAGCTCAGGATATCGAAGCCCGAGAACGACGCTGTCTTCTGCCTCGTCCCCGGGCTCGACCAGCAGAGGATAATATGCCAGGTCGTGGGGAACCCCGCCAAGTCGACGCTCTGGTGGTTTGACAACGGGACGTTGAAGGGGACGTCCAAGGGCCTCGACCCCTTCGTGCTGGGAATGTCGTGCGGGAGGCACGTTCTCACCTGCGCGACCGCCGAAGGCGTCAGCTCCTCGGTCGTGGTCTCCGTAGAGAAGTAACATTTAACCGAACGATGCGGCCGTTAGGTGTAATTTCCGCGTTGCTGACGGCGAGGAGCAATCCTCGCCATTAACTTTGGATGTTACGCGAAGTAGGCGTTGACGTTCTTGTCGTATGATATGAGCGGAATTTCCTCGACCATTGACTGACATACCATTATGCGATCAAATGGATCGTTGTGGATTGGCGGAATTGTGCGCAAGGGGACAAGATGCTCGGCCGTGATTGGCATGATCTTGATACCGTCTGCCTTGATGCGCTCCATCATGTCAGGCGGACAGTCCAACTTCCCGTTGCGACGCTTGACTTCGATTTCCCAGATTACTGCCGCACTGACATAGATTTCGTTTTCAAGGTTTGCTATGAGTCGCTTATGCTCCGGTTTTAGCTGTGGCGAATCGAGATACCACCACAGCACCACGTGGGTGTCGAGAAGATATCTCATCCAAACGCCTCCTCAAAGCCGTCTGGCAGGGCGTTAAAGTCATCGGCGATGCGAATCTTCCCCTTAAGGGAGCCGGGGCGGCGCTTCGGGGCGCTCTGCACATACCGCGTAACCATGACAAGCGGACGCCCTGCACGACAGATTATAAACTCCTTCCCAGCGCTTGCCTCGTCGACAATGGCCGAGAAATGGGCCTTTGCGTCCGCAATGGAGCGAACCATTGTTGGTATTGGTATGTCAACAACCATAGAGCCTCCCTTTGATGACTTGACTGAGTCGAGTCATATTCTAGCATATTGCATAGAATAGCGTCAAGCGGGCGATGTTCACGGCTTTGACCTTGCTCGCCAGGCGAGTGGCGAGACTCCGAACTTCTTCGTGAAGGAGCGGATCAGGTACTGGGCGGTGGAGAAACCGCACTTCGGGGCGATTTCAAGGACCGGCAATCGCGTAGTCTCTACGAGATGCCTCGCGCGCTCAAGACGCGACTCGGCTATTTCCTTCTGAACGGACGTTCCAAGCTTTGCCTTGAACATCTTGTCCACCTGCGTGTGCGAAAGCCCTATCTCGCGATAGACGTCGGCGGCCGTAAGGTTGTTTGCGATGTTCCTGTTTATGAACACCAATGCGTCCGAAAGCCAAGTCGGCTCTATTGGATAGACCGCCGTGGAGTCGCGCTCGACCACTCCGACGGGGGCGACCTGCCGCACAAGGCGCCTGTTGGCGAGCGAAGGATGGGCGATCATCTCAAGCAGCGTTTCGGCGGCGCACCGTCCAATGGCCTCGGTGTCCGGGTCGATGCTCGACATCATTGGGTTCGCAAGGCCGCAGACTAGTATGTCGTTGTCGAGCCCGAGGATGGCGACCTCTCGCGGGACATTTATTTCGCTCTGCTTGCAAATCTGGAGGATCTGCCATGCGCGCAGGTCGTTGGGGCAGAATATGCCGATGGGCTTCGGCAGCTTCTTCAGCCAGCGCAGTACGTCCTTTGCGTCGGGAGCGGCCTGCAGCCGCTCGTTTATAAGCACCTGCGGATTGAAGTCGTAGCGCACCCGGCGGTCTGGTTTGTAGGCATGGCATTTGACCGAGCGCTTGGCGAGAGAGCTGGCAAATGCGGCACGGCAGTAGTCGGAGAATCGTCCGCCGGCAAAGCCGCAGAACGCGAAGTTCTTGAACCGGCGCTCTAGAAAGTGCTCTGCGGCAATGGCTCCGATGCGAGAATGGCGCGTCTTGACGATTGCGAACCCGTTGCGAGGCTTGTCGTAGTAGATGTCCACAACGGGACGGCGGGCGTCGGCGAGCGCCTTTGCGATGCGGTCGTTCATCACGCGGGCCACGAAACCGTCGTATTTGCGAAGGACGTCTGCCTTGCCAATGTCGGCCGGCGAAATGAGGTAAGGGCTAAACGCGCCTGTCTGCCGCGCTAGTTCGGAGATGCCACGGCATATCCCGCGGCCGAACTCGCGCGTGATCTCGACGAGAATCCCAATCTTCGGCGTCTGTTTTCGCGTCATGGTGGAATTATACCACAAATCGCCTACTTGATTGCAAAATTTCTAATTGAAAATGCAAATTGTGCAGTTGAATGTGGGAGTCTGGTTGGGATATAATAATTTCATCCAAAGAAATGGAGTTTGAAATGGAAATCGGGAAGAAAACCTGGGTGTTCTCGGACGGCGACCTGCCGCCGCACGGAGACAGCGAGCCCTTTGGCCACGAGGCGCTCATGATTGTCAACAATGGCGAGAAGGAGGCGACGATAAAGCTTACGATCCTTTTCGACGACAAGGATCCCAAGGAAGGCATCACGCTGCACGTTCCCGCGCGTCGCGTCAAGTGCTTCCGCATGGATCTTCCGCTCGGCGACGAGAAGTGGCAGAACGGCCCTGGCCAGACGGCGACGATTCTCGAGTCTGACGTGCCCGTTGTCGCCGTCTACGGTCGCCTTGACCGGCGGAAAGACATGGCCTACTATCCTGTCCAGGGCTACTCCTGCTGAAAGGCGGGGACTTAGGACTTCGGACTTAGGACTTAGGGCTTTAGAATTTAGACAGACAAAATAAGGAGAGAAAGATGTCATACTACAACGAAGAAGAATCAAAGAAGCGCATTGCCGCCGTGCAGGCGATCTTGCAGAAGAAGGGCCTTGACGCCGCGCTCGTGTATTTCGACGAGCTCAACATCGCGAACGGCTGGTACCTGACCGGATGGTGCGGGCAGTTCGAGAAGGGATCCGTGTTCGTCCCTGCGAAGGGCGAGCCGTGGCTCCTCGGAGGCCCCGAGTCCGAGCCGTTCGCCATTCAGAGCTCTGCCATAAAGAAGATACGCTGCTTCCCGGTCTTCATGGTGCCGGAGGAGGAGTACCCCAACGCCCATATCATCGGCTTCGAGGATCTCTACAAGGAGATGTCCGAGGCCGGCATGCCGCTTAAGCGCATTGGCCTCGTCGGCACGAACACAATACCGCATCAGGTGTATCTCGATTTCCAGGCCGGATTCGCGGGCGTGGAACTCGTGGACATCACTGGCGACTACGAGGCGATGCGCGCGTACAAGAGCGAGTGGGAGCGCGCGAACATGCTGAAGGCCGTCGGCCTCTGCGACCTCGCATACGACGCGATGAAGGCGAAGATACGCCCCGGTGCGTTCGAGTATGAAGTAGCCGCGGCAGGCGAGGCCGTCTGCCGCGCGAACGGGGCGACGAACTTCGCGTATTCGACTATCGTCGGCTCCGGCGAGCGCGCGAACGCCGTAGTTCCGACTGCTACAAACAAGGAGATGAAGGACGGCGAGCTCGTCATGATCGGCATTGCGCCGCGGTTCAACGGCTACGCCGGCACTTTCGGCGACACCCTGCCCGTGAACGGCGTCTTCACGCAGGACCAGAAGGACGCGATGAACCATCTTCGCGAGGTGATGTGGCTCACGAAGGGCATGCTCAAGCCCGGCGTTTCCGGCAAGGAGATCGACGTCCCCGGCCGCGAGTATTTCAAGAAGCACGACCTCTTCAAGTATCTCGTCTGCCCGTTCGCGCACACGATCGGACTTATGGAGGCGGAGCTGCCGTTCTACGGCCCGAACTCCGAGGACGTTCTCGCGCCCGGCATGACCGTCATGGTGGACGTCAGCTTCTTCGGACATCCGAAGTGGAACGGCGCACGCATCGAGACGGGCTACATCATCACGGAGAATGGCTGCAAGCCGATGTCCCCGAAGATGGACGAATACTTCTCGAAGCCGCTGTGAAAATCCTCGTCGGGTCGTTTCAGTGTGAATCCAACACCTTCTCCGCCGCAAAGGCGGGGAAGGAGAGCTTCTACATCCTGCACGGAGACGAGGCGAAGCAGAAGCTTTTCGCGTCACATCTCTTCGAGGAGGCCGGGTTCGAGGTTGTGCCGCTCGTGTATGCGGTATCGCTTCCGTCCGGAATGGTGACGCGTGCGTGCTTCGACGAGGTTCTCGCCGACTTCCGCGCACGCGCGGCCGAGCATCCCGATGCGGACGGCATATACCTCTACCTCCACGGCGCGATGTACGTTGAGGGGCTGGGTAGTGGCGAGGAGTGGACGGTCAAGGAGCTGCGCAAGACAGTCGGAGACTCGATTCCCATCACGCTCGCGCAGGATTTTCACGGCAACCTTTCGGACGGACTCGTTCCGCTCGTGCAGGGCATCGCCGGCTACCGCACAGCGCCCCACACCGACTACGACGACACGGAGCGCCGTGCCGCCGAAGCGTTGATTCGGCTTCTATCCTCCACTCACCCACTCACCCACTCACCCACTCCCCCTGTTCCCCATTTCTTTCGCATCAAAGTCCAGTTTGCCGACGCCGCGCAGACCTCCGTCGAGCCGTATGTCTCGGTGCTGCGTATGATCCGTGAGCTAGACGTCGATCCGCGCGTCGTCACGGCGTCGGTCTTCAACGGCCAGCCGTGGGTCGACGCGCCGTTCATGTCGGCGTCGGTGATAGTCTATTCCAGCGCCGACCACGACGAGATACACGCAAAGGCGAAGGCGATAGCCGACTACTTCGATGCACACAAGACGGACCTCAAGTTCGGCGTTCCCGCCGTTGCTCCGGAGAATCTTGTCGCGGCGGTGCGCAATATGGCGAAACCCGTCTTCGTCAGCGACTCGGGCGACAACACTACTGCTGGAGCGGCTGGTGAAAGCGATTTTCTCCTGACGTTCCTGAGGGGAACGGGACTTCGCACGCTCTTCACGTCGCTGTATGATCCAAACGCTGTCGCGAAATACGCTGGCCAGGCAGTCGGGCGCGGCAGAATCCTTGGTTTCGTGGGCGAAGGCGCCGGGGAGGGCGTGGTCGTGCGGGACGGCAACGTCGACATCGTCTATTCGACCGTCCGCACATCCTTCACGATGAAGGAGCATTTTGCCGCGATGGGCGTGGACGCGAAGGACTACGACGTCGTGGTCGTGAAGCAGGGCTATCTCTGGCCAGGTGCGGCGGAGTTGGCGGCAACCCAGGTCTTCTGCATGACCCCGGGAACCGCGACAAACGACTTCTCGACTTTGCCGTTCAAGAACCTCGTCGGCGACTACTACTACGTAAAACCCAGCGCCTGAAGTGAGCGGAGCTTCGCCGACGGTATCAACGCCACGAACGAACCAGCGCCTAAAGTCCTAATATGACGTGAACTTTGGAAAATGAAGCACTGCCTGCCTTTTGCTTTTCTTGGTTGCAAATTTTCCATTCTCAAATGCAGAATTTACAATTGAAGCAAAGTCGTGGATAGCATATACTACTCTTGACAAGAGAGAAAGGAGAAACAGGAGATGAGGCGAATTGCATTGGTGGTAGCTGCGTACATGGGGGGCTTGTCAGCCATGTCGGAGACATATTACTGGGAAGGGGGCGTGGCGACCAATCCACGGGATGCAGCCGATTGTTCTTTGGCAGCGAACTGGAACCCGACCGGAGGTCCAAAGACATCGGCTGACGTAGGGATATTCCACTCGGTGAGTTCCGAAGGATATGTTCGGAACTTGTCGGCGGATCCCGTAGCTGTGCTGCGGCTGGGCATTGACGGCGCGAAGAAGGTCAGTTACATCGGCGACGCCACGGTCGCCCTGTCGACGACGAGCGTAGACCCTATTGCGCAGGGCGTAAATTACTATGCCCCGGTGGAAATCACAGGGCCGGGCTCCCATTACTTTAAGAACACGCTGTTCGCGGGAGACGTGAAGGTATCGGGCGGCATCCTTTTCCCACATTCTGGCTGGGTGGAGCTCGACTACAGCCGCCATGCGGAGAAGGCCGGCGGCGAGTACCGTCCGTCTTGCATAGACAGGGTCAGTTCCTATGGCGGCGAATTCTGGGTCGACGGACCTGCGTCTCGCGCGTCGGCGCTGACCATGAACTTCGATGTCGAGAAGGATTCTGATTTCGTCAAGAATCTTGGCGGATACTCGGCGGCGACGATTCCTGTCGGCACTCTTGTTACCGGCGCAGGGATTCCGGAAGGGACGTACGTCAAGCGCATCTTCGGGAGCGCCTGGGTGCAGCTCTCCCAGGCGGTGACGGAGACAAATGCGTCGACGCCTCTGCGCTTTGCGGCTCAGACAGCCGATTTCTACCTGCGCATTGGCGAGATTGGGCACAACAACTCCGGAACGACGTTCTCAATCTACCTGATACCCTCGGCGACAACGAGTTCCGGAGCAAGGTTTGAAGTCGAGATAGACGCACTGAACCTGTGGTCGACCTGGACTTTCCTTGGAAACTATGACCAAAGTGGCGTGCCTCCGCGGATTGTGCTGCACGACAACAGCGACGTCGCGGGCGGATTGCTGCGCGTAGGCACGTCGCGGATCCTTTTCGCAGAGCGTTCCGTGGGAAAGACGCCAGGACTTCCTCAGTCGATCGTCAAGGTTGACAACGCCAACACGATTGCGTACCTGTGCGTGACGGGCGGCATGTCGGCGGTCATAGGCACGCTGGCATCCGTTACTGGCAAGGTCGTCAAGGAGGGGTCTGGCACCCTGTCGGTCGGAATGGCAGGGGGCGAAGTCGCCGCAAACGCCGGTGCCATTGAAGTGTCAGACGGGACCTTTGCGATCTTGGGCGATGGAGCTGCGGCGCCTGTTTCGATATCCTCGGTCAGGGTCTCGGCGAAAGGAACGCTTGTGCTGCCGGAGCAGGGTGTCGTTTGCTCGTCGTTTGACTTCGAGGACGGGGCTACGGTTTCCGGGCCCGGCGTATTGACATTGCCGGATTCGTGTCCGCTGAGCGGGCTGAAGCTGGTAGACGGGGCTAGCGTCTGCGTCACGGGGACCGGCAGGGTGATCCGCGACACGGACGTTGCGTCTGTGCCCGGAGACCCGGCGTTCTGGGTGGACTGTTCGGATGCCGATTCGCTGGTGGTCAACGAGAACTTCTCGGTTTTCGGGGAGAGCTTCCCCGGCGTTGTGCGCGTGAACGACTGTCGCAAGACGGCAGACGGCGACGGCTACCTGTATGCCACAAACGCCTCTGGAGGCGTCTACCTCCCACGCTTGATAGAAGAGCCGACGACCGGCCGTAAAGGTATGCAGTTCGACGGGAACTGGGACAACACCCACAAGCCGTCGGGGAGCGACACTATGGTCTGGAGCGCACCGGTCTACAACATCCGCGCCGTCTTCCAGGTGATGTCGATGCTTGCGAACTCGACGCGGGGCGGCAACTTCCTTGGCACGACGCCGTGCGACTGGATGACGGAGAACGGGTCGTTGGACGGTGTGTCGCACTTGAGGGAGTGGGGGCGCTACGTGTATCCTTACAACGAAGAGGTCTTTAGTTGGGGGATGCCCGGCGGCGGCAACGCGATTCGCGAAGGCGACCTTTATTTCGATGGCATCCTGGCCGACTACACGCGCGGATACCCCTATCCGAGCTATCGTGTCAGCAATGTCCTGCAAGACGTCCCGTTTGTCGCCTCTCTGCAGACAAAGAAGGGGTGTGCGGTCTATCCTGCGGCCGACAGCTTTGAATACCTTGGCGGAGACCTTGCCTCCCAGAACTTGAGCGGGCACAAGATATTTCACGAGCTCCTCGTCTACACCAACGACGTCACCGAGGCGGAGCGCGTCGAGATTACCGCATATCTCATGAAGAAGTGGAAGAAGGCGAATGTCTCGTTCGTGACGATGCCGGCGTCTGGGAGCAGCCTTGGCGTCGTTTCGGGAGACGGCTATCACGGGGCGATAGTCGTTCCCGCAGGGAGCGAGCGCATTGTTGACTCAATCTCCGGCGCGGCGACGCTCGGGAAGAAGGGCGGCGGGCTCCTTGTGCTTAACGGCGTGTCCGGCGGCAGCGCCTCGCTTGCAGTCGACGAGGGAACGCTTGAGGTGAGGAGCGCCAGCGCGGACGAGAGCATCCTGCCCGACGGCGCCTTTGTGCATTTTGACGCCAGCAGGACCGATACGCTGACATACAGTGTCGTTGGCGGCGTGACGAACGTGAGGGCCTGGGCGGATGCCCGCTCTGGTTCGGTGCGCAGGGCGACGATATCTACCGAGCAGTCGCCTTGCCCGACATTGCGCTCATCGGACCTGCTGAATGGCGGCAACTACGTCGATTTCGGGGCGGCGATTCGGATGACGGAATCCGACAAGACCAGAATGACGTCCCTTGGCTTCGATGAGTCGTCAGGAGAGCTCCGCACGGTCATTGCCGTCTGTGGGGCCGAGCATGGCGGAGGCAACCTCGTCGGCGACAATTATTCAAAACACGACTGGAATACACGATATTCCCTGGCCCGCGGCGGCGAAGCGACGACGGCCGTCGGTGGCGACCGCACGGCCTCCATCGTTCGGCCGATGACGATGCCCAGGGCGCTGGCTGACGCTCGCGGATCGCGATTCCGCCTGAACGGGGAGGCATGCAATCCGAACGAAACGGGCCTTGCCGAGGGGTTCAACGTCGTTTCACTGGTGTCGCGCGAGCATTTTGGCGCCGGGGCGCTTTCGGGCGTCAGTGGCGAGGGCGCCTACTTCTGCGGCGGCGAGCAGTTTGCCGAATACATCCTGTATCCGCAGGCCCTTTCGGAGGCCGAGGTGGCGGGAGTCGAGGCCTATCTCCGCAAGAAGTGGTTTGGGCTTGAAACGCCCGGCTTTGCGCCGGTTGAATTCGCAAGTGTCTCAGTTGCGCAAGGCGCGACCTTGAAAGTGGTCGGCAACGGACCTGTCGTGGTGAAGAGACTCGGGCCGTCTGCAGGCCTGGTTGACGGCAAGCTGGCGTTAGCGTCTTCTTCCGCGGTGATAGAGGCCGATGTTGCGCAGGACGGTTCCGTTTCGGGGGGGCTTGTGGCTTCCGGCGGCATCTCGATTCCTTCGCAGGGGACGGTCCTCCTGACAGGGGCAGTGAGGGGCGTCGCCGTCGGGCGACACGTCCTTGCCAGCAACGTAACGGCTGCTGACGGGGTGTCGGGATGGGTCTTTGACTGCGGCAGCTTGCAGCCTAATCGTAACTTGGCGCTTTCGGTCGAGGGTGGAGACCTTGTCTTGACCGTAAGCAAGCGCGGTTTCGCGCTCATTTGCCGATAGCAGGGGATCTGGTAATGGTGCTGTTGGCTGGAGTGGCTTTCGCGGTCGGTACGGTTATGATTGGCGGATTCCCGGGAGTTCCAGAGCGTCATCAGCCATGTCGGATGATGGGGCGGGACTGCTGGCGAAAGCTCTACAAGTACCAATGCTACGGCTGGAAGGCCGGTGCGGACAACAACGTGCGGATGGACAATCCGTCCTTGCTGGCGTTGCCGGCGTTCGCCGATGCAGCCCCCGAGTACGTCGCCGCCGCGCCTCGGCCTTCCCCCGACTCCAGGCTGGCGGTCCACGCCCTTCTGAAGGACAATTTCGCGAACGAGCCTGATGTCGAGATACTCTCTTCCAATCCAAGGCCGGACAGGCCTTTGTTCCTGGTCAGGCGCAGCGAGCGCGACCCTGGGACATGGGGAAGCCCCGTCAAGCTCGACTACTGCGATTATGCGCGATGGCGCGCGGCGCATCCCAACCTTGTCGCAGACGGCAACATAAGCGAATGGTGCAACGACCTGAACGTCGCATACGACAGTCTGTCCGGCGTTTCGTGCATCTACGAAGACACGACTTGCAAGAACGAGGAGCAGCGCGCGGCGCTGGCGCGCCTTATCCTGCCGCGCCCGGCCAGCCGTTACGAGCAGGTTGCCGTTCTACGGCGGTACTACGAAATGCGCAAGGAGCGGAACTATGGCGGCAAGATGGCCGTCCTGGACGCGCACTTGAACTCGTTGCACCTTGCTGCCGATTTCGGGGCGTCGTACCTGCGCATGGAGTCTACGGCTTCGGGGGAGTACCGCTACCAGGTGTCCGCCATGTTTGCTCGCGGCGCCGCACGCCAGTTTGGCGTGCCGTGGGAATGGTATGTAGCCGGCTACGCGAACTCCTTCGCGACCAATGGCGAATTCTGGGGTGACACCATGTGCTCATACCTCGTCGGCGACGGCGCTCGCACACATTGGCGGGGGAGCGTCTATGAGGGCGCTGAATGGCCTACGGGGCGCATTCGCATCGGGAACGGAGGTCCTGACTACGGCATTTCCCGGTCGTTGTTCAGGCGGACTCATTATCTGGCCTATCTGTCGGGCGCGAACGTAATTGCGCTGGAGGAATGGCCGCGGGTCCTGCAGATGTGGAGTAGCGAGCAGAAGCGGACGGTCTTGTCCCCGCGGGGCGAGATATATGTCGAGTTCGCTGGCTTCATGCGGGCACATCCGGATCGCGGCGCCCACTATTCGCCGGTCGCCATTTGCGTGCCGATAGCCCAGGGCTATCCGACATGGGGCGGTAGCCCATGGGACGAGAAGCGGTTTGGCTACACGGACGGGGATCGAGCCGTCGACGCTGTTTTCTTCACCCTCGTTCCAGGGCGTGACTATGTTCGCCTTCTTGCCAAGGGCGAAGAAATGTGCCTTCGCAACACGCCATACGCCGACATGTACGACGTTGTCTCGCCGGATGCGGGAAGCCAGTCCGAGGAGGAGGTTCTTGCCGTCATGAAGGCATACAAGGCGCTGGTGGTTGTCGGCGACTATCGGGATAGCGCCTGGGAGAATGCCCTGCGACGATATCAGGAGGGCGGGGGCCGCGTCATGCGCGTGGGCGTGGCGGAGCTGAACCAGTCCGACGGGACGGGCGACGTCAGGACGGGGACGCGTGCATATCCACGGCTCCAGCGCATGTTTGCGGAATTGCAGAAAGACTATTTCCCGTTCGTCGTCGAAGGCGCGTGTCAGCATGGACTGTTGATTGCGCGCGATCATCTCTGGCTTTATGCCTTCAATAACGACGGCGTGACCAAGTTCGCCGATTCTGAGGAACGTCTGCAGGAAGCGAAGTCTTCGCGGATATGCATTTCCGGCAACCAGGGGCGTGGTTGCCGTCTTGGCAAGGATTCCAGCGTGCGGGAGCTGCTGAGCGGCAAATCGGTCTCGGCGGACGGAGGCAGTTTCTCATGGCTCCTCAAGCCTGGAGATCTGGCCGTGTTCGAAATCAAGTGAAAGGAATGGGCATGATTACCGGGAGGAATGCTAAAGCATTTGCGTTTGCCGTTGCGGCGATGTCGGTTGCTGCTGCGCAGGCATTGGCAGGCGGCGTTACGCTCGAGAACTCGAACGTCACGATGACGATTGACGGAAAGGGCCACGCCGTTTCGATCAAGGAAGTCGCCTCCGGGCGCGAATTGCTGCGCTCGCCAAAGTCGCTTATCTCGGTCTATGTGGGCGAGAGGCAGGTGTTTCCGGTTGCGTGCTCGCGCGACGCCAGCGGGCGGCTTGTCTTTGACTTCCACGACATGGGGCAGATCGTCCTGTCGGCCAGGGACTTTGGCGGGGGCTGGACATTCACGACTGAGCGTTTTGGGGTTTCTTCCGCCACTGCGTACCTGTTCGGGCGTTTTAACGCTGCCTGCGCAAAATGGCGTGGAACAAGGTTGAACGCCTGGAGCGACGAACAGTCCATGGTTTGCGTGCGCGGCTACGAGATTGGAACAAAGTTCGTCACGCATGGGGGCGGAAGTGTCGAGTGCTTGGCATACCGGGACGAGGTTCCTTTCGAGGGCCTGAGGTTCGGGATCGCGGCAGGGCCTAGGGCAGCGATGGTCCAGGCGTTGCGGGCGATGACGCTGGATTCAGGCATCCCGCATTCGCAGACGGGGGGCGCGTGGTCGCTTGGAGCGGAGGACAACAGACGGTCGTATCTGATGTGCTACGGGCTTTGCGAGTTCACTGCCGACGACTGGATCGAGCTGTGCCTGCGCGGCGGCTTCGGAACGTTCCATGTCGACGAGTGCTGGGTCGGGTACGGGCACTATGACATCGATCCGGCCAGATTTCCAAGCGGCAGGAAGGGTCTTAAGGAATGCGTGGACAGGGCTCACCGCAAGGGCCTGACGTGCGATGTCCACACGCTGACGTCCTGCGTCGGGTTCAAGGATTCGTGGATTACGCCGGAAGTGTCGGAGGGGCTTGCCGTCACGGCGGAGTATACGCTTGGCTGCGATCTGCCGGCAGATGCCGATACGCATGTCCTTGTCGTCAACGAAAAGCCCAGCTCCAAGCATGATTTTGTCACGACTTATCTTGGGAACGGGAACTACTTGAAGGTGGGAACCGAGCTTGTCCAGTATTCCGGGGTGTCGAAGTCCGCCCCGTGGACGTTCACCGGGGTGAAGCGAGGCGCCCTGGGGACAACGGTGAAGGAGCACAAGATGGGCGACCGCGTCGTGTACCCGCGGCAGCGGTTCTTCTCGTTCCTGGCGGACGCCGATTCTGAATTGGCGGAGAAGGTCGCTGCCGCGCAGGGCGACCTGTTCGGTGTTTGCGGCTTTGACCAGATATACCTGGACGGCCTTGATGGCGTGGCGGGCTCTCGAAAGGCAGACAAGTTCGCCCGCATGATTTTTGGCGCCGCATATGATCGCGGCAAGCCGCCGCTCTACGAAGACAGCCTCTGGATCGCGCCGACATGGTGGTTCCATTCGCGGATAGGCGCCAACGACTATGTGTTCTGGGGCGTCAAGCGCTCGCTAGACCGACGGTTCGAGGCCCGTGCGTCGGTCAGGCAGTCGGATCTGCTTGAGCTGGACATGGGATGGTGGTGTACGTTGCTGGATAACGATCGTTCGTCAGGCTACAAGCTCGACGACCACGAGTACTTCGGCAAGTTGTGCGCTGCGTTCGATACGGCCATGTCGGTACATCCCGGCCAAGCCTATACGGCTCGTTCTGTCCTTCCCCCGTCGTCGGTCTATCGGTACATGACGGTGCTTGGATGGTACGAGCGCTTTAGGACGGCTCGGGCGTTTTCCGCCGGGACTTTGGAGAAGTTCAGGGAGAAGGGGTCGGAATACCGGCTGCGACAGGATGATGATGGCGTTTGGCGCGTCCGCCCCTTGGTTGTCAGCCAGCATCGAATTCTCTCTGACGGCGCCGCGGAATGGTCGGTGCGCTCCTGCGAGCCGTGCGAGGCGTCCGTGCGCGTGGAAGTTCTTGAGAACGCTGCTGCGTACGACGACGCAGACGCCATTGCCGTTCTAGATCCAAGGGCGGCAGGCTCGTTTTCGCCGTCGACGGCGACGAACGTGTCGGTCTCGTTCGAGGCGCGTGACTCCGCCGAAAGAGGCTCTGTGCTGAGGATTTGCGCAGCGAACGCCGGCGCAAAGTCGCGTGGCGCATGGGCGTGCGTGACGCGTGCCTTCCCGCGCCCGGACTATTTTCCCGTGGGGAAGCGGACTGCATTCGGCCTCTGGGTAAAGGGGGATGGCTCCGGCGCGCTCCTGAACGTCCAGCTGCAGGCGCCTCGGGAGTATTCGGATGGGCTTAGCGAGCACTACTTGACGCTCGATTTCAGGGGCTGGCGCTATGTTGAGTTCCATTTGCGCGAACGGGATTCGCTGCGCTATGCCGATTACGACTGGCCATACGAGAAAGACGCGAAGACGATCAGCTATCCGCTTGAAAGGGTCAAGGTGACGCATCTTGGGGCTGTAAACGTCTGGTTGAACGAGATTCCGGCAGGGGGGCGGACGGAAGTCGAGATTTCGGAGGTCAGGCTGCTGCCCATTGGCGATGGGGTTCGCCTTGACGATGTTGCCGTGACCGTCAACGGGCGAGAACATGCCGTGCCGTTTTCGCTGGGCTCGAAAGAGTGGGCTGAACTAGATGGCGGATACTGGACGCATTACACTTCGCAGGGAGTTCCGGTCAGGCGGTTCCCTGCCAAGAACGCGTGGCTGGCAAGCGGAGAGAACCCGTTCTCTCTCAAGGCCAGGCCGTCCCGCAATGTCCAGGTTCGGGCGATGGTCACGACGCTTGCACTGGGAGCTGCGTCGGACGCGCTGCGTCCTGATGCCACGGCTGAACGGATGCCCAGGCTCGCATATGAGGCCGTCGAGCCGATGTTCTGGGCTCCGTCAAGGGGGTATGGTGACCTGCCGGACTTGGTGACGCGGCCGCAGGAGACGGCAACTCTTTCGTTTGAGGTCTACGGGCCGATATCGCCGTTCGCCATCACCGTCGGCTCGGAAACACGCGAATTCCCGTTCTCGCTTACCAGCCGCCAGTATATCACGTGTTCGGACGGCAGGCATTGGCAGCTCAAGGAAAGGTCTGAATCCTTCGGAGTCAAAAGGATCGGGGAAATCGTTCCGTTTTCGAGTTTCTCGGGCAGACGTCCGGTAAGGGTGACGTGTGAGAGGCCGGAGTCGGCATTTGTCCGCCTGGATTTTGCAAAGCACTATGTTGGGAAATTGCCGGCGGAGGGCCTGAAATGAGGATGGGGAGAATCATGGGCGTGGCATTTGCCATTGCGGTTTGCGCGTTTTCGTGTCTTGCCGATGTCGCAGACATCGACACGCAGGCATATCAGGGCATGATTCGCCGATTGCGGGCCTTCTACCCGGATGAAGGGCACATGCCGTGCAAGGATCCGCGGCAACTTGAGAGCTCTCGCAAGATACAGCAGGAGTTGCAGCGCTGGTCTGACGCTCATCCTGGCCACGACGCCTTGGACCTTCGCGTCGCCAGCTATGAGATCATCCAGCGGCATTTCGTGCCGTTCCTTTTCCTGGAGGACCATCCGTTCTATTTCGAGGCTGGCATCAATGGCGGCTGGAGCCTGCACTACAAGACTGTTCCGGGGCGCCATGTTAAGGATATCACGAGCCGCTTCTACCTTGAAAGGCACCTTGCGTCGGAAGAAAGCCTTCGCCTGTTGGAAGAGCGCGGGAAAGAGCGGATGACGCTTGTCGGGCCGTTTGTCGACGACCAGCACCAGATAGCGCCGTTTCACACGATCTTCACAAAGGGTTTTGGAGGAGTCAAGAAAGATGTCTTGGCGGCGATCGAGAGGTGCCCGGCGAACGATCCGCTTGGGCGACGATCCCTCGAGGCGGCGGTTGCCGGGCTGGACGCCATCCACGGCTTGCAGCTCAAGTTCGCAGCCGAGGCGGAGCGACAGCTCGCTTCAGGCACGCTCTCGCCTGTCGGCGAGAGGAACGCAAGGCGAGTGATCGAGTCTGCCAGCCGATGCCCGTGGGAGCCGCCTCGGAATTTCTACGAGGGCCTGAACACCCTTTGGTTCATTCGTGAGATCATGTCCTATGCCGAGGGCCTGTGCATCATGTCGCTTGGCCGCCCTGACGCCTGGCTGATTGACTTCTACCGAAGGGACGTCGCCGAAGGCCGCCTGACAGAGGCGGAGGCGAAGGACATGATGATTCGCTTTCTGCTTGTTGCCGACTGCCATCAGGCGCAGGACTTTACGATACGGTGGGATACAAACGACCAGGAGTCGGAAATCCCCGTCTCGATTGGCGGGTGCGACGTGTCGGGGCGTCCGATATACAATGAACTTACCAGGCTGATTCTCGACGCGCATCTGGCGTTTCCCCTCGTGTTCCCGAAGGTGCATGTGCGCATCTCGAGGGATACGCCGCAGGAGCTGCTGGAACACGTCGGTTCCATGCTCATGGCGAACCATGCGGTCTTCACCATCTTCAACGACGACCGCATCATAGAGCAGTTCCTGAAGTTGGGAGTGCCGCTGGACAGGGCCAGGGACTACACGGCCATGGGATGCTACGATCCGCATGTAGACAGCTGGATGGACATCGACGGCGACAACTATGTTTCGGTAGCCCGCGCGCTGGAGCTTACGATCAATCCGGACCCCGATGTCGAGAAGCGCGTCAAGGTCCATTTCAATCCGATCGACGGGGCAAAGGACTTCGAAGAGGTCAAGAAGATCCTCTATGGGAACGTGATGCGAATGTTCAGGGCGGCTGTTTCGGACTACACGCGGTATGGCCGGATAAACGCCCAGGTCTTCCCGTGGCCGGTCTACACGGTCTGCATCGAGGGCGGCATAGAGTCTCGCCGCGACGTCTGGGATGGCGGGGTCAGGCTGATACCGCGGATCATGACCCTTGCGTTTCTGGCCAACATGGTTGACTCCATGTGCGCAATCGACCGCGTCTGCTTCAAGGAGAAGCTGGCGACGTTGCCGGAGTTTCTGGCTGCCGTCCGCTCGAATTGGAAGGGCCCGCGCGGCGAGGAGCTCAGGCAGGCGGCGCTCGATTCCCCGTGCTGGGGCGACAACTCCGAGGAGTCGAATTCGCTGATGCGGTGGTGGATCGATTCCGTCTCTGACGAACAGGACGGACAGGTCAACGACCGTGGCGGCCCGTATGTCCTGGCGACATGGGTCTACCGTGAATTCCTGCACTGGTCGGCCAATGCCCGTGCGACGCCCGACGGAAGAAGGGACGGCGACCAGTATGCGCAGGGGTTCTCGCCTAGCGAGCTGCGGTGCAAGTCGGACATAACAACTGTCTTCAACGCCATAGGCTCCCTTGACCACACTCGTCTGTACTGCTCTAACGCGAACCTTGCCTTTGAAAAGTCGTCGATGAGCCCTGCCGCCTTTGCGGCGGTGTTTCGTGTGTTTTGCATGAAGGACATGCACATTCTCCAGCCCAACTGCTTTTCCGTCGAGGATTTGCTGGATGCGCAAGTGCACCCTGAGAGGCATCATGACATCATCATTCGCGTCTGCGGCTATTCGGCGAGGTTCACGGCGCTGTCAAAGCCATGGCAGGACGAGATCATCCGTCGGCATCGGCTGAAATAGGAAGGATTTGACATGTCGGCGATTACTAGAAGGGATCTTTTGGCGTCTGCCGCGTCAATCGCGGTTGGATGTGGTGCACAGCGGTGCATGGCTGCGGCAGACTCGTCGTCGAGGAAGGCGATTGTCTTTGGCATTGAGAAGTTCGCAACGCATGACGGACCGGGCATCCGAACAGTCGTTTTCCTCAAGGGGTGTCCGTTGCGCTGCATATGGTGTCATTCGCCTGAGAGTTGGAAGTTTGGCATGGAGCGATATCTGGATGGCGAAGCAATCGGCCGGGAAGTGACAGATGACGAGTTGTTGGCAGAGGTGTTGCAGGATCGTGATTTCTATGAAGCGTCTGGGGGCGGTGTTACGCTGTCGGGCGGAGAGCCGTTGGCTCGTCCAGAGTTCTGCCTGTCGTTTCTGGAGAAGGCGAAGGCAAAGGGTCTTCATGTGACCGTCGAGACCAGCGGGTTTGCTCCGCTTGAGACGATTGGGCGTCTATTGCCGTTTGTGGACTTGTGGCTGTATGATATCAAGGAACTGGACGGCGAAAAGTTTATGAAGTACACGGGGCGCCCACTTGTGCGGGTCCTTGACAACTTGAGATGGCTAAACGACGAGTTGGTTCGTCTTCCCCTGAAACGGATCGTCTTGCGATGCCCAATGATTCCCGGCCTGAATGATGATTTGCAGGAACTTGAAAGAATTGCAAAGTTGTCGTTGGAACTGAAGTCCGTTGTTCGAATCGACATAGAACCATATGTTCCGTACGGAATAGACAAGGCTCGCCGCTTAGGATTGAAAGTCTATGACGCTCCGAGCCCGCCAGACGAATACGGGCCGTCTAAGGTGGAAGCTTTGCAGCGGCTGACTTCGGTTCGAGTTGCTCTCGGGTAAGCATGACGATTTGTCGGGGACAAGTCTCGCAAAAGTCCGTAAATCGGTTGGGGACGAGCCAAACTGCCGAATGGCGATTGACTGATCAAGCGCTTCGCGATGCTGCGCCGACCACGTGCGGTTCGACGAGCCTTCCTGGCGGCGCATTTCCGACGCGCTCGCCAAGGCAGGATGCAACCAGATTGTAATCGACCTCGCCGAGATCGTCGTCTACCCAAGCCATCCGGAGCTGGCGGTCAAGGGCAGCTGGAGCGTGGAAAGGCTGCGCGCGGAGATTGCGCGCCTGCGCGGCATGGGCTTCGAGGTGATCCCCAAGATGAACTTCTCCGCCTGCCACGACACGTGGCTGAAGGAATACCAGCGCATGCTCTCCACGAAGAAGTACTACCAGGTCTGCGAGGACCTCATCAAGGACGTGGCGGAAATCTTCGACCGCCCGCGCTTCTTCCACCTCGGCTACGACGAGGAGGAGCCGCGGCACCAGACCCGGCACCTCCTCGCCGTCTGCCGCCAGGGCGACCTCTGGTGGCACGACTTCCTGTGGTTCGTCGGCGTGACGGAAAAGGCCGGCTGCCGCCCGTGGATCTGGAGCGACTACATCTGGAACCACAAGGATGAATTCCTCAGGCGCATGCCGCGGAGCGTCCTGCAGTCGAACTGGTACTACGGCAAGACGTTCGACGCGGCTTCGATGGGCGACAGGGGCAGGCACGTGGACGCCTACGAATGGCTCGACAAGGCCGGGTTCGAGCAGGTTCCGACCGGCTCCAACTTCGACTGCGACGAAAACTTCTCCGGCACGGTGGGGTTCTGCGACGCGCACTGCAGGCCGTCGCGCAGATGTCGGCAGCGATTGCGCGCCGCAAGAGCGGCGCCTGAAGGCCGGAGGGGACGTCCTGTCATGGCTGGGTTGACTGCTGGACTATGACATGGTAGAATATAGACATGTCTTCCCGCAAATACCATAAAATAGTCCGCATTGCAGTTGCCGCGCTTGCCGTCGGCGCAGGTTTGGCATCCGCCGCGGAGACGCTGTCTCCTGCCGCGAACAAGGTTCGCGCGGCATGGTTCGAACAGGTCATATCGAACCCGATAGGCTCCGGCATCGCCGGGTACGGCGGCGGGGACGTCGCAAAGGCAAAGCTGGACGACCTGCTTCTGTGCGGACTCTGCGTCGACGACGGGCGCAGGAAGGCCCTTTTGCTGTCCTTCGACCTCGTGTGCCTTGACATTGACACCATCGTCCGCTACCGTCGCCATGCCGCAAAGGCCCTGGGCATGCCGGAGGAGGCCGTCATGGTGTCGTGCACGCATACGCACGGCGGGCCTCACACGCGGGCTTACGAGAGGGGGAGGGGCGACGACGACGAGTTTGTCTTGCCGGACGACGACGGCCATCCCGACGTGAAGTACGTAAAGTGGCTGGACGCCACGGTCGAGAGGGCGATATCGGACTTTGCCGCCCGTCCTGGGTGGAAGGAGTGCCGCGTCGGCTACTATTCTTCGCAGTGCGACGAGAACCGCAACCGCCGCTTCACGACGGCGGACAACTGCGCGTCGTTCATCGCGCACCGCCGTGCGCTTCACGGCATTGCCAGCGGCATCGCCGACAAGGAACTTGGGACTGTCGCGTTGCTCGACCCGGCGACGATGGCCCCGCTCTACGTCGTCGGCAACTACGCGGCGCATCCCCTCGCGAGCCATGCGCCGGGTCTGGGCGGCTTGCGCATTACCTCCGACTTCCCGGGGTTCTACAGGCGCTACATCGAGTCGGAGACAGGGGCGAAGGCGATGTTCGTGCAGGGTGCGGCGGGCGATCTGGTTCCGAAGGGCGACGAGCTTGGCGTCGCCGCCGCCCGGAGCGTAGGCGAAAGCCTTGCAATGGCGTCGCTCGCCGCCGTAATAGACATCCAGCGCAACGCCGCCCGCTTCGTGATGGCGAAGCCCCGGGTGTCGGCCAGCGTCCGCCGGATCGAGAGCCCCGTCCGCCAGGTCTGGCGAGACGTCCTCAAGAAGGACAGTGTTTCGCTGGAGGTGCAGTGCGTGTCCGTCGGCGACGTCGCATTCATAGGGCTTCCCGGCGAGCCGGTGTGCGAACTCGGCCTCGAGATCAAGTGGCACAGCCCGTTCCGGCGCACTTTCGTCGCGTACGGCGCGACGGGCAACTGCGGGTACATATCGCCGGCGAACCTTGTCGCGGCGGGTGGCTACGAGCCGCAGTACCAGCAGTTCCGCTCCCGCGACACGCTCAAGCTCGTCGAGGCCGCGCGCGACGCCCTCTTCGACGCGCGGAACGCGGCCTTTCCGGAGGACAACGAGGGCGTCGACGGCTATCCCGACAACAAGAACCTTCCGCTCGTGAACCTTCCCGGCGGAGTCAAGGCCTCCAAGTGGCGGTAGCGAGGAGGGCGACATGAGGGGCCGACTTGAGTCGCTGGACATTCTGCGCGGGTTCGACATGTTCTTCATATTCCTGCCGGATCCCGTGCCGTGCATCGTCGTCACGTTTCTCGCGATGTTCGGGCTGGAGCATTCGGCGTTTGCGCAGCAGTTCGACCACTGCTCGTGGAACGGGCTCCGCTTCTACGACTGCATCTTTCCGCTGTTCCTCTTCATCAGCGGCGTGACGTTCCCGTTCTCGTACGCGCGGCAGCGCGAGCGCGGCGACTCGACGGCGAAGATCGTCCGCAAGATACTCAGGCGCGCCGCGACGCTCTTCCTGATGGGGGCGATGCTGTGGACGGTGATCGACGGCACGCTCGAGAAGAACGTCCTTTCGTTCGAATGGTCCACCTTCCGCGTCTGGAGCGTGATCGGGCGCATCGGACTCGCCTGGGGCGCGGCGGCGCTTCTCTTCGTCGCGTTCGGGCGCAAGACGCGAATGGGCGTCGCCGTCGCGATCCTTGTCGGCATGTGGATGGTGTTCCGCTTTGCCGTCGCGCCTGGAGCGCCGGAGGGGGTGAATCCGCTTGTGAGCCGGGAGTGGATGTGGGCCAACTGGGTGGACGTCAACTATCTCACGACGGCGCACCGCGGCGAAGGCGGCGTCTCGACGATAACGATGGTCGCGACGGCGATGTTCGGCATGTTTGCGGGCGAGGTGCTGACAGCGGACGGCGTCTCGGGCGGGCGGAAGGCGCTTCGTCTCCTGGGCTACGCGCTGCTGCTCGTGGCGGCGGGGCTTCTGATGGCCTTCGCCTTCGGCCAGTATTCGCTTCCGATAAACAAGCCGATATGGTCGAGTTCGTTCGCGCTTGTGGCCGGCGGCATTTCCGCGGCGCTTCTCGCGCTCTTCTACTGGATCGTCGACGTGAGGGGCTGGCGGCGATGGGGATTCTTCTTCAAGGTGATCGGCATGAACGCGATAACCGTGTACATACTCGTCCGCTCGGTCTTCAACTGGCAGTTCGAGTCGCAGTACTTCTTCGGCGGGATATCGTCGCTCTTCCCCGCCGCCGTCGGCGACTTCGTCACGCAGGCGGGCATGATCGCCATCGTCTGGCTCTTCCTCCTCTGGCTCTACCGAAAGAACATTTTCCTCCGGGTGTAGGGCATGGTTGGACATGGAAGTTGCAATTCTCGGGATTGTCGTGCGGCACTTGAACACGGCGGCGGTTTTTAGGTATAATTTGCGGCATGGAACTACCGATAGAGCTTAAAAGGCCGCTTGTCGTCTTCGACATCGAGTCTACCGGCGTCTCGCCTCGCCGCGACAGGATCATAGAGCTTGCGGCG
>Ga0310786_10002566_pt1 | contig 27578 bp, 25 predicted proteins | sample AusTroGonzalo_MG_FD_203881 | JGI IMG/M metagenome (GOLD analysis project Ga0310786, IMG submission 203881) | Bovine rumen microbial communities from tropical cattle in Woodstock, Queensland, Australia - Gonzalo_03 (v2) (version 2) | ecosystem: Host-associated > Mammals > Digestive system >...
TGCAAGTCCGGCAATATTTAACAGTGGCGGCAGGTAAAAATAGCCTGTAAAGTGCGGCATAGAACGCTGTATACTGCGGTGGCGTTGGTCCTGGCCCATTGTCGCGCCTGCATCAATATGAATTTTTGTATCAACATACATCAAAGAATTGTTCATATACTGCGGATGAAACTGTAATGTATCAATCGCATCAAGCGATTTGTTTTCTGTGAAACTTTTATTATCATATTTACACCCCAGCAATGTAAGTTCTGGGCGTGTTTTTATACCACGATAATTTTCAGACGCAAATAATTTCGCCGCGCCATTATGTATTGGGCTACGTTTATCCGAATCAAACATATATGCGATATCTGGATGATTTTTCACAACCAATGCGGCCATTTTATCAACTGCGTCACGCATCTCTGATGTCCAGGCGGTACGATACAATGTAAACAATGTGGCAAGGTCAATTGTATAATCCAATGCCGTTGGCGCAATCATTGACACAAACATACGCAATTGTTCCTGGGCAAATTTTGGCGCATTTTGTTCAATATATTTTTCCGACGCGTGTGGGCGTTCGCGTTTTATTGCATCACGCGCAAGTTCCGTCACACGGGATTTATTTTTTGAATATATTTCCAGGCCATTTTCAACAAAATCACAGGCCGCGTTTATATTATGTTCTGGGACTTCGGGATGATATGTTTCCAAAGTATTTTTTATTTCGGTCATATTTGGGTTATCGTACATTTTTGAAAACCGACCCGAACGTTGGTCTGTGTTATAAAACGGTCCAGTCAGGTGCAGTCCAAACACAACACTGGACACTGGTATTCCATCAATATTAAATGTGAAATAGTTATGTTCCAGTGTTGTATGATGCCCAGTTTTAAACAACCGATTTTCAACATCAATTTTTTCGCCCAACGCGGGGACATCCGCCGCATAGCACGTACGCGCCGCATGCGATGCCAATGTTGTTGGGGCAACACTTGTTTCGGCAATTTGTTTTACTTTTATTATATCCGACATTTATCTGTCCTTTTATTTATCACGCACACGCCCAGGGCATTTCTTTTCCACCGCCGCGATTATCTCGCTGTGCAGTTTTGCCAAATCGTCTTCGGACATTTTTTCCTTTGGCACGATTGTTGTCGTAAATGCCACAGATTTTTGACCATCCGACAATTCAAACGAATCAAACACAACAATATCTGTAATCAAGTTTGATGCGCCACGCGCCGCCGCAACCAGGTTTGAAGCCGGAAAATCCGATGGCACAACGAACGCAAAGTCGCGCGTTATTGGCTGAAACTCACTCATACAAAGTGGACCGCGCGGTAAAACTTTGTGTGGTAAATCGTCGATGTTTTCAACAATGCCGACCACAACATTTGTTTTTATCTTTAACTTTTTTGCAACCGACGGATGCAGTTCACCAAATTCTGCAATTTGTTTGCCCTGCATAATTCGTCCATAGCGATATGGGTGTGCCCAACGCGGCGGATTTTCGGTTGATATTGTAAAGTTTCGACCCGCAAGCAGCGAGACTATATCCGCTTTGACATCATAGACATCAACGTCACGATTACGTTTCTGCCAATGTTTTGGTGCGGTCACACCTGTGCGCACAATACAGATTTGCGTGTGTTGTTCACCCGGCATATCGCCATCAAATACAGTACCCATTTCGAACATATTTAAATTTGGATATCCGCGTTTTTCATTGTTTGCAACCGCAATCAATAAATTTCCTAATAATCCATTCCGCGCAGTGTCTAAATCAACAATAATCGGATTTGCCACTTTGATAATTGGTTTATCGGTTAAAATTTCTTCTATCTTGCTGTTACCAAATCCAAACGAAACAGTTTCGTTTAATCCACGTGCCGCAATTTTTTCCTTTAACGGTATATTCAAATCGTTATGTTTGGCCGGCACTACATTTTCAGGAACATAACCTAAACCGACTTTTTCATATCCATATATGCGAATTAAATCTGCGACAATGGTTTCAGGTATCTGGACATCAACACGTGATGATGGCGCAGTTATTTTCCATTTTTTTCCGTTTGTTTTACCCGTATAGCCCAAACGCGTCAAAATATTCCGCATTTCATCATCCGACATTTCTATACCTGTTTTTTGAACAAAAACATCGGGTGAAAATTCGATTTCTGGGTTTGTTGGTGAATCGTCACCCGCCGCAGAAAATCCAACAATTTTTCCGCCGCATGCGTCGGTTATAATCTTTACTGCGGACATCAACGCAGGCCCAGTTATTGTCGGGTCTATTCCGCGTTCATAGCGATATGATGAATCCGTTGATATACCCAACCGTTTTGATGTCTTTCGCACGCACACAGGGTCAAAATACGCACTTTCCAGTATGATATTTTTTGTTTTATCGGATGTGCAACCGCGTGCGCCGCCGACCACACCCGCCAGTGCCAAAGCCCCCGAATCATCGGCTACAACAATATCTGAATCAACCAATTCGTGTTCAGTGCCGAACAAATCAATAAACTTTTCACCATTTTTTGCCATGCGCACAGTAATATCGCCGTTGATTTCGTCTGCGTCAAAACAATGCATAGGCTGGGCCATATCATAGCAAATATAATTTGTTGCGTCGATTGGTGCATTCTTTGGGTTTATGCCGATTGCGCGCAGACGCGACGCGATGGTCGCCGAACTTTGCGACATTTTTATATCGTGAATTTCGGCCAGTTTATATGCGCGACATTTATCAGTCTTTAATTTGACACCGCGTGCAGTCCCCGATACCGCAAATTTTTCATCGTGTGGTTCAATATATTCGCCTGCACCCGCCGCCGACAAATCACGTGCAATACCGCGCACCGCCAAATAATCTGGCCGATTTGGGGTAATGCCGGCATCAAAGACCGTCGGACAATCAATAACCGGGGTGCCGATTATTGTATTTTCAGGTAATTCAATAATACCGCTGTGGTCATCGTTTATCCCAAGTTCACGACCACTGCACATCATACCATCCGATACTACGCCGCGCAGTTTACCCGATTGAATTTCGTGTCCATCTATTACGCAACCCGGTACCGCCAGCGCAGAAATTAAACCAACCCGCGCATTTGGCGCGCCACAGACAACCTGGCGCAAAGTTTTCGAACCATCGTCAACCATCAATACATGCAGATGGTCGCTGTTCTCGTGCGGTTTGCATTCAACAATCTTTGCCGCAATCGGGGGAATTGGTGACACTAAATCTTCAACCTCTAGTCCCGTGCGCGTCAATTTGTCCGCAATTTCCGCGGCGGACAAATCTGTTTTTAAGTATTCTTTTAACCAATCAAATGTCCATTTCATTTTTTCACCCCTATATTAAAAGCCTGTACTTTTTAACCAACGAATATCATTACCGTATAAATCGCGCAAATCTGGCAGATTATATTTTAACATCGCCAATCTGTCCCATCCGAATCCGAATGCGAAACCCTGATATTTTTCTGGGTCAACACCACAATTACGCAAAACATTTGGATGAACCATACCTGCGCCCATTATTTCCAACCATCTTTCGCCGTTCCATTTCATATCAACCTCTATACTGGGGTCGGTAAATGGAAAGTATGATGGGCGAATACGCAGTTCTACATCGTCCAGTTCAAAAAAACGTTTAAGAAAAGTATGTATGTTTCCGACCAAATTTGACAAAGTCACATCTTTATCTATGTATAATCCTTCGATTTGACCGAACATAGGCCCATGTGTCGCGTCCATTTCTTTACGATATGTTTTTCCGATTCCGAATATTTTAATCGGCACCCCCGACTTTTCCATCGTGCGAATTTGAATTGCCGATGTCTGGGTGCGCATAACATTTCCATTTGGCAAGAAAAATGTATCCTGCATATCACGGGCAGGGTGATGTGCGGGGGTATTCAGTGCGGTAAAATTATGCCAATCATCTTCGATTTCTGGACCCGTCTTTAACGCATAACCCATAGATTCAAAAATCGCGATAATTTCCTTTAAACTTTGTGTCAATGGATGAATCGTTCCACGATTTTCGGGTTCGGCATTCAGCGTCATATCTAATTTTTCACCCGCCAGTGCAGCATCCATCGCGGCATTTTCTAATTCAGACTGGCGCAGTTTGAACAATTCGCGCAGTTCTGAATTTTCACGATTTAATTCGGCGCGTTCGTCATTGGAAAGATTTTTCATTTCTTTCAATCGCGCCGTCATAGTGCCATTTTTGCCGAATGTGGATGTGTATAATTCCTGTAATTCGTCCAAAGATTTTATTTGTTTTATTTTTTCATTTAACATAATTTTACCTTTTTAATAAATATGGGGTCGCATGCGCGGCCCCATAATTTTAAAACAAAAACAATTCGCCGCCAAGGGTTTTATTTATCCCCGGCAATAAATCGTTTTGCGGTTTCAATCAATTTTGCAAAATTTGCATCACCAATATACGCCATTTCTGCCAAAACTTTGCGGTCTAATTCGACCCCAGCCTTGCGCAGACCGTTCATAAACTGGCTGTATGTGATACCAGATGGACGAACCGCAGCATTGATACGGACAATCCACAAACTGCGAAAATCACGCTTTTTCACGCGACGGTCACGATATGCGTATTGACCCGCCTTTTCAGATTTTTCACGCGCTGCGCGATATGTGCTGCTGTGGCGGCCAAGATATCCTTTGGCGCGTTCCAGAATTTTATTGTGTTTTTGACGAACCGTTGTTCCACGTTTTACCCTTGCCATTTTTCGCCCCTTTTGTTATTTCAAACCATACGGCGCCAGGATTTTTGCCTGACCGACCATGTTATCATTCAAATATTGCGGTTTTGACCCAGCGTTATTTGCACGCGCGGATTTTTTACGCAACAGTTTTTTGTGGGCGTTTCTGCGAACGTTGATTTTACCGGTCGCCGTCACTCTTGCACGCTTTTTCAAGTATGACTTTGTTTTTAATTTTGGCATTTTTAACCTCTTTTTATTATGTCCTGATGGCAATGCCTTTGCCATTTCAGACCGTTTAACGGCCATATTCTGACATAAATAAATGAAAAATCAAGTTTTTATTGAATCTTTGTTTTTTTGTGTTTAAACTGACCACGATATGAATCCAAAAAAGTCATCTTCCAGGTTGCACACTGTCATAAAGTCCGCTGTGGTGGCGGCGATTTTGCCGTTTATTGTTATATATATTATCGTTGCGCGACCAAATTATAACTTTACAAACGGACTTGCGCACTTTTTTATGCCAATCGCAGACGGTATTGGTGACTTTATTACTTGGCCGTTGCGGGTTGGTGGGAAAATATTCCGCAATATTCACGATATTTCGGTATTACAGCAAGAAAACGAGCAATTGCGTGCACAACTTACCGATGCGTTGGCAAAAAACACAAATTGTGATGTTGCGATATTGGAAAATCAGAAATTGGCCAATGAATTGGATGTAAAGCGTAATACAAATTTCGAAACGGTTGTTGCGGATGTAATTTTTGATAATTCTGCGCTGAATCACGAAACTTTTATGATAAATCGTGGATATAACGATGGCATAGAACCAGGTATGGTTGTTATATCGTTTGAAAACACGATTATTGGGACAATTATCGATTCAGGCGCCGATTTTTCACGCGTACGCGCACTGGCCGATTCAAATACAAAAATCGCGGTGCGGATTGCCGGGTCCGAGGTTTATGGCTTTATGACCGGGAATGGTGTGTCTGCACCAACAATCGATTTTTTAAGTGACCCAAAGTTTCAATTGTCCCGTGGGGTAAAAATTGTTACCAGCAATATCAGTGGTATTTTGCCACCTGATATTTTTGTTGGAACGATGATGAATGAATCAGAGATAGATGTCACGAATGCAAATAAAATATCACGCGTTATGGTTTTAAAATACAATACAGACCAGGGCAAATATAAATGAGAAAAAATATTGTTGATATATTGCGCAAAATTTTTCCGTTTTTATTTACGGTTGCGCTGTGGCGACTGTCGGTGCCATGGTTGAATCCGGCCGGAATATTAGCAATTATCCCAATATATTATTGTTCTTTTATTCGTCCTGTGCCGTATTTTACGCCGTTTGCGATATTATTTTGCTTTTTACTGGACTATAAATTTGACAGTTTGCTGACATTGACAGTGTGGTATTGTTTTTACTATGCGATTATGAATATTCAATCATTTATTGATTTGACGCATACGAACAAAAACGGCGTATACGGGTTTATGGTATTCTTTGGTTTATTGGTATTTTTTATGACAGTTGTGCATTTTGGATGGTTAAATTTATTGTCTGGGGCGGCGATGTTTTTAATAACATCGATTATGTACATTCCAACAACAATTCTGATAAAGGCGACGCAAGATGATTGACACCGAAGTATCACAACAATTTGACCGTCGCAGTGCGTTGTTTTTAACATCGGGGATGATTTTAACATCTGTTCTGGTTATGCGAATGCTGCAAATGCAGATTTTCGGATATAATACATATAAAAAACAAAGCGAAAATAATTCATTCCGTATCCAGATGGATATGCCTGAACGTGGCAAGATTTTATCGCGCAGCGGTTCGGCAATATCGCACGACGCGCCTGTTTATCGTATATATATTATTCCCGAAGAAACCGATGATTTGGAAAACCTTGTTGATATTGTCGCAAAAGATTTAAATCTGACCGAAAAACGGGTTAAAAAAATATGGTCGCGGATAAAAAAACAACAAAAATTTCAACCCGTATTGGTCAGTGAAAATACAAATTGGAATATGCTGGCAGGGTTGCAGGCAAAAAACCTTGATGGTTTGCATGTGACCAGTGGGTATGCGCGTGTATACGAACTGGGGCCGGCGGGCGCGCAAATTTTTGGCTATGTTGGCGCGCCCGATAAACCGATTGCAAATGCACCATTTTATACAACGGGGATTACAGGGATTGAAAAACGTTTTAACGACGAATTGATTGGTACACCTGGGCAAACTGTTATGATAACAAATGCCGTTGGTCGTGTGACAGGTGAAGATAAAAGTCAATTCAGACCGTCAATTGTCGGACATGATATTCAAACAACAATAAATGATTCGCTGCAACGGAAATTGTACGATTCATTGACACTGCACAAAGCGGGATGTGGTGTTGTCCTTGATATAGAAAACGGTGATATTTTGGCAATGGTTTCAACCCCCAGTTTTGACCCAAATAATTTTTCAGGCGATGATTCAGATGAATATATTGCAGGACTGCGGGACGATTTTGCAAAACCATTTATGAATAAAGTTTTCGAAGGTCTGTATCCACCCGGTTCAACATTTAAAATAATTGTTGCGTTGGCGGCACTAGAGGCGGGCGCGATAACACCATCTGAAACGGTATTTTGTCCAGGCCATTGGGATTACGGTGACCATCGTTATCATTGTTGGGAACACAAAGGGCATGGTCGGGTTGACTTGGTTGGTGCGTTAAAACATTCGTGCGATATTTATTTTTATCAACTGGCATTAAAGATTGGTATTGATGCAATTAAAAATATGGCTGTGCGATTGGGTATGACCGAAGAATATATAAAAGATATAATTGCTAAACAAATGCCTGGGGTTATACCTGACCGAAAATGGAAAGAAGTAAACAAAGGTGCACGATGGGTGCATGGTGATACAATTATATCAGGAATCGGCCAGGGATTTATATTGGTCAACTGTATGCAATTGGCGGTTATGATGGCGCGTGTTGCGTCAAATAAACGTGTTGTGCCGAACCTGATTAAAACCGATAAAACTGTGCGTTTTAAAAAACTTGGGCTGCAAGAAAAGAATTTAAAATATGTTTTAACTGGTCTGGAAGAGGTGACAAAAAAAGGTGGTACCGCATCAGGCAGCGCAATAAATGTGCATGGTGCAAAAATGGGCGGGAAAACTGGAACATCCCAGGTTCGCAGTATATCGCGTGCAGAGCGAATTTCAGGTGTACTGACAAACGAACAATTAAAATGGAATATGCGAAATCATGGGTTGTTTGTTGGATATGCACCAACGAATGCGCCGAAATACGCCGTATGCGTAATAACTGAACATTCTGGGTCCAGTGGCAGTGCCGCACGAACAGCCGCAGCTGTGATGAAAGAAATATTAGAAAATGGGTAAATAAATGACACGTCAGACACGCGTTTCGAATGCAAATATGATGACACTTGGCGAAAGACTTGGGCGGTTTTCGTGGGCAATGTTTGTACCAATGTGCCTTGTTTTAATTGTATCGGAATTTATACTGTATTCGGCGGGCGGCGGCGCATGGAAACCGTTTGCGTTGTCACAATTATTCAAAATATTATTCGGGTTTGGCGTGTTTGCAATTGCGGCATTTACAAATATAAAACTTTGGATAAAGTCTGCATATATAATATATGCGATTGCGTTGATTCTGATTATTTTGGTCACATTTGTTGGACATACAGGTATGGGTGCACAACGTTGGCTGAATATCGGATTTATACACATTCAACCGTCCGAGATGTTTAAAATAGCGTTGGTTATTGCATTGGCACGGTATTTTGCATGGATGAATTCGGTCGATTTAAGCAAATTTAAAAACTATATTGCGCCAGCACTGATGATGTTGGTACCGTTTGGGTTGATTGTTATCCAGCCTGACCTTGGGACTGCACTTTCTATTGCGATGATAACGATTGGAATGTTTTATATTGTTGGCGCAAATAAAAAGTGGTTTATTATCGGTGCAATTTTGGCATTGATGGCGGCCCCGGTTGTTTGGTTTGGTGGTATGCATCAATACCAACGCGACCGTGTTATAACATTTATAAATCCTGACCGTGATGCGCGTGGCGCCGGTTATCAAATAAACCAGGCAAAAATCGCATTCGGCAGTGGCGGTCTGATTGGCAAAGGTTATATGAAAGGTTCCCAGTCACAACAGTCTTTTTTGCCTGAAAAACAGACGGATTTTATATTCACAATGCTTGGCGAAGAATTCGGATTTTTTGGTGCGTTTTTTGTATTGGTGCTTTACACTGTTATTGTTGCGATTTTATTTTGGATGGCGAAAACATGCCGTAACAGATTTGGACAATTGGTGTGTTTTGGTTTTATGTTGAACTTTTTCATTTATTATTTTATAAATATATCCATGGTATTGGGCCTTGTACCGACGGTTGGGGTGCCATTACCATTGATGTCATTCGGCGGCAGCAGTCTTTTATCACTGATGTTCGGATTTGGACTGTGCGAAAACGCCCATATACATAAAGACCAACAATTATCGGCAAAAGGAAGTTAAAAATGAAACTGTTGATTGTAGAATCTCCATCAAAAGCGAAAACAATAGAAAAATACCTTGGGCACGATTGGCATGTAATTGCGTCGGTTGGTCATGTGCGCGATTTAGTCCCAGAAAACGGCAGTGTTGATACAGAACACGATTTCGATATGCGTTGGCAAATTATGCCGGGCAAAGAAAAGCAAATTAAAATTATAACCGATAATGTCAAAAAGGCCGATGCAGTTTACTTGGCATCCGATCCTGACCGCGAAGGTGAGGCAATCGCGTGGCATATACTGGATATATTAAAATCAAAAAAATTGCTTGGTAAAACACCGGTCTATCGTGTTGCATTTCATGAAATTACGCGGCGGGCGGTTATGGATGCAATTGAACATCCGCGCGAAATAGATTTGAATTTGGTTGATGCGTATTTGGTCCGTCGCGCCCTTGACTATTTGATTGGTTTTGAAATATCACCACTGTTATGGCGGCGTAATCTTGGCCGTTCTGCGGGGCGTGTGCAATCTGTTGCGGTTAAATTGGTTGTTGACCGTGAACGCGAAATTGAAAACTTTGTCGCAAATGAATATTGGTCGGTGGCGGCAAAGTGCGGTGATAATAAAAAATATTTTAATGCAAATCTGACATTTTTTGATGGTGAAAAAATAGAAAAGATGACATTAAAAAATAAAAACGATGTCGATAAAATTCTGGGTAAATTACAAACACCATTTAATGCAACCGTTTCAAATATTGAAAAAAAGAAAGTTTCACACAAACCGTACGCACCATTTACAACCAGTACACTGCAACAAGAAGCGGCGCGTAAACTTTATTTTTCATCGAAACGCACTATGTCGGTGGCGCAAAAATTATATGAAAATGGGTTTATCACATATATGCGTACCGATGCGACAAATCTTTCGGTTGATGCCGTTGGCGAGATTCGCGAATTTATCAATAAAAACTATGGCGAAAAATTTTTACCAAAATCACCAAATATCTATGTGACGAAATCAAAGAATGCCCAAGAAGCACACGAAGCAATTCGCCCAACACACTTTGACAGCGCAAGCAATGATTTATCTGGGGACGAGAAAAAACTTTATGATTTAATCTGGAAACGGACAATCGCGTGCCAGATGACAAATGCAGAATTTGATTCTGTTGCGGTTGATATTTTATCAGAAAATAAAATCGCAACATTTCATACCGTTGGTACAACGCGCACTTTTGACGGGTTTATGAAAATATATACCGAAGACAAAGATGATTCAGATGATGAATCGGATACAAAATTACCACCAATGAATATTGGCGATAAGATAAATGTATCGGAAATTTTACCTGAACAACACTTTACACAACCGCCCGCCCGATATACCGAGGCATCATTGGTTAAAAAAATGGAAGAACTGGGGATAGGGCGACCATCAACATACGCAACAATTATGTCAACGATTGTTGACCGCAAATATGTTGAACAAGATAAACAGCGTCGTTTTCATCCTACATCGGGGGGTTGGGTTATTGCCGCGTATTTGGCAAAATATTTTACTGATCTGGTCGATGTAAACTTTACCGCAAAAACCGAAGATACTTTGGATGATGTTTCAAATGGAAAAATGAAAAAGTTAAATGCGCTGAATGAGTTCTGGGATGATACAAAAACTATGATTTTCGATGCGCGTGATGTTAAAACAACCGATATTATACATGAAATAAATGAATTTATGAATAAACATTTGTTTGCCGATGGTAATAATAAATGTCCAAAGTGTGGCGGAAAGTTGGGGATAAAACTTTCAAAATTTGGGCCGTTTGTTGGATGCGAAAATTATCCAAAATGTGATTATACTATGCGGCTAAATTCATCGGACGAAAATGCAACCGAACAAAATAAAAACGAACCAAAAGATTTAGGTGACGGTATATCATTCAAAATTGGAAAATTTGGTCCCTATGTGACCGATGGAACAAAAAATGCGTCGGCAAAGAAATATAATTCTGAAACAATAACACTGGAAATTGCGCGCGAATTATTATCGGGTGAAAAAAAGAAAGTTGAACCAATTGAAATTGGAAAAAATCCCGAAACCGATAAAATGATTTATTTCTATCCAACCGGTCGCTATGGTGCGTATATATCAAGCAATAAAGTAAATGTCAGTGTGACCGAACAACCAGATTTAGAAACCGCAATCGATTTGATAAATAATAAAAAACCGACAAAACGATTTAAAAGAAAATAATGGCAAAATATGACAATAATTTTACCGACCAATTGCGTGAACGACTTTCGATTGTCGATGTTGTATCCCGCCGTGTACCACTGGTCAAAAAAGGTCAAAATTATTGGGGATGTTGCCCGTTTCATAACGAAAAAACGGCGTCTTTTTCGGTCCGTGAAGATAAAGGATTTTTCCACTGCTTTGGTTGTGGAAAACATGGTGATATTATTTCGTTTGTTATGGAATCTGAACACGTTGATTTTAAAACGGCTATCGCTGAACTGGCGAATATAGCGGGATTAAAATTACCTGAATATAAACCAAAAACACAACAACAAAAAGATGCCGAAGATTCATATCTTAGTATTGTTGGCGCAGCCGCAAAAATGTATACAGAAAAGTTATTTACACCCGATGGTGCGCATGCACTTTCATATATACGCGGGCGCGGTTTTAGTGATGATATGATAAAAAAATATGGCATTGGATACGCGCCGAAAAATAATATCATTTCAAACAACTTTGCAAATACAAAACAAGATAAACTTATTGCGACTGGGCTTTGCCGCCGCGGTGAATATGGTATGTATGATTTCTTTCGTGATAAACTGATGTTTCCTATATTCAATTCACATGGTCAGATAGTTGCGTTTTCTGGTCGGTCACTGGATGGGTCAGAACCGAAATATATAAACACAACTGATACAGAAATGTTTCATAAACGGCAAACTTTATTCGGTTTTAATTTCGCACGCGAATTTATACACCGCGCAAATCGCGCTATTATTGTCGAAGGTCAAATTGATGCAATTCAAATGCAATGTAATGGTTTTGGTGAAACTGTTGCGCCACTGGGGACGGCACTGACCGAAGACCATATTGCAATATTATGTAAAGCAAACAGAAATATTATTTTTTGTTTTGATGGTGATAGTGCCGGACAAAAGGCTGCAGCACGTGCATGCGGTATTGTTTTACCTTTTCTGCGTGATAATTCTGATGTTCGTTTTGCTTTCGTAACTGGTGGTAAAGACCCAGATGAAATACTGCGAAAATCGGGCAGGGCAGAGATGGAAAAAATTATAAACAATGCGATTCCGTTGGTTGATTTTCTGTGGAATATTACAAATAAAAACTATTTGGTAAATACACCATCAGGTAAAGCGCAGGCTGAAAAATTTTTAAAATCTGAATTAGAAAAAATAACCGATAAAACACTGCGTAATGAATATGAACATGAATATAACTCGCGTAAGTTTAATCAATGGCATAAATGGAAAAAAAGCCCAGAAACTGTACATATAGAGATACCTGAAATAGATAATGTTGTTAAAAATACACTTTTATTTATTGTAAATAAATATCCAGAACTTGCCGAACGGTATGGTGATTTTATAAGTAAATTTGAATTAGATTTTAATACAGCGCAAAATGATATAAATCTGGATTTTAATGCGGCGGAAAAATACCTTGTATCATTAAAATTACAAAAATATATTGAAAGTTTAGAAAAACAAAAACATGATTTAATGGTGCGCGGGCTTTCGGGTGAAAACGATATAACCAACGAAATCCGCCGTATAGACGATGAATTGAGTAAAATGAGAGAGAAGTTTGATTTATTAGTGTAAGTGGTTAGTGATTAGTGGTTAGTAGACTCTGGAATATTTACATAATTACGAATTTATTCCAGAAATAACCAACCACTTACACTATCCACTAACCACTATCAACTAATTATTAAACAAGAAATGGCAAATATCACCATCTTGCATTACATAATCACGACCAACAAGGCGCATTTTTCCCGCTTCTTTGACTGCAACTTCGCCACCAAGTGTGATATAATCATCTGGTGATATAATTTCGGCACGGATAAATCCGCGTTCAAAATCTGTATGGATTTTACCCGCCGCCTGTGGCGCAGTCATACCACGCGTTATTGTCCATGCATGTGCTTCCTTGGGTCCGACTGTATAAAATGTTTGCAGACCCAATGTTTCATATCCAGTTTTTATAACTTGTTCCAGTCCGGAATGTTCCAGTCCAAGGTCATTTAAAAACATTTTTCGTTCATCTGGGTCAACAATTTGTGCAATTTCCATTTCTATTTTACCCGATATAATTAAAACTGGGCTTTTATCTGCAAATTTATTTTTAACCATATCAGAATATTTATTACCCGTTGCAGCCGCAGATTCTTCGACATTACATACATATATAACCGGTTTAGATGTCAATAAATTAAATGGTTTTGTATCAATATTTGTATCACGCGCCGGAACCGATTTTTCTAAATTTTCTTTTATTATATTCGCATCAGCCAGTAATTTTATCGCATCTTTATCCAGACCATGCGCTTTTTTTTCAAGGTTTTTTATCTGTTTTGTCAGACTTTCAAGGTCCGCCAGCATAAGTTCTGTTTCAATAGTGTCAATATCTGAAATTGGGTCTATACGGCCGTCAACATGTACAATATCATCGTTTTCAAAGCACCTTACAACATGAATAATTGCATCGGTTTCCAAAATATTACCAAGGAATTTATTACCAAGTCCTTCACCATTTGATGCACCGCGCACCAGACCGGCAATATCAACAATTTCCAGTTGTGTTGGTATAATCTTTGCCGAATTATCAACCGCCGCAAGTTTATGCAGTGTTTCATCAGGTACAACAACCCGCCCAGTATTTGGTTCAATAGTACAAAACGGGTAATTTTGGGCGTCGGCCGCCGCAGATTGAGTCAAAGCATTAAATAGTGTCGATTTTCCAACATTTGGTAAACCAACAATTCCACAATTGAAACCCATAATAAAATCCTTTATAATATGTTATATATATAATAAGAGTATATTTAATATGTCATACATATGGAACAAATTCAATATAAAAACCTTTCCCGCAGAAACAATTGTTTACTGTGATGGGTATTATATGCGTGAATTTTCAACACTGGATGAAACAGATATTATCACAAGAAAGTGTACTATGCCGATACATATTATATATGTTGGAAAAATAAATCGTGAAAATACACTGAATTTGAATTTACATGTGAATGGTCAGCCGGTCTTTTTGTCGGTGAATGTTGAAAATGATTTCCCGGCTTTTTTGAACATTTTTATCAAAAATGCCGGGAAAAATTCTGAAATTCGTGGTCATATTTTGTTAAAAAATCATTCAGATTTATCGGTCAAAATTATCGGTGAACATAATGCGCCCGATACTGGGATTTTATTACAAACAAAAGTTATTGGTTTTAAAAACACTTATTCGCGTATATCAGGGACGGCAATTATAAATAAAAATTGCGAAAATACGACATCTGATATCCGTTTTTCGGGGTATGCTATGGACAACACAGCAAAAATTCGATTTATACCGTCGCAAAAGATACAATCTGTACCAAAAATTGCCGAACACAGTGCATATATGTTTCATATAAACGATGCCCAGGAAAATTATCTGCGCGGTGCGGGTTTATCGGGTGCCGAAGTAAAAGATGCCGCCACCGAGGCATTTATGAACGATTTTAATCTATTTTGATAATATATAAAAAAAACGATGCATCTGCACCGTTTTATATAAAAATAATCAATTATTTTTTCTTGAAACCCTGTTTAGCTTTGAATTTTGGGTTATCGGGGTCAATCAAGACAATTTGCTTTCCACGGCGAACTTGTTTAATGTTTCCGCGTTTTTTCCATGCTTTTAAAGAACTTAAGAATTTCATATTTTTATCCTTTTTGTGATGCTATTATAAACACTTTTTAACAGAAATCAAATAATATATTATTATTTTTGTTGTTATTGTTGGGGCTGTTGAAATTGTTGAAAATTCATTTTTAACATAGTTTTTAACAATTTTTTGCTGAAATTCAGGGATTTTTTATAAAAATGTTGATAAAATACGATTGTTGAAAACTTGTTGAAAAAAACATCAGTTTTCAACATTTTCAACATTTTTATGTTTTTGTTTTTTATGCTTGTTGAAAATTGTTGAAATTGTTATAATAAGAATGTCCATGGAGGGAATTTTAATAAAATGAGGCAGCAAGTGCTGAAAGCTTTGGCGAATCCGTCGCATTTGTTTTATGTACCGTACAGTTTAGCGGTGCTGAATTTCATGGTGCAATTTATAATTTTTATAGTTTTATATACAATCGGTATTTTTGTTTGGGGAATAGATGGCGATGTGAATGATTATATAAATCCGCTTTATTTTTTAATATCTGTTGTGGTTGTACATATGATTTTGGCGCATTTTTCACGGCGTGATCCCCAACTGGGCCAGATTTTGATTGCAAAAATACGAATGATAAAAGACAGAATTCCACGGAGATTACCCGCATGATAGAAAATTTCTTTAATTATTTTGCTGGTGGTGGTTTTTCTGGGACTATGACTTTAACAGTTATGGTGGTTGCAGTTATTTTTGTTTTTATCGGGCTGATGATATATGTACCAACAATTATTAAACATATTTTTCCAAAGTTCGGTTATAAACATTATTCTCAATATATACCTTTTCGGACAGTTTATACCGATAATTCAATTGAATTAGATGATGGTTGTTTAGTTCGTGTTTATGCTGTGTCAGGTGTCCAGACAAGTATGCAGACAAACGAACAAAAAGAAAAATTCCTTGACCTGCGCGCACAATTATTTAACCAAATCCAAGATCCAAATGTTATTTTGCGTTTTTTTACAATTCGTGACGCGGCGGGCGAAAATACAGATTATGAATTCGATCAACCTGTTTTACAAAAAATATATGATAAATGGCATTCCCAGGGGTTAAAGATATTTTTGAATAATTACTATATTGTATTATCTGTGCGTGGTGGCGACACGCGTGAGAAATTAAATCAATATGGAAATTATATAGAATCTGTGTTGGCACCGTATAATCCGCGTGTTTTAAAAAATGATTCGCGTGATAATATGGCAAAATTTTTTGGTCGTATATTTTCACCTATTACTAAACCAGCGCCCGAAAAATGTGACGAAAAAATTACAGATGTCACAACAGTTGATGATGTAGAATTTTTATCAGATGGCACAGTTAAATATATCAGTGGTACGCGTGAATACTTTGCGTCACTGGTTTCGTTTCGTGCGGCACCCGATTATTTAGACGAAGATTTTTTTGATTCTGTGAATACTATACAAACCGAAATGATTTGTATGAATGGTTTTAAAATTATGACGGCGGGTGATGTTGATGCAGTAATTCGCCAGCGTCGCAGTGTCGCAGCAAAAGAAAATGATTCAACCGAAGAACAAATTTCCAGTGCTGAATCAGTAATGGATGAAAATGTATCAGGTAATCAAACATTGGTGAATTATTATCCGCTGTTTTTAATATTCGGTAAATCACGCGATGAATTGACAGAATATGTTGATGAATTTAAAAAGATTTCTGCGTCATTCGGTGTTTCGCCAGTTGTTGAAAATTTTGCCAGCAAAGTTTCATGGTTTTCTATGATACCAGGTTTTGATACTTTCCCGCGTACATTTAAAATGTTATCACGGGCGGCGGCAATCAGTATTCCTATGTCCAGCACACCACGTGGTGTTGCAAATTGTGATTGGGGTCCGGGGCCATTGGTTATATTCCCGACCGCCCAAGGTACACCGTATCAATTTCAATTTCATGTGTCGGATAAACCTGCGGCGGTTGCGCATACTTTGACTATTGGACCAACTGGTGGTGGTAAAACAACATTATTTTCTTTCTTGATTGCGCAGTCTTTGCGTCATAAGAAATTAAAAGCATTTTTCTTTGACCGTAACAAAGGTGCCGAAATATTTACTCTGGCGGTTGGTGGAAAATATATAACTATGCAGGGTAAAGAAAAAACAGATACATCATTTTTAACACATTTAAATCCGTTAAAAATGCCAGATACAGTCGCAAATCGTGCGTTCTTGCGCCGTTGGTTTGCGATGATTTCTGAACAATCAGATGCAAATTCGGCGGATGAAATTGCGCGTGCTGTTTCAGTGAATTTTGACTATTTGTCAGACAAAGACAGAATGTTGAAAAATTTATGGGAAAGTTGTTTTTCTTCGTCGGGGAATATGCGTTCTGCACTGAAAAAATGGGTTGACCCGTTGCAGTATGGTGAAATATTTAACGAAGAAACAGATACACTGGATTTACAGTCGCGTTTAACAACATTCGATTTTACTGATATATTACAAGATGCGACACTGGCGCCGGCGGTTATTTCATATATACTGCATCGAATAAATAATACAACGGTGTCTGGTGGAAATCCATCATTGATTATGATTGACGAAACTGCGCCAATGCTGGAAAACAAAATGTTCCGTGATAATTTTATAACAGGATTGCAAGAAGGGCGCAAAAATCGCCAGGCGTATATGGTTGCGTTCCAGCGTGCAAATGTTCTGGATAAACTGGGGATTGGTGATGTTGTTCGTGGCCAGGCCCAGACAGTTATGTTTTTCCGTAATCCGGCGGCCGACGCATCAGACTATGAACACTGGAATTTAAATCCACTAGAGATGGCGTTTATCCAGGGTAAAGCATATCCAAACCTGAAACGCGCAGTATTATTATCGCGTCCAGTAAATAATGAATCGGTTATTTTAAATACTGAACTGGGTGGCCTTGGGAATTTATTAAGGTTATTTGAATCAGGTCGTTCGTCGGTACTGTTGGCCGAAGAATTATATCGCCAATACGGTTCGGCGTTTGTTGCAGAGTATCTGAAAAAACAGGGCGCAGGTGATTTATAATAATTTATAAAATGTTAAAAAAAATTGTGTTTTTATTATTATTTCCAATGTCTGTATACGGCGCAAATGAATGTATACAGTATAAACAAATGCCAGATATACAAATAAAAAATCCACGATACAAAAAAGATGTAATTCAACCAGACGAACCAATGAATAAATTTCATGGAACTGTACTTGCTACATTGGTTGAAGACTATGATATTTTGGTTGATATTATCGCAACAAATGGTGGTTATTGTGTGTTGTTAAAGCGTATAGACGCATCAATTGGATACAGTGATTTCCTTGTAAAAGTTGATAAATCGCACAGATATGATTCATGTTCGTATAATGCAATATTAAATCATGAAAAAAAACATATTGATGCATATTTATCAGTGACCGATGATTTGAATTCAGATATAAAAAATTCTGTATTTAATGCGGCTGATTCAATTATGCCTGTGTTCACACAAAATCGTGATGATACAGATTTAATAATAGAAAATATAAACTATGAAATTCGTAATCATCCAGAGATAATATTAATGAAACAAAAAATAAACGCCGCCCAAGAAATTCGTAATAAATATGTCGATTTGAATGAAAATAATAATGAATTAAAAGAGTGTTATTAGTCTTTAGTTGTTAGTGGTTAGTGGTTAGTATTTGAATTTATTGTGCAGTGTGTGCAGTTCTCGAGCCGAATTGTTAGAGATAGGACGAGAGATTGACTATTTGAAGGATAAATTAGGCTTAGTGGATTTGAAATAACTACTTGTTTGTGGTAAAATGCATAGTAAAAAACAAGGATATAAAATGCTAAGATTAGTTAAACCATCACATGAGTATTCAGCAATTTTCTTAAAGGCTTTGGATGAATATAAAACAGATACAGCAAAATTTGGTCTGGATAGTATGCGACAATTGATAAAAACGGTTGAAGAGGGTAAATTCGATGAATGGCTACAAAAAGCAAAAGATAATGATTTAGGTATAAATTTGCCAGAGGGTTATATAAGCAATACAAAATACTGGTTGTTAGATGATGATGAATATATTGGCTCTTTTACTCTGCGACACGATATAAATGAAAATTTAATGCAATGGGGTGGACATGTTGGATATGTAATTTTACCATCAAAACGTGGTCATGGATATGCGTTTGCTGGATTGCAGTTGGTATTAGCAGAAGCCGCTAAGCGTGGTTTAAAAAGAGTTTTGATTACTTGTAATATTGAAAATGATGCATCTTTTGCTGTCATAAACAAAGCAAAGAATATGTATGGTGGTGAACAAATAGAGGATAGTCATTTGGAAGGTTTTTCTGAACATCGTGTGTGGATAAATACAACGAAATAGTTCAAAAGTGGTGAAAAATCGCCACTTTTTTAATATCAACTTTCGAACTTTACGAAAGTATTAGAAAACAAAAGAAAACTTGCCAAATAGGTGAGGGTGGGGGATGGATTTCGCTCGTCCGTCGCATAAATGCGCCGTGACTGCGCGCAAATTTGTAGTTATTCGAACTTCACTATCGTTCGTTCTTATATACAAATTTTGAACCTGCAACTGCGTTGCTGGTCACAAACCGACGCACCACAATACGATTTAAATAAAAAATGCCAAAAAGATGGCATTTTTTATTTAAACTGGTTGCGGGGGATGGATTTCGCTCGTCCGTCGCATAAATGCGCCGTGACTGCGCGCAAATTTGTAGTTATTCGAACTTCACTATCGTTCGTTCTCATATACAAATTTTGAACCTGCAACTGCGTTGCTGGTCACAAACCGACGCACCACAATACGATTTAAATAAAAAATGCCAAAAAGATGGCATTTTTTATTTAAACTGGTTGCGGGGGATGGATTTGAACCACCGACCTTCAGGTTATGAGCCTGACGAGCTACCGGACTGCTCTACCCCGCGATAAACAGGTATATTATATATTACCTTTTTTATATGTCAAATTTTTTTATTTTTTGTATACGATTCTATTCCCAATGGGTACTTGAAAATTTATTTTTTTCTTGCTAAACTGATTTCTGGGTATGAATTGGAATTTTTTTATTATGTTGAAAAAATCGTGCAAGTTTTGCTGGGGAAAATTGCTGGAAATTGGGATTTTCCAGTGGATAGCCGCCGGAGTTATGGCGGTGTTGGTGTGGTTTATCTATTTGACTTCGCGCAGATATTATGAAAACTATGAAATTTTCAGAAAATACAAGCATAAACCTGCGGTTTTTGTATTCTGGCACGGGCGCAGCATGATGTTGTCGCCGTTTGTGTTTTTGAATGGTGTTAAAACTTATGCGGTGGCAAGTCGCCAAAAAGATGGTCGTTTAATGGCAAAACTGCAGCATTTTTTCGGCCTTGGTGCGATTTATGGCAGTTCAAAAGATGGTGGTTTGTCGGTTCTGCGCGATGGTGTTCGGCGATTACGGCGTGGAAATTGTTCAATCTGTATAACGCCTGATGGACCAGGTGGACCGTCGCTGAGGGTTCAAGATGGTGCACTGTATTTTGCAAAAATGACAGGCGCGCCGATTATTCCAGTTTGTTTTTCGGCGTCGCACACATGGATGCAGAACAGGTGGGACAGATATTTGTTGGTCTATCCGTTTACCAAGATAAAGTTTAATGTTGGAAACCCAATCTTTATAGATTCGAAAATGTCACAGGCCGATTTTGAATTAGCGCGTGCAAATTTGGAAAAAACTATGGTGAAACAGTTGCGCGATTTGGATGCTGAATTTGGTGTAAAGTTTGTCGAACAGGATTTAAAAGCGGTTGATTTTTTGCCGAAAAACAAACAAAAATTAAAGAAAGGATAAATTCGTTATGAAAACACCGTGGTGGTTTTTGCATAAAACTCCGTTGGCATTTTTATTGTTGCCTTGTTCGGGAATTTACTATGTCGCATCGCGCGTTGTTTTCGGTTGGCGGCGTATGTTTGCGTATAAATCGCGTCGAAAGATAATCTGTATTGGGGGAATTTTTGCAGGTGGTGTTGGCAAAACGCCAATTGTGCGTGTTATTGCAAACTACCTTGATGCGCCGGTTGTTATGCGTGGATATAAACGCACAGCAAAAACAGGTAATATCGGCGATGAAGCGATGATGTTGATGTCGGATAATATTTCGGTTCATGTTGGTGACAGAAAAAGTAATATTATGTTATTGAATCGTCAAAAAGACAATGGCCCGATTTTGATGGATGATGGATTACAAAATCCGTCTGTTAAAAAAGACATTTCAATTATGGTTTTTGATGAAAGCCTTGGGTTTGGTAATGGATTTTTGCTGCCATCGGGGCCTTTGCGTGAACCAAAGTCACATATTAAAAATGTTGATGCGATTATTGTTATAAAAAAAGACAAAGTACGAAAAAATTTTAAATTGCCGGATAATGTGCCTGTGTTTTATGCAAGAAATAAAAATATTATGCCATATCATAAAAATAAAAAACTGGTTGCGTTTGCTGGGATAGGGTATCCGAAAAAGTTCTTTGATTCGTTGGATAATGTGGTTGCACGGCGCGCGTTTTCGGACCATTATCAGTATACAGATGAAGATATTTTGAATTTGAAAAAATTGGCCCAGAAAAAAAATGCGGATTTGGTCACAACAGAAAAAGACTGGATGCGGTTATCAAATGATGCAAAAAATGATATAAAATGTGTAAAAATGGAAACGGTTATTGATGATAAATTCTTTGATTGGTTAAAGGAGAAATTGAATGCCGACAATTAAAAAGTCTGTGAAATTTTCGGGACGTGGAATTCATTCGGGGTTGCCAGTAAATATTGTGATAAAACCGTCGGATAAATATGGTATATTTTTTCGGCGTGTTGATTTAAGCAGTGATTTAATACCTGCGCGTTTTGATTCTGTGTGTGATACAAAAATGCGTAATACAACCGTTGGTGAAAATGACGGTGCACATGTAAAAACAATAGAGCATTTGATGGCGGCGCTGTTTATCGCGGGTGTTGATAGCGCAATTATTGAAATAGATGGACCCGAAACACCGATTCTGGATGGCAGTGCAGTTGAGTTTTATAAACATATATCGGCGGCGGGTACAACAAGTGGAAAGATGAAAAAGATTATTGTGCGGCGGACTGTTATTGTGCGGGCACGTGATGTTTTGCGCGAATTGCCGTTGTTATTGCGTTTAAAAATTTTTGTTATGAATTTATTGTCGCGGCGGCGGTCAGATGGCTTTGTAAAATTATCGCCATCGGGTAAAGAATCTTTGAATATAGATGCGACGCTGGTGTATCGTGAACCGATTATTGGAAAACAGAGTTTTTCATATATGTATGATGGTACAGACGAAAGTATCAACAACTTTATTAAAAATATTGCGCGGGCGCGGACATTTGGAAAATATTCAGAATGGGAATATTTAAAAAAACACAATATGGGTCGCGGGGCAGACGAAACAAATGTTATCGCGTTAAATGATAACGGTGATGGCACACTGAATGAACTTTTTTGGCCTGATGAATTTGTGCGGCATAAAATAATAGATGCAATTGGTGATATGTTTACATCGGGTGGGTTTATTATTGGTAATCTTGAATCATACAAAGGCAGTCATGCAATGAATAATTTGGTACTAAGAAAACTGTTTAGTGATAAAAACAACTATGATATAATTGACGCGTAATAATGGAGGGCACAAATGAAAAAAACTTTACTTTTGATACCGATGGTTTTGTTTGGTTGTGGCGGATATGTTCAGAACGAAAACGGCAGCGAGAATCTAATTCAATTAGACGAAAAGCCAAATGATTGCACTTTTTTATACAAAATAAATGTTGATGTTGCGGTTTATGATGAAGACGATGCAATTCGTTACCTTGAAAACAAAATTATGGAACAAGATAACCCAGGTAATGCGTATACGGTTGTAAGTCAAAAAACAAAACAAAACCCCAGTGCAATATTCGGACCAAAAAATACATATATATTTATAGCAGATGTTTATGATTGTCCGAACAAGTAAAAAAGCCGTTTTAATAAACGGTTTTTTTATACTGGAATTACTTTGTCGTTTTGTGATATAATAAACCTGCATAAAAGACGAGAGAGAATTTGGCCAATCAATATATATATATTAAACGGAAAAGATATGCAGCGGGATTGCTTTGGCAACCGTTGGTTGCGGGTTTTACACCGCGTGCGTATGCGTATAAATTGGCGCGTGGAATTGACCATCGGTTAAACCTGTATATTGCATATAATAATATGATTGGGTTGGGTGCGCGCGCGAATGGTCTGCGTGCCGGTATGCCGTCGGTTGCAGCCGAGATAATCGAAGCATTACCAGGATATGCATCGATGCTCTGTGCGTTCAAGATTGATGGTAAATATGTACTGGTTGCGGTGCGAAACGGTGTTATTTTGCACGATTTGTTGTTTGAAGACGAAGCAAAAGCGCGCGAAAAATATGCCGAATTGTCCGAGATTCCTGATTGGAATGCTGCGTTTGCACCTGCAGCATGGGGAATGCCACGTGCGGTAGAACGCAACCTTGGTGATTTATTATTTGGAAACACGCATGGCACGCTGCGTCCGATAAGTCGTGTGACATCAAATATTTTGTCTTTTATATTGATTGTTGTGTTTGCGTTTTTATTTTTATATGTGTTTCGTGATTCGATAAATGAAATGTTTGCGCCAAAACCACAAATGGCAAAGATTGACCCAGAATTACAGGCAGAATATAAACGCCAGATAGAAGAAAAAAATAAAGAATTAGACGCAGAATATAATATTCGTCCAGAACCTGAACCCTTGGTGTTTCCGTTTGATTCATTACCAGATATGATGGAACGCGCAGATGTTTGCTATCGTGCAATCGGATTTTTGATGCAGCCAATAACCGGCTGGAATCAATCGTCTGCAGAATGCGGCGAAACGCATGCGTTCGCAACATTCAAGCGTTCGTTTGGAACACTGGATGATTTTTATACTATCGCAGGTCAAATTATGCCGGGCGTTTATGTCCAAGAGATGAATGAAAACGAAATATTGGTTCGTGCGAAATTACCTGATCGGGTGCGCGAATATTCGCGTGATGAACGTGACCCCGATACTTTGGTGCGCGAATTGACAAGTCGTTTCCAGGCAATAAACCTTGATGCAAATATTACGGTGGTTGTTGATGTTGTTTCAAATCAATCACAATCAGCAGAGATTTATGTTGCAGAAATTTCGGCCGAAACAAAATTGGTGCCCGAACAATTTATGCAAATATTTGACGGCTTTGGTGGTGTGTATATGACAAAGGCTACATGGAATGTAGCAAGAAAAACATGGAACTATGAGGTGATAATCTATGCAAAATAAAATAAAAACTTTGTTGATGTCTGTGGCGATTTTGTTCGGTGTTGTGCCGATATGTCGCGCAGAATTTGAAACGGTTGTTGATGTTATCGAAGATGTCAATATGAATGAAGACTTTTCAGCAGACGCAATCGAAGACTATAATGTCGAAGGTTCGTTGTTCCAACAGATAACCGATTTGGAACAAGAAAAAGTTTTAATGCAATTGGAAAAAGAACGCGCACAACTGAATTTGGATTTAGACAGATTGGCGGCAGAAAAAATAAAACTGCATATGGAAATTGATACTCTGTCTGGGCGCGCAGAACAGCAACAGCAAGAATTTGAAACAGAACGCGCGCGTTTGGAAAATGAAGCAAAGCGTTTAGAAAAAGAACGCGAAGCAATGGACAGCAAAGATTATGTGTCGGTTGCAACAACTGGCGCGTCTGTGCAACAAACAACCGCGAAACAAGAAGAAGCACCAAAAAGCGACAGCATTGAAAAAACTTATAAATTGGTAAATGTGTTTGGTGCAGGCAGCCAATTACAGGCAACAGTGCAAGATTTATCAAACGGTCAAAATAAAAAATTGTCGGTTGGTAAAATGTTAGATGGCTATAAAGTAAAAGCAATATCATTGGATGATGGTGTTGTATTTGTAAAAGACGGCGAAACACAAACACTGAACATAGGAAATAATAATTAAATGGTCGGCATAACCGATGAAAACAGAAAAACAAGATATTTTGGACAATGCGCCGGATTCAAGAAAGCCGTCTGTGCCAGTTGGTCTGCAACATGCGGATAACAAAGAAATCATAGAATATCTGTTTTCGGAAAATAATCATTTACTGACTGCGCCAGGTGGGGAATTTGAATTACCAAAAGATACCCAAAGTTTATTAGCGTATTTTTCAGGTGGTTGCATAATTGTGTCGCGAACCCATCGTTATGATGGGCGCGTGTTGGCGTTCATTGATTTGTTAAAACGAAAAAATCGTCCTGTGCGTGCACCATTTTATGCAGATTTAGGTTTGGTTTCGGCGATATACAAATTCTATGAAACAAAATTGGGTGATGTTGGGCATTCGCGTTTGGACTATAACAACCAAATGCAGAAAGACTTTGTCGATATTATTGCAAAAGCCGCCGCACAAAAAGTGTCAGATATTCATATCAAAGTTGCAGACCAAACAACAATATTCTTTCGTATCGATGGCAGTATGCAACCCGTTTTAGAATTTAATTCTGGGTGGGGTGAATCTTTTGTGCGCGCAGCGTTCGCATCGGCAGATATTTCAAACGCAAACTATGCGCAAAACGAATATCAATCGGCCCAGAAAGATGGGCGTACACCATTGCGTGGAACCAAAGATTTATATCTGCCGTCGGGGGTGTTGGGTATTCGTATGCAATTTAATCCTGTGGCGTTTGGGTCGCGGTATGTTGTTATGCGATTGTTGTATGATAATCCGTCTGAAAATATTACAACCGACCAAGAATTTGGCAAATATGAACAAAAACTGTTACAGCGTTTGCGTTCGTTTCCAACAGGACTTGTTGTTGTCGCAGGACCAACCAGTTCGGGTAAATCAACAACACTGGTTCGTAATATGGCATTGATGTTAAAAGAACATCACTATGAAATAAATTTGATTACTGTGGAAGACCCAGTTGAACAAAAGATTTTCGGCGCAAACCAGATTCCTGTTATAAACACATCAAACGAAGAACAACGCGAAAACGAATATACCGAAGCCTTGGCGGCGGCGTTGCGCAGTGACCCAGATACATTGATGGTTGGTGAAATACGAACTTTGTCGGCGGCGCAATTGACGGTCAAAGGCGCATTGTCGGGGCATAATGTTTGGACGACTTTGCACGCGAATTCTGCGATGGCGGCATTGGTGCGATTGTTGGATATGGGTGTCGAAGCGTTCAAGTTAAAAGAAGAAACGATGATGCGTGGATTGATTTCTATGCGTTTGTTTAAAAGACTCTGTCCGCATTGTCGCGAACGATTGAAAAATCATCCAGAATATCCTGAATACGCGCGTGTGATGGATGCATTCGGTGAAATCGGATTGAATCAAGTTTATATGCGTGGGGTCGGTTGTGAACACTGTGGCGGAACAGGAACACATGGTCGTATCAAAGCGGGCGAGATTATTATCACGAACAGCGAATTTTTAGGTCTGGCGTTATCGGGTAATACAGATGCAGCCGTTAAATACTGGTTAGAAGAAATGGATGGACGCACATTGAAAGAGGCGGCGTCTGCGTTGATGTTGCAGGGTATAATCGGTGTTGATGAATTGGAACGTTGGGTTGGGTTGCTTGACAGACCGGGGGTGTATTAAAGATGAACGCACTAGAGATTTTTTATGCGAAAATGGTTTGTCGTTTAAGTAATGACAAGCGTATTTCAATTTGGCGCAAACTGGTTTCATTGTTAAAGAATGACTTTACTTTGGTGAACGCGCTGAATCGATTACAGATGATTGAATCGCACGGCGGGATGAAACCTGATGAACCATTTGCAATATGTATGCGTGAATGGGAAAAAAACCTTGAACGCGGTATGAGTTTTTCCGAAGCAACCCGTGGTTGGGTCCCAGCCGAAGAGACACTGTTGCTGACATCGGGTAATATGTCCAGTTTAATTGTTGCATTGGAAAATGTCGGTCGCATAATTGCTGCACATAAAAGAATAGGGCGCGCAGTATTCAGTGCTTTGGCGTATCCGTTATTATTATTGGTTTTGGTTTTCGGCATAATCATTATGGTTGGTTTGTATTTGGTTCCACCATTGGCCGATGTTGCAGGTTCCGATATAGTTTGGACAGGCGGGGCGGCGTCTTTGATATGGGTGTCGAATTTATCGGCGCGGTATTGGCATATATTTTCGATTGGGTTTGTTGTATTGCTGGTTATAATTTGGTTCTCTATGTCGCGGTGGTCTGGTCGTCTG
>Ga0310786_10002569_pt1 | contig 27546 bp, 24 predicted proteins | sample AusTroGonzalo_MG_FD_203881 | JGI IMG/M metagenome (GOLD analysis project Ga0310786, IMG submission 203881) | Bovine rumen microbial communities from tropical cattle in Woodstock, Queensland, Australia - Gonzalo_03 (v2) (version 2) | ecosystem: Host-associated > Mammals > Digestive system >...
CTTCTTGGCCAAATGATATGAATAACCGTTCATTTTGCACAGTAGTTAAAAGCGGTGCTTTTGGATATACCCAACAATTCTGCTATTTCCTCATAGCTTTTCCCCTCTTTACGTAGCCGTTGCGCCGATTCCCTTTTATTTGGCCCTGTATCGGTCTTTAGGTGTTCATCTTCAGGGCCGTAACCATTCAAAACGAAGTGGCGCAGAGTGTCACTTGCATCCTGTTGCAGTTCAATTTCCATCACGTTATCAGCCGTAAATAAGTTTTCAGCATCTCTGCACTTGAATTGTTTAAGGTAACGGATTCGTTCCCCTTTGCTGCTTTTGCCTAGTGCAAAAATATTGTCCGCAAAATTTTGTATCATTTTGCTACCCGCTAAATGGTTGATGCTTAATTTAATAAAGTCTGCCACTTTGGGAGTGTGTGCGAGAATAAGCGTGCTTATTTGAAAGGTATCATTAATAGTTGCAAACCACTTCATTAATGGTGCTGCATCTTTTGCCTTTTCGGTACCTTCCGAACTTAGCCACGTTATATTGTCTATGATGAGGACGTTTGAGTTTGTTTCCCTGATACTATTTTCTATTGCACCTTTGTAATATGTAATACCATCAACGTTGTCAGGGATTTCTTTTGCTTCTCTCCGGCCATCCCTCAAGAAGTCATCACTAAATGGGTGTAGTATTCCGTCACTATTAGAACACCTTATTTGGAACTGTTTGTCGCTCATCTCAAAATCCCAATATATAACCTTGTACGGCCCTCCTTCTGGGGTATACCCTAATATTGGTATTTTTCGCGTTAGCGCGTCAGCAAGTTGCACCGCCAAAGTGCTTTTACCTAATCCCGTATCAGCAAAAAGAATGCAAGTCTCATGCTCAAACCAAAGCGAGCCAAACAACTTATTAGGCATCGGCTTTTGTGCTGCTTCCTCCGCACATTCTCGGGCTGTTCTATACCTTCTTGACGTCATTTTGTTTCCATCAACAAGTTCTGCAATCTTGGCTGTAGAGATTACCTTGCTTTCTATGCCCTTTATACCTGTAGATAGTGCATCATTCTTCATACATTTTGGCTGATTTTCAATATTTTGCACTATCTTTGTCTCAGTCTCTCTTGCCCCTCCGGGGGCATTTTCTTTTTCCTCCATCAGACCCCCATTAAGCGTTTAACTTCGCTCTCCGAAAAAAGCACCCTGCGCCCGTTCTTTGTCGCATGGATTCGGCCCTTCTTAGTACGTGACCAAAGTGTAGTAGGTGTTATGTGCAACATTTGGCACACCTCATCCCTGCTATACATCTTTTCGGGGCGTTCCGCCTCTCTGTCAAGGGCAATAGCCTTTTGCACTTCCTGGGCTATGATAGGCCGCAATATTTTCTCTGCTATTGGCTGCAGAACCGCCATAAACTGCTCTTCCATAGTTTTATTATTATTGGAAGTTAATTAATAGTTGGCGGCTTGCTGTGCAGGCAGTTGCCGCCCCAATCCAAAGGCAGCAACCCTGCAAATCGCTGTCTTTCAGATTGACAGCACAAATAAATTAAAACAAATTCTATGAGGTTAAAAAAAATATTGGTAAAGTTCTATTTTTGGCCTAAAATAATTTAGTAAAAATAAAAGCGGCCAATTTAAGCCGCTTTTAATCTGCAAGTTACATTAAGATGCTAAAATCAGGCATCATCCCGGGATTTGGCCATCTCACATAAAAGTTCAAGATAACGATCCAAATCGCCTAAAAGGTTTAAAAAATCAATCTGAGACGGTTCAATACCGCGCATCGCTTGAGTTGCAACGCTGAATGAATCAGCTAAAAAACTTTTTCTAAGCAGATAATCCTCTCCCGCATTTTGGCAGTCCTCTATGAGTTCTGCTAACGTGTCTGTTACTGTTACTGTTTTCATTCTCTTTATCTAAATAGGGTTATGCTTGTTTCTTTAGTTTTGCCAGCTCCTTGGCTGCTTTCAGTTTTGCGGCCACGCTCTTAACCTGTCTGATGTCATCACGCCGGATATAGTTCTCAAAATTTCTGATTGAAGTATGACCGCTTACGCTCATAATGTCTTTTGTGTCAAGAACTTCAGCATCATAAAGGTTTGTAATTGCCGAGCGCCTTGTAGTGTGACAACTCACACACTCCCACCTTGCTTTGAGAGCGGAGCCGTCTCCGTCTCTCCTGTACAAACACTCTCCGCTGTTCATTTCTTCACCGTGAAGACGCTCACCTGACTCAACACGCTTGCAGGTTTCCATGTACCACTGTTCTTTAGCATTTTCTGCCATTGTCAGAACTGTCGGCACCATTTCGCGGAGGCTTGGAACCTCTGCGCTCAAATCGTGACAGATTAGTTTTATATATCGGTTGACGAACCGCCTGTCAACCGAAGGGAAATTGTAATCATACTTGCGGCATAGTTCATTGACGCGGTCATCTGTCACGGGAACCTTGACAGTGACACCTGTCTTTTGTTGAGTCAAGTGAATATACTCAACACCGTCTGCCGTCTTGAAGTTGCTGCTGCGCAGGCGTGCGAAGTCACTCACCCTTTGGGCGCTGAAATAACCCAACATCCAAAGGTCACGCGCTTGCTCCCTTATACCTGTGAGCGGCATATCATAGAGAGCGTCTATTTCATCATCCGTGAGAGCTATTTCAACACGCTTTTCGCTGTCTTTGATAACACGCTCACCCCACACCCTGACTGACTTGAAACTGTCATTTGAGCCACTATCTGCCGCACTGTTGCAAAGTCTCCGAAAGCAAATTGTATATTTTGAGACTGTTTTGCTCATAAGGCCCTGCTTTTTCAGGTACAGCTTGAAATCAGCGGCAAACCTCGCGTCAATATCTTCAAAAGTCATCCCTTCGGGAGTGTATGCTTTAAGGTATCTTCCGAAGTCACGCCACACCCTGAGAGTTCCTTCGGTGTACTCCTTTGAGCTGCCGTGCAAGATATGGCCCTCTGTTATTCCCTCTATAAAGAGGTCATAATAGTTAAGTATTTGGTGACTCTTTTGAGCTTCGGCCTCTGCCTCCTGTCTTTCAAGTTCCGCAATTTTGTCGGATGCCTCCTTTGTTGCAACCCTGTTGACGCGGCTCTCTATTCCGGCCTTGTCTGTTATACCTTCATTTAGTGCAAGAGTGATTATTTGCTCAACGTCTCTGATTTTTGACTGAACCTCTGCACCTTCAGGGGTGTTGTAATAAGCCGTCAGTCTTTCGGGCCTTGACTGTGCCCTGTTCCATGACTCCACGTTTACCTTAATACCTGAGTTGATCCACAAATCAATGTTGTTTGCCGGGCGCTGAACGCGAGTCCACAAAGTAGCTGTGCCACTCTGCTTTTTTGTACGGATGAAAAATTTTGCCATGTCATTAAGTTTTTGAAATCGTACCACGAAGATATGCACAAAAAACCAACCTTGCAACAGCGTACAGTAGCAAAATAGTAGCAAAAATTTAATGTCAAAGGCATAAAACAAAGATAAGTGATTGAAATCCAATCACTTATCTCTTGGGTGCCCGGTGGGACTCGAACCCACGACATTCAGAACCACAATCTGACGCTCTAACCAACTGAACTACGGGCACCATGTACCTGCTTTCCGTGAAAAGCGGTGCAAAGATAGTGTTTATTCGCGATAAAACAACATCACGGCACCTATTTTTTCTCTATATAGACAGGTCTTATGCATAATCCAAAGTATCGTCTGGATTTTCCGGTCTCGCATAGCAGTTCTCCGCCGTTATGATCCAGGTTTATGCAGAAAGAGTAAGCCTCGAACGGATTCAGGGATGACAGGGTTGAAGTCCAGAAGAAACCGTATTTCTGATATACCCGGTTCCCGTCAGGGTTATTGTTCAGGTCCGGTGACTCAAGTATATTGCTGGACAATGAGAACGGAATGAACAGCGTTCTGTCACTGTAGTAATCGTTCCGGGGAACAAACATGAAACCTTCCTTGCCTGAAACACGGCTGTAAAGGACATAGCAATTGTCAAACAGTTCCTCAACCTGGGCAACAGAAGGAGTACGCCAGTTCTGCCCCAGAACAGCCGAAACGGGATCATCTTCTGCCTGCATCTCAAGGACCGTATCATCAACATATTTTGTCAAGTCAAGGCTGCCGGTATCATACCATTTATAATTCTCGATAGCAAAAGTCTCTTTAATGGTGTTATCAGCCCAGGCATACCTTGTCCCGTCCTCTCCGTAACCGTCCGCTCCCAGATTATATGAAGCCCAAAGTATGCCGCTGGGAAGACCCAAGTCCACCACGCTTATCAAGCTGTCTCCAAGACCGGCTATTTCAGTATGGTAAAGATCCACCAGGTCCGGGGTGAAATCCATCGGTACCCTTTGCATATTGAAAGACTGCTTGACCGAATCATCGGCAAAATAAAAATGCAGGCCCTGACTGACCGATGTAATGATCATTGTACTGTCTGCATGGCCAACATTTGAGCCTTTGAAGAACACCGACAGGCGCATCCCGTCAAACGTCCAGTCAAAGAACCTGTCGTCCATATAACCGGTTTCGTTAAAAGCAAACAGATACTGGCTGTCAGAATTGCCAAGTTTCCATAATCCATACAGCACATCCTTATTGAAGCTGCGCACCGTAACACTACAAGACACAGTCATGGAGCCGCATACAAAACTTACGTTGCAAGTTCCCACCCCTTTTGCAGTCACTACACCGCGTTCATCTACCACGGCCACATTGGCATTGTCAGTCCGCCAACAGACAGCCCCTTTCAGATCGTCTCCCCACGAAGTGTTTTCATCCACTTTCACATTATAGGGAAGCAATGATGCCGTAAGAGTCAATGTCTCGCCGGGAATGAGTTCCGCCTGCGAAATGTCCAGTGCAACGCCTTCAATCAGATATCCTATAGGTTCATCCTCTTTTTGCGTGCAGGAGAAAGATATTAGCAATGCCAAGAACAAAGCCGATGTTTTCAGTAACGTAGCTGCAGTTTTCATATTCATTCAATTAAAAAACGTTCGGAGTGCAAAAATACGTAACTTTGTAAAAAAAGCAACAATGAAAACAGGACGAAACATAATAGCTTTATTCATTCTGCTGGCAATAGCTTCATGCAAGGACAAGGGCGACAAGTATGCGTTCCAGTACATCACGTTCAAGAAGGACATCCCTTACACACAGGGAAAGGAGCATCCGTCCATCAGCTTTGACATAAACGTATTAAAGGCACACGGCACCGATACCCTGTTTGCCGATGCATTCAACCTGGACATATCGTATTACATGTTCGGCAAGCGCACCACCGATGTACGCGGTGCAATGATACATTTCATAGATTCACTGATTGAAGTGTTCAAGCAGGACAACAAGGAGCAGATTGAGTTTGCGCGTGAGGAGGGGTATGAAGCACGAGACATTGACCACGAATACATACTCAACACCGAGGTTCATTACGGAAACCACAAGGACATAATAGGCCACTTCATCAATTTCTACCAATATACAGGCGGAGCGCACGGCGGCACATTCATAACCTGCCGCAACTATCGCCTTGAAGACGGCAGTGTAATCACTCTCGATGACTATTTCAAGCCGGGCTATGAGAAAGTGCTCATACCGGTCCTGGAGCGCAAGCTGCTGGAATATGCCGGCTGCAGCAGCCGCAGCCAGCTTGACGAGCATGGCTACTTCAGCGAAGACCCAATGTTCGTATCCGACAACTTTGAGATCCGCCAGGACACAATAGATTTCATCTACAACCAGTATGACATAGCGCCTTACTCTACGGGCATAACCACCCTTTCCGTACCCGAAGACGAGATCAGAAGCATAATCAATTGGTGATGTGCAGGACAAGGTACTCGGAGCGGGAGCCGATGCGGATCTTGGGACCCCAGATGCCTAAGCCTGAGCTTATGTAGTAGCGGGTGTTACCACGGGTGTGGTAGCCCCATGATTTCTCATACATGGCATCGGTAATCCATGATATAGGCCAGAACTGGCCTCGGTGTGTGTGACCGCTGAACTGGAAATCTATGCCTGCTTTCTCTGCCTCCTCAAGGTGATACGGCTGGTGGTCCAGCAGGATGGTGAATGCATCCGTATCCTTAACCAATGCGCTCAACGGCTTGCGCCTGCGGTTTGTACGGTCATCGCGCCCTATTATCTGTAAACTGCCAAACTCCGCAACGCTGTCACGGAGCAGAGTGATTCCTGCATCACTAAGGAACTTGCGGGCGCCATCAACATCACTGTAATACTCATGATTGCCCAGAATGGTAAAAATTGGTGCCTTGAGCCGTTTGAACTCATCGGCAAAACCGCATTCAAGGACGGTCCTTACGCTACGGTCCACGATATCACCGCCTATCAGAACCAAGTCCGGATTCTCAGCGTTCATCAGGTCTATCCATCGGCCCAATTCCGCCTTGCGGTTATGGTAGCCTATATGCAGGTCGCTGGTCAGGACTATGGTCTGAGGCTTGTCCAGCGGCTTGTCCGTATGAATGGTCAGCTCCTCACGGTATTTGTGATGATAATGTATGCAGCCGGCTGTCATAAGGACAGCTATCACCCCCACTACACTTACAAAACCAATTACGCTATCATGCAGGTATGTTTTGGGCAGTATCCTGCAGACCGATGCTATATCGGCCAATAGGAATATGATAAGCAGGTATACGAATGCCACCAACCACGGGTTACCAACATCGTATAGGAATGTGGCAAACCGTACAGAGAAACGCTCCGTATAGAGGAATCCGGCCATCATGATACCAAACCATAGCACAAACAAGCCCGTAACCGCAAGTTTCATGGGCCATCCGGCCGGAGTAAGCCGCCACAAGTGCCAGACCTCATACGCAAGCCCGGCCACTACAACGGCAAACAGTATCAGGAATGTTGTTCTCATTGTTTGCGGTATTCAATACTTAAAACTTGAATATCGCGGCCGATACTGGCGATATGCTGATTACATCACCGCTCTTGTTCTGCTTGTAGGTGCATTTCTTGTAGAAACCGCCTATTAGCTGTGGCTTGTCGTTATTTTCGGGAGCCACAGTCACACTTACCTCCTTGCCCGATGGGTTTATCACCACGTAGCAGCGTTCTCCGTCCTTTACGCGTTCATAAACCATTGGATACGGATTATCCAGAAAACTTACCAAACGCCACGATGCATCAGCACCCAATGCAGGATGCTCGCTGCGAAGTTTAAGCAAACCGCGCACATAATGCAGCAGCGATTTGGGATCAGCCTCAGCTTTCTCAACGGTAATGCGGTTGGGATCGGGGTCCTGCGGAATATAAATCTTCTCTATAGGTGCTGTTGAGAATCCGGCATTGGCAGTACCGTCCCAGAGCATCGGGATGCGGCATCCGGCGCGGAAACCGGAACCATCGGTAGATGGTGCCTTGGGGTTCTGCTTGAGCCCTATCTCATCACCGTAATAGATGAACGGCACGCCCGGCATAGTGAGCAGGAACGTCATTGCCACCTTAAGGTCCTCGGGCTTGGTGCGGCCTTCGGTGCACAGACGGTTGAAATCGTGGTTTCCTGTAGGCATGCATACATAACCCTTACCCTTAACGGCATCATACTGATATGTATAGAGGTCATACCATTCTTTAAGACCACCGTTACCGGCCTCATCAAAATAGGGCCCAGACGGCGCTGAACCTGCGCCCGGACGGCGGCGGTTATTAAAGAAGAACAGCGACGAGTAGTTGTACTGCCCGTCGTGGCAGAAGAAATCCAGGTCAAAACCAGCCTCTATGGACTGTGCCGGATTGAACCACTCGGCTATAAGCACGCCCTCAGGATACTCCTGACCAAACCATTTCATAAGGTCATCCTTCCACAGCTTGATGGTAGCTGATTTGTCGGGGTCATTTTTTACCAGACTTGCAGCCATATCCACACGGAAACCATCCACCCCCTTATCCATCCAGAATGAAATGATATTCTTGAGTTCGCGGCGCATAGCCATCGGGCCAGGAGCATCAACCGCCTGCTCCCACGGATGGCTGGGATCAGGATTGGCAAATCCAAAGTTGAGCGCAGGCTGGGTGTCAAAGAAGTTCTTTATATAGTATGGTCCACGCGGAGCATCGGTAGCCACAAACTTACTCAGCAATGATGCGCTGGCATTGTTACGCACAGCATCATCCAATGAACCGCCTTGTACTCTGCCTCCACCCTCTGGTTTAAAGGATGGCCAAATATAATAGTCCGAGTAACGCAGATTGGGAGCCTCTTTAGACTGCAGGAACCACTCACATTGGTCCGATGAGTGCCCGGCCACCAGGTCCATCACAATCTTGATTCCGCGCTCATGAGCCTGGTTGATAAGTTCCACCAGATCAGAGTTAGTGCCAAAGCGCTTATCAACGCGGTAGAAATCAATCACGTCATAACCGCCGTCAGTCCAACCCGACACATATACCGGATTAAGCCAAATGGCATTCACGCCAATAGATTTGATATAGTCCAGACGGGAAATGATACCCGCAATATCCCCTATCCCGTTGCCGTCAGTATCCTGATACGATGACGGATAAATCTGATAGAACACCGCATCACTCAGCCAGCTGGGCTGCGACGGATTCTGAGCCTTTACTGTAAAAGCAAACAGAATAAGGAAAAAACAGAATAGCCTTCTCATAAGATTAGTTGGTTAGTCAGGTTACAAATGTAATCTATTTCTCAGTGTTTCTATTGAAAAATCAAAACATTATTGTCAACTTTGCTAAATCAAAAACCTGATTACAAAACTACATCAATATGAAAAAGATTCTGGCTTTCTGCATGGTTGCTATGGCTGTAATGGCATGCAATTCCCAATCATTCAATACCGGTCTGATTAAGATTACCGGTGGTACAATCCAAGGCGTGGTTGAAGATGACATGATGATATTCAAGGGTATTCCGTTTGCAGCACCTCCTATAGGTGAACTGCGCTGGAAAGCTCCGCAACCGGTTATTCCATGGGAAGGTGTGCGCCAGGCCGATAAGTTCGGTCCCGGCCCCATGTCAAGCATGGGATTCGGAGGCAACTCAAGCGAGGACTGCCTGTACCTGAATGTGTGGACCCCGGCCAAGACAGCTAAGGACAAGTTGGCGGTTATGGTATGGATTTATGGAGGCGGATTCTCCATGGGTTCAGCATCACAATATAACGGTGCACCTATAGCACGTGAGGGTGTGGTGCTGGTTACCATCAACTACCGTGTAGGCAGGTTGGGTTACTTTGCGCATCCCGCGCTGAGTGCCGAGAACCCCGAACACGTATCGGGCAACTATGGTATTCTGGACCAGATTGCAGCACTAAAATGGGTTCAGGAGAATATTGCAGCATTTGGCGGTGACCCCAAGAAGGTAACCATATTCGGCGAATCGGCAGGCGGTATTTCAGTGAGCATGCTCTGCGCATCACCGCTGGCCAAAGGGCTGTTCCGCGGCGCTATATCCCAGAGCGGCAGTTCATTCGGTCCCATCAGGAAGAACTCATATCCTGGTGAGAATATGAAATCTCTTGCACAGAGCGAAAAGGAGGGTTTGGAGTATGCTGAATCTGTGGGTGCCAAGACCGCAGCCGACCTGCGTGCATTGAGTGCAGCCGACCTGAGCCGTCAGACTGTGGTTACAGGCGGTGCCTGGCCTATCGTTGACGGATACGTTATCCCCGATGACCAGTACAAGATGTATGAGGCAGGCAACTACAACGATGTGGCTCTGCTCATTGGCTATAACTCGGATGAGGGTGACAGTTTCGGGTTTACGGAGGATCCTACCGAGCATGTTGCCGCCACGCGTGAGCGTTATGAAGATTATGCCGATAAACTGCTGGCCGTATATCCGCTGGTAGATGGCAAGGTAGGCAAACAGGCACGTGACCTGGGCCGTGACGCCGCATTCGGCTGGGGTACCTGGACCTGGGGCAGACTTCAGAACAAGACAGGAAAGCAGCCTGTCTATATGTACTACTTTGACCAGGATCCCATGTACCGTCAAGGAGACCGTCGCTACGGCCACCGTTCACCGCACGGTCAGGATGTGGATTTTGTGTTCCAGAGCCTGCGTCCCAACACCAACAATCCAACCGACCAGACACTTGCCAAGTATATGCTCAAATACTGGACCAACTTTGCAAAGGACTGTGATCCAAACGGAAAGAAGAGCGATCCAAATCTGCCAATATGGCCGCTGTTCAAGAACGAAAATTCGCAGGTAATGGTACTTACAGGTGAAGGCCCCCATCCTGCCCCTGTTGCATCAGAAAGCGCCATGTGGGTACTTGACGAGTATTTTGCCTGGCGCCGATCACAGGAGTAAAAAATGGAGTGACAGCATTAACGCTGTATCACTCCATCGCCATTCATGGTAGTATATGTGAGTGAATGACCGTTACGGTCTATCGTGCCGTTGTTGTTGAGTGTGGTTACATAGCTATCAGTTGTGAGGATCCATTTGCCTCCTTTTTCTATTGTTACTGATGAAACTTTTGCAGTCTTGGCGCTGTCATTTGCTCCTTTCCAGGTCACATTGTTTCCTACGGTGACATTTGCTGTACTGTAACCATCGGCCGCAACACTGCCAGTGTATTCCCATGATTGCTTTGTGGTCTGCAGTATCAGATTACCTATACCTCCGTATGTCCGCCACTGGGTATTATAATCAACCAGCATCAGTACACCGCTTGGCACATCCAGCGTAACATCGGTCAAAGTCAGAGTTCCGCGGTTAAGCGTAGGTACCTCCAGCAATGGCGTTGAAGCTCCTTGTACTGTCAGGCGGGAGTTGTTCACGGTAATTTTGGCATTCACGCCGTCGGCATCGCCTGATCCGGACTGAAGCATCATCATGGCCCTCTTATCTGATCCGGCTGTCATGTCGCAGTCATTTATGATGACCTCGTTGTCACCCTCAACGATTGCAATCTCCCCCTGCTCGGCCAGTCCGGTAAGCTTATTGGCGGTTATGACGCCTGTTGAGTAGAGCACGGCGCAATGATCGCCTTTGGCTGTGGCTATTCCGCCTGTTACTGTTACGAAACCGCCGCCACGGTCTGTTGCAATTGTAGAACTGGTGGCTCTGTCAGTAATGATATCTATATCATACGCGTTAATTATTCCGCCATAGGTGGCATGCAGTCCGCGGGAGACAGTCTTGTGACATCTTATTTTTGTCCCCGTCACTTCTATAGTGGCCCCGTTTGTAGCGAACACGGCATTGGAGCCTTGAGCGTCAGTATCAATGGAGCCGGCTTTCATTATTATCTTTGAATCCTTTCCCGATGCATATACAGCCGAATTGGTGCCGTAGAAACTGGTTGCATCGCCGTTACCGGCTTTGCTGTCACCCTTCTTTATGACCGTGCCGTTATTAAGGGTAAGCGTTCCGTTGGTAACCTGCACCACATTATAGTCTGAGCTGTCAGTTGCAAATGTTTCTGAATCAGATACTATTGAACTTCCGTCTGACAACTTGTAATATGCGCCCTCAGGAGCTCTTGACGAGTTGTCCCTGCCGCCGCGCATTCCGCCGGGAGGCCTTCCACCGCCTCCACCTGGAGGTGTTCTTCGGTCAGGTTGAGCAGGTATTTCCGAGCAGGCAAGCAACATAGCTGCCAAAATGATACAAATCTGTTTCATGTTGAATGATATATTATCGGTTCATTTTAAAATTACCAGCCGCCTGGTCTGCCACCACCGCCGCCAGGGCCACCACCGCCAGGGCCGAATCCGCCGCCGTTTCCGCCTGTGTAGGACGTTAGTGAAACAGATGAGCCGCCGCTTACTGATCCACCGGTGGTAAGCATACCCTCAAACAGGCTGGTTCCGCCCGATACGGTCACACCAGACTTGAGTGTGGGGGTTGACGCACCCGATACCACCAATGGAGTTCCTCCGCTGGAGGGAGTCTTGAAAGCTATCACATCAGTTCCTACTGTAAGAGAGTACCATGTGCTATTGCTCCATGATGAGGCTTGGTAGCAACTCTGTGTAAGGGTGGCTCCTGATTCCAATCCTCCAATAGCGATTAACGTTCCGCCCTGGACATAAAGTTTGTAACCGCCCTCTGTGTTGGCATCAATAGCAACTTCTGGCGATGTTGTGCCTATGGCATAAACCAAACCTCCGTTGATATAGAAGTTGCCGTTGGCATCAAGTCCGTCATTCTTTACAGCGTAACCGCAAACCTTTCCACCTTCTATCGTAAAGGTGCCGGCAGAATTGATTGCGTCATCGGCAGCCGAGTAGCTATAGACAACACCATCCTTTACGGTTATTGTGCCCTTGGATTCAATACCCTCATGTGCCGAGCAGTTTACAACAACTGTTCCACCGTTAAAGAACAGGTTTCCGTCAAACTTTATACCCTTGGCCGATACGCTGTTTGATGAGCTGCTACCCCAATGGTTGGATGAAGACTGCCCGTAATTGGGACCGGTAGTTGTTACGCGTACCGTACCACCATTGAAGCAGCCTGTAGCATCACCGCTTATACCCTTACCGCCAGTACCGCTATTGATTATATCAAGCGTACCTCCTGTTATCTCAAACAGTTGGTCTGCCTTTATGCCGGCCGTTCCTGTATACTCTGCATCCTCTTCGTCATACGCAGCAGAACCACTGATATTTATGCTGGTAATTCCTCCTGATATGTATACCAAAGAGTCTGATGTTATACCTTTCTTCATGTTGGCCGATACATTAACTCCTATTGATCCTCCTGATATGACAACCATTTCCTTGCCCCGTATGCCGTGCCCAGCGCTTGAGGTCACGTTTATGACAGGTGAATCCATTATGCTGATGTAATCATCACTGGTTATGCCGGACTTACCTTTTGCTGTTACAGAAAGCGTTCCGTTGCCACTGAATACAAGCTGGCCCTCACTGAAAAATGCCGCCTTCTCATCCTCATCGGCAGGAGTAGATGTATATGATGTGCCGTCCGATATGCTGTTTGTGCCATTAACAACCACATAGCATTTCTTTTTACCCTGATTGTTTATTGCTGCGCCGTTTGGATTGGTCAGCTCCAGTCCGTTAAGGACTAATGCCTGTTTCTTGGAACTGTACAGTTTTAATGAACCGTTCTGAGATGAACCGCTTAGTTCATATATAACTTTCTCACTTGACGTGTTGTTCACAGTCACGTTATTCCCGTCAATGCTCACGATGCTGTTTTCATCGCCTGTTACCTGAGCGATTCCATCGGTAAACACAATCCTTATAGTGCGGTCAAATTTTGTGCCCTGTATGCTGTCATCAGCCCATTGGGACTCATCAATATTAGGAGCCACCGTGGTGGTATCCGTATTGCTGTTATCTTCATTTGTCTGTTGAGTGGTGTCTAACACATTTGTCAGACTGTCAGGGGTGCAACCAATGCAGTTCAACATTAGTAATGCCAGCAGATAATATACCTTTTTCATATTGCGAATATATTTTGTTTTCTGTACGCTAAGGTATCACGCGCATGATTTATTTTCAAATTAATTCAACGAACGCCCCATTTTCTTCAACAAAACGGGTTTGTCGGACACAAAAAAGCGTATATTCGCAGTTATGGAGCCGGTACAGCAAGGACTAATAAACCAGATATGGCAGATAACGCTACAGATTCTTCCCTATCTGTGCCTGTTGTTGCTGCACCATTTCCTGCTGGCTCCGCTGTTTTTCAGGAAGAAGTATCTTATATACATTCCCGTAACCATAGCGTTAATAACCGCTTTCGGATTCTACTGTTATAACGTGGGAAATCCTGTCAATTCACGCCAAGGTCCGCCACCTATGATGCGGGACGGAAATATGCCGCCACCTAAACCGATGGATGATATGCGCCCGCCCATGGAAGGGATGGCGCCGCCTCCCGATGATATGCGTCCTCCTATGGATGGAAACAGGCCACCACGGGATGATATGCGCCCACCACAGATGCCCGGTGGCGGAAACCGCCCCATGCGCCCTGAGACCATGAAACTCTTGATGGGTCTGCTGCTTATTGGTGTTGACCTGGGTTTCATGGCATATATACGCAGCATTAAGCACGAAAGACTGAATAATGACCTTAGAGCAGAGAATCAGCAGCATAAGGATAAAATTGAAGAGCTTAGCCGCACCGTAGATAATGCACAGAAAGCCGAAAGCGAGCTGCTGTTCAAGACTGATTACAAGCAGGTGCGCATCAAGCCCGATGACATCATGTACATAGAGGGTATGGCCGAATACCTTAAGATAAACTATACCGGCTCTCCCACTCCGCTCATAGTCCACCTGAGCATGAAACGTCTGCTGGAACAGCTGCCCGATGACAGTTTCATGCGCATCCACAAGTCTTACATCGTGAACCTGAAACACATCACAGGCAGTAGCCGCACTCAAGTAACCATTGGAAACGGCTCAACACTACCTATAGGAGAATCTTACCGCAAGTTATTTGCAGAACGGAATATCAATCCCTGAACTTTTTAACTCACGGTCTGCCACCACCGAGTTCTCCTGGACCACCAGGACGGCCACCTGGTCCACCAAATCCACCTCCGGGACCACCACCGGGTCTGCCCGGACCAAAATCTCCACCTGGGCCGCCGAACCCACCGCCTGGACCAAAACCGCCTCCGGGACCACCTGGTCCACCGAATCCACCGCCCGGGCCACCAGGCCCTCCGAATCCGAATCCGCTTGAATAAGGCGAGAGTTCCACTTTGCTGCCGCCGCTTACAGTACCTCCCGTTATCACCATTCCTCCTAGCAAGTTTTTACCGCCGCTGACATTGACACCAGATTTCAGTTCTGGTTCTGTTGCTCTGGACACAACCATCGGTGTGCCGCCCCGTTCCGGAGTCTTGAATGCAAGAACATCATTACCCACAGTTAAGGAGTACCAAGTATTCCTGTTCCATGAAGATGACTGCCAGCAGTTCTGGGTCAGGCTGGCGCCTCCTTCCAGACTGCCTATGGTTATAATTGTTCCGCCCTCCACATAGAGTCTGCAACCGCGCTCCGTGTTGGCATCGATTGCCATCTCGGGCATTCCTGTCCCAATGGCATATACCAGTCCGCCTTTTATATAGAGGTCACCGTTGGCATCCAGTCCGTCATTACGGAGTGAATATCCGCACACCCGGCCGCCTTCTATCGTAAACGTTCCTTTTGAATTTATTGCATCATCGGCAGCCGAATAACCATAGATTTCTCCGCCGCGAATTATTATCTCTCCTTTTGATTCAATAGATTCGGCCGATGCACAAGCAACCGTTATGGAACCGCCCGTGAACGTTATGTCGCCGTCAAACTTTATCCCTTTTGATGAAACGCTGTTGTTCTGCCCCATTTGAGGTGGTCCCATACGCCGGCCCTGTGATGACCCATAACCAGCACCCAATGTGTTTATGCGGACTGTCCCCCCATTAAAATATGCTTTATTGTCACCGCTTATACCTTTACTGCCAGTTCCCCAACTTGTAATGCTAAGAGTGCCGCCGTTCATCTCAAACAACTGGTCAGCCTTTATCCCTGCAGTTCCTTTATAATCTGATTCCTTGTCATCATATGCTGCCGAACCTGTAACATTTATTATTGTGTTGCCACCGTTTAAGCAAACCAGCGAGTCGGACACGATTCCCTTTTTCATGTCGGCCGAAACCATTATGCCTATAGCGCCACCGGATATGACTACCGATTCCTTTCCGCGTATCCCATGCCCGGCCACTGAAATCACGTTTATGACCGGTTCTTCTGTAAATGCCACATAATCATCGCTTACTATACCTGATTTGCCTTTTGCGTTCACAGTCAGATTGCCTTTTCCGCTGAATACCAGCTGACCTTCGCTGAAAAAGGCCGCTTTCTCATCTTCTCCATCGGGAGTTCTGGAATATTTAGCTCCATCTGTCAATGAATTGCTGCCTTTAACCACCACAAAACACTTTTTACGGCCTTGGTTGTTTATGGCAGCACCTTTGGGATTGGTCAGTTCCACTCCATCAAGCATAATTGCCTGCCTTGCTGTGCTGTACAATTTTAGAGAACCATCCTGCGTGTTGCCGCTCAACTTATATATGACCTTCTCGGCAGTTGTATTTCTTACTGTAACATGGTTACCCTCCACTGTTACGGTGTTGTTTTCATCGCCGCTTACCTGCGCTCCCTCTGGAGAGAACAGGATCTGAACGGTATGGTCAAATACGGTCCCATTAAAGCTGTCATCCTTTGCTTTACCGGAACTGCAACCAAAATACAATAACAGAGTTATCAATAAAAAGTCCTTTCTCATGATTAGTCAAGTCATGCACTGCAAATATAGGCTGAAAGACAAGATAGAGCAAGCCTAGAGGAGAAAAAAGAGTTCAGCCAATTTTTCTCTGGAGGCGAAAAAAAAATGTATATTCGCGGAAAGGATAAACTTAAGAACAAAACAATGAACCGTTTAGTTGGTATCACACTCGCTTTGTGTGCATTTTTAGTATCCTGCACAGACAAGGAAAAAGAACCATCCTGTGTCCTAAAGCCCAGAATTGTTATTATGACAGATATAGGTCCAGCAGAGGTTGAGCCCGATGACAATGAATCGGCTGTAAGACTGCTGGCATATGCTGACCGTTTTGAGATAGAGGGAATTATCACCACAATTGGATGGAACTGTGATCCCTACCCGACTGATTGGGCAATCTATCTTACTCGCGTCATAGATGCGTACAAGATCGATGTAAACAACCTTATGAAGCGCTCCGCTCAGAGCGGATTCCAGAGCATAGAACAGGAAAACGGCAAGCAGGAGCTTGGCTACTGGCCCAGCTATGAATACATAAGCAGTCGCGCCATGATGGGCAGCACCCGTGCAGGCATAGGCGTGATTGGCCCTGATAATGACTCTCCTGGCAGCAATCTGCTGATACGTCTGGCCGATGAGGATGATGACCGCCCCATCTGGCTATGCTCATGGGGAGGTGCCAACACTTTTGCACAGGCAGTATGGCGCATCAAACAGGAGCGCAGCCCTGAGGAACTCAAGAAATTCCTGAACAAATTCCGTCTTTACACCATCACTGACCAGGATATGCAATGGAGCATGCGCATGAACCGCGCATACAGTTCACACCAATGGCTCAGACGTGACTATTCTCAAGACCTTATGCTGGTTTGGGATGAGAGTGCCTGGCTCAATCAGAATGATCTGGGTAAGGCAAACTGGGATAAGTATGAAAAAATGATTCAAGGAAAAGGGGCGATGGGTAAAGTGTATCCCAAATTCCTGTGGGGCGTTGAAGGTGATACCCCTAGTATGCTTCACGTAATGCCTAACGGCCTTAACGACCCCGATGATCCCACCCAGATTGGTTGGGGCGGTTGCCACCAGTTTGGCATATCGCCTGACCGCGAGACATATGCCTGGACCAACTGGCAGCAACCTCTAAAGGATATTTCAAACACCTACGAGCACAAGTTCTATCCCGATGAGTTCAATGACTTTGCCGCCCGGATGCAATGGGCCGATACCGGCACAGGCAACCACAATCCTGTTGCCGTAATAAACGGAACACATAACCTAAAACCAATGGAGATTACGGCCAAGCCCGGCCAGAAGCTCAAATTTGATGCATCAGATTCTTTTGATCCCGATGGTGATAAGCTTACATTCAACTGGTGGTTCCAGGAATTCCCTGAAGAAACCGGTTATCCCACCATAAACAGTCCGGCATCACCAACAGTATCAATCATTGTTCCGGACAATTCCCAAGGCAAAACTTATCACCTGATATGCGAGATACACGATGACGGACCCTTCAATCTTACCGCATACTGCCGCATAATAATCAATTCAAACTGATTCTGATCCAGTAAACTGCATGAAAAAAATATTGTTGACCATTTGTACGGGTCTTATCACATTGATGACAGTGGCCCAGAGTAATCCAGCGTCAGTCAATCTGACAGAAGCTACCATTGTGTATAATGAGTTAGACGCGCCGTTGGTTAAACAGATGGCGCAGGTGCTGGCCGATGACATTGAACGGGTATCGGGCATAAAACCGGATATACGCACCCGCAAAATCAACGGACCTGCCATCATGATTGGTACTGTAAATAAATCAGGCCGGCACCGTGAGCTTAAAGGAACCTGGGAACGCTATGCCATTGATACCAAAGACGGAAACATATATATAACCGGTTCTGATGCTAGAGGACTGGCTTACGGCGTGTTCCATGTGAGTGAAGCCATAGGTGTAAACCCGTGGTACTGGTTTGCCGACGTTCCCGTTAACAAAACCAACAAAAAACTCTATGAATATGCAGAGAACTGCATCAGTGAGTCACCCAGCATAAAATATCGCGGAATATTTATCAATGATGAGGATTGGGGCTTGAAAACATGGGCTGAGCATACTTATGAAAAAGACCTGGGTGACATTGGCCCCAAGACATATGACCGCGTATGTGAGCTGATTCTACGCCTTAAGGGTAATATGTTGGCTCCGGCCATGCACAGCTGCACGGGCGCATTCTACAGCCACCCGGAGAGCCAGGTAGTGGCCGACAAATGGGGCATAATGATTACCACCAGCCACTGTGAGCCGCTTTTGTTCAATAACGCCGCCCTGTCAGAGTGGGACAAGGAGCGTGACGGTGAGTGGAACTATGAGACCAATAGCGCCACCATACTGAAGAAACTTGATGACCGCATACGCCAGACCGCACAATATGACAATATCTACACTATGGGTATGCGCGGTCTCCATGATGAGGCCATGCACGGCAGTTCCGACCCCTCCGACCGCGCACGCACATTAGAGAAGGTGTTCAGGGAGCAGCGCAGCATTCTGGAAAAATACAAGAAAAAGCCCTCCACCAAGTTGCCACAGATCTTTGTGCCCTATAAGGAGACACTTGACATTTACGATGCCGGACTGCGCGTACCTGATGATATCACACTTGTATGGCCCGATGACAACTACGGCTACATGAAACGCGTAAGCAATGCCGATGAGCAGAAACGCAGCGGCGGTAGCGGAGTCTATTATCACCTTAGTTACTGCGGTGTGCCCCATGACAATCTTTGGATATCAACCACCCCACCCATGCTTATGTATGAGGAGTTGCTCAAGGCATATAACGCCGGAGCCGACCGCTACTGGTTGCTCAACGTGGGTGACATCAAGCCTATGGAGATAGAGATGACCATGTTCATGGAGATGGCTTATGATTTCAGTTCTTTCACTTATGATAATGTCAACAAATGGCAAGCCAGATGGCTTACGGGTATCTTTGGCGTTAAAGGTGATGATCTTGAACCTGTGTTCCAGAACATACTTGACCATTATTACCGTCTGGCATGGGACCGTAAGCCGGAGTTCATGGGGTATGAGATGGAGTGGGATTCACGTGAGTACAGCCGTCTGTATGACACCGATTTCTCATTTGAGACAGGCAGCGCACAGAAGCGTCTGGTGGAGTATCAGGATATATGTTATGATTATGATGTGATTGAGGGATCGGTTGATCCTGAAATGGTGCCGGCTCTGTTCCAGATGCTTGGCTACAGCCTGCATTCCGCCTATCAGATGAACCGCAAGTTCCTGTACACTCAGGCTAACCATGAAACCGGTAAGGTACTGTATGCATTTCAGGCTAACGATGCAATGAACGAACTGGACAATCTGTTGAACCGCTACAACACCCAGCTTGACGGCAAGTGGAACCAGATGATATCCGAAATCACACCAGGATATACCGCACTCTACCAGAACCGGCCTGAGTTTGTCGAAGAGCCTACAACCCGTTTCCGTTTACCTGACAATCAGCGTCATCCGGAGTTTGCAAACAAGATAGACCTGACCGGGCTGACTCCTGCAGAACCGTTCCGACTTTTGGACGGTATAGGCACAGACTGGAAGGCGCTCCAGATGGGACAGCCGCTTGATTTTAAGACCAGCGGTTCCATCAGCATTCCTATCCCGGCAGAGTATATCCGCAGGGGGATGGATTCAGTCAGCATCTGTATATCCGTAGTTCCTTTATGGCCAGTGGCCTATGACCGCAGCAACCGTTTTGGCGTAAGCGTGGACGGCTGCAAACCCGTAGTATGCGAGAACAAGTTTCAGGAATGGGGACGCGAATGGAAGATACAGGTGCTGGAGAACCGCAAGGAGTTTGTCATGACCCTGCCGCTGGACAAAAACAAAAGAGAGCATGCTATCACACTCTCCATTATCGATCCCGGCCAGATTATTCAGAAAATTACTTGTCAATAATTATTCCTTCAAGGAACGTTCTGCCCTGATGGATTCGTAGTATTCATGACGGGCAGGGTTCTCGGGGAACCATCCTCTGAGCACACGCTTTTCCTGCTGAAACATCTCACCTATTCCCCACAGGCATGAGAATGCAAATCCCCCTATTATAGTCGATATGGTCTGGTTTTTCACCATTAGGGACAATGTGCAGCAAATCAAGCCCACCACAAGCCATACCCACCAACTTTTTTTGCCAAAATAATACTCCATCTTAATGACGGCAGGATGGCACATACCGATGCTCAGAAACACCGCAGCGCCCACAATAATACCACTCCAATTCATGGCCGCAAAGGTACAATATTTCTTCAAAGATACATCGGCGGGCCGTTTTGAGACACCGGCCTGCCGACGTACTGACAACTATAGCAAAGTTTTTATGTGGTTTTTTATTCCTTACAGATCTTGATTGAGTCAATGGCCATCAGTAGTGCCAATACAAACATCATAGGCATAATAAACAGCTGTGCGGCGTTGAACTCATCAATAAGTTCGCTCATGTGAAGCAGTGTAAAGAGCGCCATAGTGAATGCTAGAACAGCATTGATCACCTTTGCGGTCTTACCGCCGTAAACCACCAACAGTATGCCCACAACAGGAATCAGGTATGTCATGCAAACCATAAAAGAAATCATGCCCACCGGAGCAGGGCCCTGGGCAGCAACAATACTGTCACCCCAGAAAGCAGGCAGCGCATCGGTCAATGAATGTGTCAGGAAACCTACAATTGTAAGTACCCAAAAGAGAATGATTCTGTTTTTCTTTTCCATAATGATTTCATTTTTAATTCGTGCCGCAAAAGTACTCCTACCTTAAGGGTTGCACAATCACTAATAATGAGGATTTGACACAAAATGATACAAAAGGGGTCAGACCCCTTTTGTATCATTTTTGTACCTTTGCGGCAGCAATAATGAAACATGGAATACCTGCCTAAAGATCCCGGGATATTAGTATCGGCAGTAAATATGCTGCTAAGAGATGAAGAGTTTGATACATTGGAGTCACTGTGTTACCACTTCAATAAGGAACCGGAAGAGATAAAAAGCTATCTGCAGGAACAAGGTTTTGTTTATGATGAGGAGCAGAAGCAGTTCCGTCCCATAGGATATAAATAAATGTTTGTTCTACAAAAAAGCTATTTTACAATTCCACAGAAGCAAGTTCCTCACTCATTTTGTGGATAGTCGCTTCAATAGTGTTTTTGGTACGTTCACTTGCAAATGCCTTACCTGTTTTGTATTGACGCATTTTGCTTTCATTAATACCAGCCACTTGGGCAAACTTGCTGATATTAATCCAGTTGAAATAATTGAAAAACGATTGCAAATCATACTTGAAATCAGCAATGACTTCATTTAAATCATCAGGTAAATACCCATGCTCTTTTTTATAGTTTTCCTGAGCTTCCTTAACAATGGAATAGAAGTCAGCTTTGGCTTCAGCTACACTATTACCAAACCCTCCGAGACAGAAATTACCTATTTTATAATCGCAGGCAATTGAGTAATACCCGTTTTCCGTCCTCTCTATTAACGCGCTTACTCTCATATTCTTATAATTTATTGTGCTATCCATAATCATCCCTTTTCAACATTATTAAATGCCAGCTTGTCTTCTAATAGAAGCCAATGTGTTTGGTTTAACCTCTTCTGAATCATGTCGACCAACAGGAAACATGTTTCCAGTAATCGGCGAATACCATATTTCATGATTACCGCCTTCATGATCCATTATACAACCATTTTTTCGCAGCAAACGTTTTAATTCGGAATACTTCATGGATAGAACTATTTGGATGCAAAAATAACATATTCGTTACTATAAACCAAATTATAGCAACAAAAATGTTACTTATAGTGCAAAACTATTAGGAGGGGTGACTCTCCGGTATGCTTTATTCTAGTGGAATCTCCGGATGCTGGACAGCCAGAGGCATGTCCTCTTGGGAGAGGTAGAACATATAGAGGATGACGGGCTTGTCGCCGCGGTTCTCACCGTGATGGATGGTGCCCACCATCTCAACTACAGCCTCACCCTCATGAACCGTCTTTTCTTTTCCGTCCAGGCCGATGATTGTAAGCTCTCCCTGCATCAGAACACCATAGTTCATTACCGGATGGTGATGCCAGCCCAGTTTCTGACCGACTGGAAATTCGTATTTTACGGCCACCAGCTCCGGACGACCTTCAAGATAATCGGGAAGTTCAACACCGTCCCAGCTCTGGGATGTACGGATAAGCTCTGTAGATACTACTTTCTGAGTCTGTTCTGTATTGTTGGCCTTACCGTTCTTGCAAGATGTAAGTAGAGCTGAGCCACAAATTAATGTAGCTGCCATAAATAACAGTGTAACTCGTTTCATTTTCATTTATGTAATATTTTATGGTAACATATTGATTACCTTCTGGAAAGCAGCTTCAGGAAGGCGTGTATGATATGACATGTCATAGATATAAGGGAGCTTTACAGCATAGAACGGAAGTATACGTTTGGTATACTCACCCAGTGCCTCACGGTCAGTGGTTCCAGCATAAGCCGAAAAGAAGATATTCCAATGGGCTTTAAGGGCATCGGGCGTAAGGTGGAACAGGTTGTCGGTCCTTTCCTTGTCCATATTGTTGCAGATGGTCCACATAAGGCCAAGATCCCACTCAGGAACTCCATAACCGAATTCACCCACATCAATCCACAGTGTGCGTTTGCCATCAGTTATAATATTTCCAATCTGAAGGTCTCCGTGAACGCAAGTGGGCGTATCAGGCACATATTCAAGGAAAGCCAGAGCGCGACGCTTGTATTCATCGGGCACAAGATTCTTTTCCATATAGAACCGCTGCATCCTTTGCTTGTAGGAATTAAGCTTTGTGGTATCGGCTTTAGTCTTATGCAGTTGACGCGCCAAGCTGGCAAACTCAAGTGATATCTCCTCAAGCCGATGAGGCTCTTGTGATATGATACGCGTAAATGAACGTTTGCCAGGGATAAGTTCATACTCTGCCCCGAACCGCTCACCGTCCGTAACAAGGCGGTAAGGCTCAGGTGTAGGAATTCCTATTTCAAAGACTGAACATGCAATCAGGAATTCCTCTTTTGCCCTGTCGGCCTCAAAGCCAGGATTGTAGAGCTTGGCCAGAGAATTGCGGGTTTTGTGTGTATATGAAACGGCTGTTCCGCCCTCACCGGTGCGAACATACTCATTCAAGTCAATCTTTTGGTATTCCATATTTATGACAGTACTAAAAATGAATTCCAAAGTTAGTTTTTTTGAGCTGTTTTTGTATGGAGATTCTCACTTTCAATAGCTTGTTTGATGCGCTCCCTGATATCATCAGGTGAAACATCGTATTTTGGTGACATGCTTAAGAAATCCTCTCCTTTGGGAAACAGTTGTGGAGAAAGAAGACGGGAGTACATTGTTTTGGAACGAATCTGATGACGTGAAAGATAGCTTGCATAGCTTATGGCCTCTTCAAGTTTCATTCCACTCTCTAACAGGCAATAGATATCATAATAATCTCTGATAACTGAACGCACGCATAGCGCATATACTTTCATTCCAAGCAGATCTTGCAGAGAGGGAACTTTAAGATTGTTATACCGCAGTCCTACATCTGTTGTTTTTACTGGATTCTCCGGGCGAAAGAATGAGAGCTTTACCTTCCCGTTGTATGGTTTTGCATATCGTGTAATATATTTATCAGGATTGTTAATGGCAAACAGCTTGACTGCAAGGATGTAGTTGAGTATATTCATACGCCTGCCTTGGCTCACCAAGCGTTCTTTCCATATTTTTTTGATGTGTGCCTTGCTCCAAATACCAAGCAGCAAAGGTAAGTCTTCAAGGTCAAGATGGATAAGAGAAGCTTCAATGACTGAATCATCATCCAGATGTTGGGGAATATCGGAATAAGACCAGAAACCGCCATTGTCTTTGATCTTCTCCATAATAAGCATTTTTTTTTCTTGTTTGGATTCCATTTGTTTACCCTCAAGTTCCCTGTCAACAAGAAAACGCGTTTGAGCAACAGCCAAAGTACCCGGCGCAAAGTCAAGTTCCTTATCCAACTTTACAGAAAGAGGAATGGTTATCTCTCTCTTACCGCAGATGATGGCGGATATGGTCTGGACATGCTCTCCAACACGAACTGCAAGTTCGGTCTGGCTTATATTCAGTTCTGAAAGTCTATTGCGGATTATTTCTCCCACAGAAACAGCCGTTGTCATATTCTTTTTATCCATCGCTGCAAAGATATATGTTTCAGAAATAATAAACAAATATGTTGATTATTTTTGCGGAATCATGCTATACGATTTTAAATCCTCATTTTTAGTGATTGTATAACCATAATGACTGGAATACTTTTGCGGCAGATAAACCATTAATTGATAAAAGTATGAAACCTGTATTTAAAGTTTTGCTGATGGCAATTGCCTATCTTGCCACTTTTGTAATCGGTTCATTAACCGGATTGATTCACCCTATGTGCTATGCTTATGTCGGTGCACTGCTGCCAATTCTGTTTGCATTCATCTATCTCTACACATCAACCGTTGTACGCAGTTTTGGCGTTGCAACCGTACTTAACGGCATCCTTCTACTCCTTCTCCTTATTGCCGGAGAGGCCGATTGGGCGCTTGTTATCGGTTTTATCATCCTGACAGCACTCTCTGAGATAATCAGATGCCGCCAGGGATACGATACAATCAAAGGCATTCGCCTGAGTTTCCTCCCCTTCGCATACTCCTTCTTTGCCTACACCGCACATTGGTGGACCGACACCCAAGGTTCCCTTGCTGCAGCAGTTGAGGAGATGCCCGTAGGTTATGACCAGCTGATGATTCCGGTCATTGAGAACATTCCCGTGCTTATCATTGTACTGATCATCACCCTACCCGTTGCCATGCTGGCAATAAGGCTTGCAGAACGTGCAATGAAAAAGCAGATTGAATCGTTTAAATAAAAAGCAGTAGGGACTCTGTGGCATTCAGAGTCCCTACTGTAAATTATTTCTTGCGCTGTTTGAGTCCTTTCTGATATTCGGTAAGCGGGGCCTGATACTTTTTCTGATCGTAGTTTATTGGAATGAAATACTGGCGATACCATGTTCCAAAAACCTCATTATACCCACGGTTTAATTCACCCACTAATATGACTCCGTTAAATCTGGTATTGGCCATATCCTTACGTATTCCTCGACTTGCCAAATCACGAATCCTTTTCTCTATTTCTGTGGTAGCCCAACTCTCACCACTGCCGCCATCTTCGCGTTCATTTAATGTCATTTCAGCAGGCTCTAAATAAGGAGAAATAACTTCATATTCATCAGGCTTATTCTCCATTGTAAAGAAACCCACCTCATTGTAAAAAGCATCTTTTCCTGTTTTATCTTTTTTGGAGTCGCGTCTGAAAACTGAACGCTTAAGGCTTCGCTGATAATCGGTAAGCGGGGCCTGATACTTTTCTGGGTCGTAGATAATTGGAATATAGAACTGGACATATTCCCTATAAGCCCCCGACTGTTTCATATACTCACTCTTTTGTAATGGCAACAGTATCACACCGTTGAATCTGGACCTTGCCCATTCAGTCTTTCCAGGAACGTGTCCCTCGCCTCCATGTTCACGAATCTGTTTTTCAAGTTCTGTGCGTGCCCATTCTTCACCTCCGTCAACTCCACTCCATGTATTTGTTTCCAGATACTCATATGTTGTAGGCCAACCAGGATTCAAGACTTCATAATGATCAGGCTTGTTCTCCATCGTAAAGAAGGCTATCTCATCAAAACTAGCCGTGCCCCAGTTCTTTCTTTTTTCCAGAACTGACAAATCATGCTTTAGGTTCTTTACGCTTACCAGATATGGACCAGGCTCAACGCCGTCTGTTCTGGGGACCGAATAGGCATTACCCCTGACTCCAGTCATAGTATGTCCCTGAGCATGCACAGTATTGCCTTGCTTATATGATGAAACAAGATTATCAAGGAATGCTATTGCATCGTCTATGGTACCAAGCTCAATCGACACCACCTGGCCGCCCTTACCTTCCAGACCCATAACCCAGAATGAATAGACGCCCTTGAAAAGCTGGATGCAGGATATGTATCCCTTATAGGGCTTGTCATTGGTTAAGATTCCGTCATCATATATACTCTCAATAGAATTCAGTTCAGGATACTGTTTTTTCAAGTTGTCCAGCATTATATCTGGCAGATTCTGCGGAAGTTCCTTATAATCCTGAAATGATGGTATTGCTAACTGAGTTGGAAATAAAGATTCATCTAAACGCGCCAATATAGTCAGGGCTGTTTCAGGTTCATCAGCATCCATAGACTCTTCTATATCTGCCTCAACAGGTTCATTGTAGGCTGGTGTATCTTCAAATTCACTCTCCACTACAAGTATATCATCCGCCGATATGACCGGTTCTTCAATAGTCGGAACGTCATTGACAGGATTTGACGATGTATTGACCGCTATGTCATAAACGGTGTTTGACATAAAGAACAGAGCTACTATCAGCACAATTGGAAGATACATGAGCTTGAGGAGATTGCCCTTGCGGGAGTGCTTACGGTTCATCATCTTGATTCTTGTACGCAGGTAACTCTCCCCCAGTCCGTTTACAAGCGGGATGGACAAGCCACCAGTTGCTATGCTTAACAGGCTTTGCTCATACTCCACTTTGTCAAGACCCGATTCAAGTACGGAAGCATCGGCCTGGAACTCTTGAACGCAACAAAGGTCGTGCCTAAGAAGCCAAACTGCCGGGTTGAACCACTGGAATGCGGATAGTATATCTGTGGCCAACAACTCTATGGAGTGATGATGTGATACGTGGGAATATTCGTGGCGTACTACAGCCGAATTCCATAAGCATTCAGACTGTGCCATATCTTCCGGAAGAACTATGCTGTTCATCCAGCTGAAGGGACGTATGTCATCACTTGATATCACTATCCTGCAACCATCTTTTTTCAATATCGTGCGGCCGAGACGTATTATACCCACCACCTTAAACGCAGACAGAAGTCTGAGGACTATAAGACATACCACCCCCAACGCATAGATAATTATTGATACCAATATCCAGTCTATATGCTTGCGGTCAGGAATAGGTAAAGATTGGTTTGAATTAGGCAAAACTACTGCTTGCTGCACTTCTTGTTGTGGCCGAACCAGTATCTGGACCTGTTCCTGTTGTATGTCAGGTTGAACAATATAGAGGCTTGAGGCTGCTTGATTCTCAAC
>Ga0310786_10002570_pt1 | contig 27542 bp, 24 predicted proteins | sample AusTroGonzalo_MG_FD_203881 | JGI IMG/M metagenome (GOLD analysis project Ga0310786, IMG submission 203881) | Bovine rumen microbial communities from tropical cattle in Woodstock, Queensland, Australia - Gonzalo_03 (v2) (version 2) | ecosystem: Host-associated > Mammals > Digestive system >...
GAATGGACAATACAGGTGTGGTTGGGCCATCGAAAAGATGTCGAAGTCGATGTTCAACGTGGTGAATCCGGATATGATCGTCGAGAAGTATGGTGCTGACACGCTCCGTCTCTATGAGATGTTCTTGGGTCCTGTAGAACAGAGCAAGCCTTGGGATACTAATGGTATCGACGGCTGCCATCGTTTCCTCCGCAAGTTCTGGAATCTCTATCAAAACGGTTTTGAGGGTGAGGCTACTGCTGAGAATCTGAAGAGCGTTCATAAGCTCATCAAGAAGGTATCGCAGGATATCGAGACCTTCTCATATAACACCTCTATTTCTGCCTTTATGATCTGCGTGAACGAACTCTCGCAGCAGAAGTGCAAGAATAAAGAGATGCTGAAGACTCTCGTGATCCTCATTGCCCCCTTCGCTCCCCACATCGCTGAGGAACTCTGGGAGATGTTAGGTGAACAGGGAAGCGTCTGCGATTCCAAGTGGCCCACATGGAATGAGGAATACCTCGTGGAGAGTCAGGTGAAGTTGGGTATCGCCTTCAATGGTAAGGCTCGCTTCGAAATGTCGTTTGCTGCTGATGCCGACAACCAGACGATTCAGGATGCCGTCCTCGCTGATGAGCGTGCCCAAAAGTACATCGAGGGCAAGCAGATTATGAAGGTGATCATTGTTCCAAAGCGTATGGTGAACATCGTATGCAAGTAAGCAGAATGAACATCAATCACAAGCTGATCCTGAATGAGGTAAAGGACTACTTCTTTATCTTCATAGGATTGGTACTCTACGCCGTCGCCTTCACGGTGTTCCTGATGCCATATCAGATTGTGGCAGGTGGCGTCACTGGCCTATCTGCCATTATCTACTATGCCACGGGCTTCCATCTGGAGAACACCTATATCATCATCAACGCCATCCTGTTAGTGATAGCATTGAAAATCCTTGGCCTGAAGTTTCTGATGAAGACTATCATGGCCATCTTCACCCTCTATTTCCTGCTGGCCTTCTTCCAGGCTATCCTGCCTACACAGGAGAATGGTCTGCCATTCAAACTGATGGGCGAAGGTCAGGACTTCATGTCGATGATCATAGGTTGTGTGATTACAGGTATCGCCTTGGCCACGGTGTTTATGCACAACGGCTCGACGGGAGGTACAGACATCATCGCTGCCTCAGTGAATAAGTTTCACCCTAATGTTACTTTGGGTAATGTGCTTATCGCTGCTGACTTCTGTATCATCGGCTCCTGTATGTTCTTCCCACAGTTTGGCACTTACCTCGAACGAGCCCATAAGGTAATGTTTGGTTTCTGTGTGATGACGATGGAGAACTACGTGCTTGATTATGTGATGAATGCCCGTCGACAGTCTGTACAGTTCCTTATTTTCTCCCATAAATGGCAGGAAATAGCCAATGCCATTGGTACGGAGATGAATCATGGTGTGACAATCCTTGATGGTCACGGTTGGTATACGGGTCATGAGATGAAAGTGCTCTGTATCCTCGCCAAGAAGAATGAGAGCGTTAATATCTTCCGTCTCATCAAGATGATCGACCCACAGGCCTTTGTTTCGCAGAGTGCTGTCATTGGTGTCTATGGTGAGGGTTTCGACGAGATGAGGGTGAAAATAAAACAACAGAAGTTAGAGAAGTCATGAGAATTGTTTTTGCGACGAATAATCAGCATAAACTCTCTGAGATCCGTAGTATTCTTGGGGAAAGCATAGAGGTATTGTCGCTAAAAGATATAGGTTGTAATGTAGATATCCCTGAGACTGGCAAGACACTTGAGGAGAATGCCCTCCAAAAGGCGCAGTACATCTACGATAACTACCATTTCGACTGCTTCGCTGATGACACAGGACTGGAGGTAGAAGCACTTGGTGGGGCACCTGGCATCTATTCTGCCCGTTATGCCAGCATGGAGTCTGACGATCAGACTATCTCCCATGATTCAGAGTCGAATATGGCTCGTCTTTTGAGAGAATTAGGAAACAATAACAATCGTCATGCAAGATTTCGTACTGTTATTGCGTTAATACAAAAGAAGAATGTTTGTCCTTGTGGCTGCACCAGTATTAAGGAAATCCATCAGTTTGAGGGTATTGTCGAAGGACAGATTATCCGAGAGCGAAGGGGAGGGGAGGGCTTTGGTTACGACCCCATCTTCCAGCCTGACGGCTACGACAAGACCTTCGCTGAACTGGGTATGGAGATTAAGAACCATATCAGCCACAGGGCCAAAGCAGTCCAAAAACTCGCAGAGTATTTGAAGAATAGATGAGGAATGAAAAATGTTGATTACTTCTTTAGGCGAATAATTCGACATGCGATTTTTAAGGGCAGGTTCTGTGCTTGTCTGGTTATCCTCATTTCTCATTTCTCATTTCTCATTCCTCATTTTGCTATGGCACAAGTTGGAACTTGGAAGCATTATCTCGCCTATCATGAGATACAGGATATCCATAAGGCAGGCGATAACCTCTTTGTGTTGGCCTCCAACGGACTCTACCAATATAATCTTAATGATCAGAGTATTACCACCTATGATCGTACCAATGGCCTTAGCGACACCCATATCACCCATATTGCCTGGAGTAATGCAGCTAAGCGTCTGATTGTCGTCTATGAGAACTCAAACATTGATTTGGTCGATATCAATGGTGATGTCACCAATATTGCAGCACTCTACAATAAATCGACCACAGAAGACAAGACGGTAACTGATGTGCGTATCGATGGTATCTATGCATGGCTCGTCACTGGCTTCGCTATCCTCAAGGTGAACCTCCAAAAGGCAGAGATAGCAGACACCTACACCCCTAACAACCCTGATTATCCTACTTCTCTTCCCGAGAAAAGTACGGCCGATTATGATCAATATATCTCCACTGTCTCCACCTTGAAGCCCATAGGACCGGACTATAACCATTTTTATGAGGCAAAGTTTCTGAATAACAAACTCTATACTACAGGCGGCTTCTTTATCTCAGGGATGCCTGATCCTCATTATCCTGGTATCATACAAGTTTACGATGGTAATGATTGGACTACTTATGAGGAGAATATCAGCGAAAAAACGGGTTATCAATATATCGATATAAACTGTCTTGACGTGATGCCTGGTAATCCACAATACGTCATAGCTGGTGGACGCACAGGAGTCTATGAGTTCAACAACAGTTCGCTCGTGAGATACCACAATCAAGACAATAGCCCCTTAAAGGGAGCTATCGATCGTGGGAAGGTACTTGATAATAATCATGTACTTATCTCTGCCATGAAGTTCGACAGCAACGGCCATCTCTGGGTACTGAACAATCAGACGGAGGGTGTCACTCTATTAGAGTTTAACCCTGTGAATAATAAATGGACAGATCACCACAACAAGGCTCTCACTAATGATAATGGCATTGGCAAACATACCTTCCGTAGCATGTTCATTGACAGCAGAAAACTGTTGTGGTTTGTTAACGATAGTTGGGTAGAGCCTGCTGTCTTCTGTTGTGATATGGAAAACGATATTGTCATCAGATATGATAATTTCGTAAATCAGGATGGTCAGCGTTATACTATCAGTTGGATTACCTGTGTCTGCGAGGATAAGGATGGTAATATTTGGGTGGGTACCGACAAAGGACCGTTTATGATTCAGAAGAGTGAGGTAGGAGAGAGCAGTGTAACCTTTACACAAATTAAAATCCCCCGTAATGACGGTTCTGATTATGCCGACTATCTTCTCAACGGTGTCAGCATCAGCAGTATTGCTATTGATGGAGGTAATCGTAAATGGTTTGGCAGTGATAACGCAGGCGCATTTCTCATCAGTGCTGATAACATGCAACAACTGCAAAACTTTACGACAGCCAACTCCAAACTCATCTCCGATAATATCGCCTATATTACCATCAATCCTACTTCAGGTGAGGTATTCTTTCTATCAGATAATGGTCTTTGCAGTTATCAGAGTGATGCCACAGAAGCTAGCGAGACGATGGATAATGATAATGTTTATGCCTATCCTAACCCTGTCACGCCTGACTATACTGGTCTTATCACTGTGACTGGACTTACTTATGATGCTGATGTAAAGGTAACGGCCTCTAATGGTGCCTTAATTGCCGAAGGACGCAGTAACGGTGGTATGTTTACCTGGGATGGATGTGATAAAAAAGGCAGGCGTGTAGCCAGTGGTATTTATATGGTAATTGCAGCAACTTCTAATGGTAAAAAAGGAACTGTCTGTAAGATTGCTATCATTAATTAAAAAAAGCTTGAGTGATTAACTCAACTCAAGCATTCTATTAATTGGTTTCACAGCCTTTTTTGCTATCTTCGAATCTACCTCTACTGAAGGCCAGCCATATTTCAGACAATTATATATCTTCAATAGAGTATTCATCTTCATATACTGACACTCATTACAGCTGCACTCCAGACCACTCTCACTGATTTCAGGAGGCACAGGGATAAATTCCTTATCAGGACAAATTCTCTGCATCTCATGCAAAATACCAGCCTCTGTAGCCACAATAAACTGTTTCTTTTCACTCTGCTGCGCATAATTCAACATCGTGGCTGTCGAACCCTTGACATCTGCCAAAGCCAATACAGGACCTTTACACTCCAAATGAGCCATCACCACAGCATCAGGATATTGTTCTTTTAACTCGATAATCTTTGAAACAGAGAAACGCTCATGCACATGACAACCACCATTCCAAAGCAACATCTGCCTACCTGTTACCTCATTGATATAGTTTCCTAAGTTATAGTCAGGACCAAATATCAGTTTCGCATCTTTTGGCAATTGGTCTACCACCTTCTTGGCGTTTCCAGAAGTAACCACTACATCCGTCAGTGCTTTTACAGCTGCCGTTGTATTTACATAAGAAATCACCTGATAGCCAGGATGCTCTTTTTTATATTTCTTCAAATCCTCAGCATTACAACTGTCAGCCAATGAACAACCGGCATTCAGATCTGGACATAATACCGTCTTATCTGGAGAAAGCAGTTTACAGGTCTCTGCCATGAAATGTACACCACACATCACCATCACCTTGGCATCCGTCTCTGCAGCCTTTCTTGCTAATGCTAAAGAATCACCAACAAAGTCGGCTATTTCTTGAATATCACCAATCGTATAATAGTGAGCAAGGATAATGGCATCCTTCTCCTTACACATCTTTCGGATCTCCTGCTTCAAGTCAGTACCTTCGGCTACTGGCTCATCAATAAATCCTTGTTCAGCCCATTTCTTTTTCAACATCACAATATTATTTTTATTTATTTTCTTTTTTTAATATAAGAGAAATAATAAGAATGATAGGATGTGAATTATTTGATATCTTTTATTATTTTTTCTTGCATAAGAAATAATCAACTTTAAATTATACACAATTAACTATCATTACTTATTCTTTCTTTCTCATTTTCAGTCATTCAATTGTTTTATCCACAATTACCTTTTTCGGTGCAAAATTAATAAGTTTATATCTTTTTTAAGCAAAAAAGTGTGGAAATCTTTTGTTTTTGATAATAATAACCATGCGGATATTCCATTGTAGACATTTCTTTTAATAGTTTTGTGAATAATTCTCTTATTTTTCCACATATTTATCAACACACTTATCAACAGTTTTATGCTTTTTATTTTGATACTTAATAATAAAGTTGTATCTTTGCAACAAAAATAGGTACGTTTATGAAACAGAAGAGTATTTTTAGGTTTAAAATGGTTATCATAATAGGTTGTGCTGCTATGTTGAGTATTACTGCTTGTAGGCAAAAAGCATCACCTGGTGAAGGAAAACAATTATCAGCTCAAGACTATGCTGCCAAGGCTGCCGCCGATAGTGTTGCAACAGAACCTGAGGAAGTAGTCGAAGACTCTATTCTTTTCACTTATGCGATGGCGATGGAGATTGTACAACCTGGATATAAGTGTGACGAGAAGTTCTTTGCCAGTCTCTTTGGCGACCTTAATCTTCCTATGCAGTTTTCAGAACGTTATATCTCTGATGCAGACTGGGGTGGAGATACTCCTGCCATCAGTTATTGTTGGGGTAATAATGTAAAATACGAGGATTATAAGTTTACAGCGACGGATACACCTTACTTTGGCACACACTTTAACTTTTTCTTCGATGAGTCTCGAAAGACGGGTCGAGTGAGACAATTTTCCATTATAACTTCTATCAGCGCTTGGTATAATAAATTTATGAATGATCTTCGTGATGATGGACTTAAGCTGGTGGGAAATGTCGATCCAGATGTCTATGGTAAGAAGGGAAAGATGTATCACAAGAAAGGCGAACCAAATGAACATACCACTGAACAGCCTTTCTATTATGTTTATGATTTTTCTGTCGAGGGTGTATATGATGTAGAAGTGGGCTACGACGACGGTATGGATATTTAAAGACGAAAAGTGAAAAAACTTCGTACGATAGAAATGCAACGGCTCTCGGTGGAAGAGTTCCGTGAGGCTGAGAAACTACCTTTGGTGGTGGTGCTCGACGATGTACGTTCCATGTATAATGTTGGTAGCGTATTCCGTACTGGTGATGCTTTCCGTATTGAAGCTGTTTTTCTTTGTGGCATTACCTCCACACCCTCCAGTACTGAGATCCATAAGACTGCTTTAGGCGCTGAAGACAGTGTTGCTTGGCAATACTACAAGACTGCTTTAGAGGCAGTTGAATCATTAAAGGCTAAAGGTTATGAAGTCCTTGCAGTCGAACAAGCCCATGGTTCCACGATGCTGCAGGATTTTAAGCCTCTATCTGGCAAAAAATATGCTGTTGTTTTTGGCAATGAAGTAAAAGGCGTCCATCAGGAGGTAGTTGATGCCAGTGATGGCTGTCTTGAGATTCCTCAGTATGGTACCAAGCATTCCCTCAATGTTTCCGTCACCGCTGGCATCGTCATCTGGTATTTCGGAAGTAATCAATCGTTTTAGATATACCTTCTTCAAAAGAGACATGGGGTGAGAAGTCTGTGTCTCTTTTCAAGGCAGAGATATCCATCATCTGATTATCTATTTTATTTGGATTCTTATAAGGTAAATCACCTATACCCAACGGTAAGTCAGGGTTTATAATCCGTCGAATAATCTCCACATATTCGTTCATCTTCCTATACTCTCCTGATCCGATAGGATAAACACCGCTCTTGCCTTTATCGCCTAATGCTACAAGGGCTTCGATCAGATCATCTATATATAGATAGTCCCATTGTTGTTCCAATTTGGTAAAGGAAGGCTTTTCTCCTTTTAATAACGATTTGATGGCGTATGAAATCAGATTATTGTCGTCCCTCCCAGGCCCGTAGATGCTTGTAATGAGTGGCCAGACGAGGGTTAACTCGTGTTGGCGAGCAAAGGTTTGACAGAGAAAACGGGTTGCCACTTTCGTGGCGCTGTAGATATCCGATGGCGCAGGATGTTCTCTGCCTGTAATCATACCATCTCCACATGACACCTCTGCCGCACTTCCAGGAATCAACACCTTTGGAATATTGAAATGACAAGCTAGTTTCAGAACATCAAGACAGTATTTGATATTCTGTAGCTGTTCGTCTTCATTGTTCCTGAAACTGGCATGAACGCCTGCCCAGGCAAAATGATATACGATATCTGCATCTTTCAGTCTGTCATCAGAATAAAGACGTTCAATGGTCTGTAAGGCAAAATCTACGATAATGACATTTGCCAACCCCTTGATTGAAGCATAATCGAAACGCGGATCTACCAGCGCGATGACGTTGACATCCAACTCATCCAGTCTCTTTACAAGATGACTGCCTATAAAGCCATTAGCTCCAGTAACGATTACTTTCTGCATGCGACAAATGTATTGATTTGCTCTACACAAAGATTGTAAACATTCTCTGTCTGATACCTCTTATACCACTCTGCCGTCAGACAGCAGCACTGTTCGATATCAGTACGGGGTTCCCAGCCTAATTGGAACTTGGCTTTACTGATATCCAGCATCAAAAGATTTGCTTCATGAAGTGCATTGGGATCAGAAACATCCGTCAACGTACCCTTTCCGTAGTATTCCGTTAGCTTCGTGGCAACATCCCATACAGGTGTGATACTCTCCGAGCGGGGACCGAAGTTCCATCCCTCACAGTATCTGGTAGGCTCCTGAAGCATCTTGGCGGCTAGCAGCATATAGCCAGAAAGAGGCTCGAGAACATGCTGCCAGGGACGGACGGCTTTAGGACTCCTAATCTCTATTGGTCTGTCAGCCTCCAAGGCTCTGATACAGTCTGGAACGATACGATCTTTGGCCCAGTCGCCTCCTCCCACCACATTACCAGCCCTGACACTGGCTATGGCAATATGATGTTTCTTACCATAGTCAGCAGGATTGAAGAAACTCCTGCGCCACGAATTAATAGCAATCTCGGCTGCGCCCTTAGAAGAACTATAAGGGTCATAGCCTCCCATAGGTTCATTCTCACGGTAACCCCAGATCTGCTCTCTGTTCTCATAGCACTTGTCAGTAGTAATCATAACTATCACTTTGACAGAGTCCGTTGTGCGAGCTGCCTCCATGATATTGATAGAGCCCATTACATTGGTTTCGTAGGTCTCAGCAGGTATTTCATAGCTGAGACGTACCAAGGGCTGGGCCGCCAGATGAAAGACTATTTCTGGTTGATACTCAGCAAAGATATCTTTCATTTTCTGCCTGTCTCGAATATCAGCACAAATATCAGCTTTTATCATTTTACCAATTCCAGAAAGAATATAATTGTCTTTCTCTGTCAATGGCTCCAAACCTACGCCGACAATCTCAGCTCCCAGTTCATGAAGCCAGATACTGAGCCAAGAACCTTTGAAGCCCGTATGGCCAGTCACAAATACACGCTTTCCTTTGAAAGCTCCGTTAAAAATGTCTACCATATTTTCCAGGGGGCATTACCTGTTGCCCACATTTTTTCCAAGTCCATATTATCTTTCAGCATATCCATCGGTTTCCAGAAGCCACGATGTTTATAAGCGTGCATATCTCCAGCCGCCGCCATGTCTTGCAACGGCTGGCGCTCGAACATCACAGGATCTGCGTCTTCAGGCAGGTAGTCGAACACCTTGGGCTCGCAGACGAAGAATCCTGCGTTAATCCAGTTCCCCTCGCCGTCTGGCTTTTCCTCAAAGCTCTCCACGGTGTCGGTCTGCGGATTGATATGCACGGAGCCAAACCTTCCAGCCGGCTTGTACACCGTCATTGAGATGGCCTTGCCGCTTGTCCGATGGGCCTTCAGCGTGTCAGTAATATCAAGGTCTGAGACACCGTCACCATAGGTCAGACAAAATGTTTCATTTCCCACATACTTCTGAATCCTTTTCAATCTGCCTGCAGTCATAGTATCAAGCCCTGTATCCACAACGGTCACTTTCCAGTTCTCGGAATGATTCTCCAGTAATTGGAAAGAATTATCTGATAAATCGAACGTTACATCATTATTCAATATGAAGTAATTCATAAAAAACTCCTTGATGACATTCTGTTTATATCCAGCACAAATAATAAACTCATTGATACCGTGAGCCGAATAAATTTTCATGATATGCCAAAGAATAGGTTTACCCCCGATTTCAATCATGGGCTTCGGCATATATTGGGTTTTCTCACTGAAACGGGTGCCCAATCCCCCTGCAAATATGACTGCTTTCATTTATATCACTCAAGTTTCGTTTATTAAAAAGATATTTAGGTTTGATGGTGCAAAAATAGCGCTTTCTCCTGAATCCACCAAATATTATTCTATTATTTATTACTCATAGTGGCCAAAAAAACTAAAGATACAAACAAATATTATCATTTCTATTCCAAAAAGCTTGTAGATATATTAATTTTTTCGTACCTTTGCCGCGAATAATTAAAATGTAATTATGAGGAAGTATTTTTTTCTTTTATTATTGTTGTGTTGCTCTTTAGAATCACACGCCATTGAATTGAATGGGAAGTATCTATCCCAAAGTGGAGAATTGTTGTTCAGATTCACAGCAGACAGTTTATATATTGATATCGCTCAAAGCCAACGTAATATCTCAGCATTCAAGTTAGTCAAAAAATCAGAGACAAAGAAGGTCACAACCTATAATGCTTTCGAGAGTTATATGGATAATGGACGTATAACTTATAGAGAGGTTCTTATTCGAGTGACAAGATTAAAGAGTAAGAAATACATACTCGAATACTTTGGCAAAGATAAAGACCGAGATTATAATTCAAACGAAAGATACACCATAAAGCCAATGGATTGACTATATATAAATAAGGTGTAGAGATAAAAATAAAGGTGGCACATTAATGCCACCTATTTGTTACTCAGCTTTGAAGTCGCTCTTGCCGACGCCACAGATGGGACATACCCAGTCGTCGGGGATGTTTTCAAACGCTGTTCCTGCGGGGATGCCGCCATCGGGATCACCTACTGCGGGATCGTAGATGTAACCGCAAACTTCACAAATGTACTTCATAATCTTGAATTGTTTAGTTATTAATAAGGGTTGTTATTCTCTCAACAATCCGCTCTGGCGGAATGTTCTGTAGGCAGGCATAGTCGCCACGTCGGCAGGGCTTGTTGCCGAAAATGCTGCATGGGCGACAATTGAGGTCAAGTTGAATGATATTGTCCTCAGACTGGTTGAAGCCGAGGAATCCAGCCATAGGATGGGTGGCACCCCAAACACTAACCACGGGGATGCCCACAAGTGAGGCAAGATGCATATTGGCGGAGTCCATCGACAACATGATGTCGAGGTGACTCATCAGGATGAGTTCCTGGAACATCGATTCACAGTGTTGTGCCACAAAGAGACATTGTGGGTAGCGCATTGTCCACTGCTTGAAGTACTCGTCTTCTTGCTCACCACGTCCGAAAAGGAAGATCCGGGCCTTGGGGTATTTTTGTAGCAGCTGTTGGATGACCTCTTCCATCAACCTTGGAGGATAGACTTTTCCTTGATGGGCAGCGAAGGGTGCGATACCAATCCATTTCTCGAAACTCTTCTTCGGACCAACCTCTTTTGGCAGCAGGTTCAAGTTGCCACCTTCTGGGGGGAAGATGCTGTGGAAACGTCTGACATCGACGGGATAACCCAGACGGGCGAAGACCTCGGCATAGCTCTTGAAGGAAGAAGGCAGGGGGCGCTTCACCTTCTTACGGCTCGATGTGAGCTGACGGCGCTGGCGACGGTGTTTCTTCACATGTTCAACACGGTATCTGCCGACATTGAAACGCATACGAAGATATTCAGAGCGGAGCACATCGTGGAGGTCAGCAACCTTTGTGAACTGCTTTGCCACCAGTCGGCGGTAGAGGGCATTAAGACCTCTCATCCCCCGATACTCTCCTTTAAGGTCGGCCTCCATGAAGTTCAGGTTAGGTGCAATGTCAGCAAATAAAGGTCGTGCAAAGGCCCTGCTCAACACGGTGACGCGGATATCTGGATACTGGGTGGCCAGTGCCCAAACTACGGGGACCGCCATCGCCACATCGCCCAGAGCCGAGAATCGTATGACCAGTATATGTTCCTTCTTCATTTTTCTAACTACTTATTCCTCACCTCTTACTTTTTGTAAAGTATCGGGTTGGTGGTGGGGTCGTTGTACATCTTCATCTGACGGTAGACCTTCATATATTTACGGCCAGCCTCAATATCCTCCAACAACTGGTCTATGGCCAGTGAGAGGTCGCGCTGCTGTTCCAACAATACGTCGAGCTTAGCCTGACAACGGGCGACATGCTCTGCTGTGGCGTCGCTGCGATCCACCTGCTCCTGCATATGCCAGATCTTCAGGGCAAGGATACTCAGGCGGTCAATGGCCCAGGCTGGACTCTCTGTGTTCAGACGAGCCTCGGGTAATACCTTTACCTCACTGTAGTGACTACGAAACCAGGAGTCGATGTCTTCGACGAGGTCGGTACGGTCCTGATTGCTCTTGTCAATGCGACGCTTCAGGGCCAGTGCCTCGATAGGATCAATATGTGGGTCGCGAATAAGATCTTCATAATGCCATTGGACGGTATCGATCCAACACTTCAGGTAGAGACGGTTCTCGATACTGTCTTTTGGGTAGGGATTATGTATGGGCGTGTCCACATCGTCCGTCACATGATAGTCGGCAATCACCCTATTGAAAATCTTGTTTGCTTGTTCGGTAAATAGCATGTTTGTTTCGTTTTATTCCGCAAAGCTACGGAAAGTTTTTGAATTATCCAAACTAAAGTGCAGTTTTTCATTTATTTTTTTCTTTTTAAAGACGAAAACATCCAAAAAGCGTATGTTTTTTGCACAAACACCCTACAAGTGTGCAATAAGGAGTGAGTTTTTCTTAAAAAAATTTGCGTAAGTGAAAGAAAATGTGTTACTTTGCACCCGATTTCGGCAAAAGGCCGTAAAAATTTCAAGATAGCAAAATCATTATTAACATTTAAAGTATTACAATTATGTCAGAAATTGAAAGCAAAGTAAAGGCAATTATCGTAGACAAACTGGGTGTTGACGAGGCAGAAGTGAAGGCAGAGGCCAGCTTCACCAATGATCTGGGTGCAGACTCACTGGACACCGTCGAGCTGATCATGGAGTTCGAGAAGGAGTTTGGTATTTCTATTCCCGATGATAAGGCTGAGAAGATCGGTACTGTTGGTGATGCTATCGCTTACATCGAGGAGAACGCAAAATAAAATTTTTATAAATTAGGAATGAGGAATGAGGAGTGAGAAATGATGATTACATGTTGCGGCGAATTATGCGCTTGCTGGTAATCAACATTTCTCATTTCTCATTTCTCATTTCTCATTCTTAAAGTTTATGGAATTAAAAAGAGTCGTTGTAACAGGTCTTGGTGCTGTGACTCCCGTCGGCAATACGCCCGAGGAGATGTGGCAGAACCTGGTTAATGGTGTCAGTGGGGCTGCTCCCATCACATTATTCGACACAAGCCTGTTTAAGACGAAGTTTGCCTGTGAGGTGAAGAACCTCAATATCAACGATTATCTGGATCGCAAGGAAGCCCGTAAGATGGACCGCTATACGCAGTTCGCCATGATCGCTGCTATCCAGGCCGTGAAGGATTGCGGCTGGGACTTGGAGCAGGAGGACAAGAACCGCATCGGCGTGGTCTTCGGCGTTGGTATCGGCGGTATCAAGACCTTCGAGGAAGAGGTGTCGTATTACGCTCTGAACCAGGAGGCTGGTCCTAAGTTCAATCCCTTCTTCATCCCGAAGATGATAGCCGACATCGCCGCTGGACAGATTTCCATCCTGTATGGTTTCCATGGTCCCAACTATATCACAGCTTCTGCTTGTGCCTCTTCTTCGAATGCACTGGCTGATGCCTTCAACTTGATTCGTCTGGGTAAGGCCAACGCCATCGTGGCAGGAGGTGCCGAGGCTGCCGTCTGTGCCTGTGGCGTAGGTGGTTTCAATGCTATGCATGCCCTCTCCACCCGCAACGATGAGCCCGAGAAGGCCAGTCGTCCGTTCAGCGCCAGTCGCGACGGATTCATCATGGCTGAGGGTGCTGGCTGTCTCATCCTCGAGGAGCTGGAGCACGCCAAGGCCCGTGGTGCGAAGATCTATGCCGAGATGGTTGGTGCAGGCATGAGTGCCGATGCCCATCACATCACAGCCTCTCATCCCGAGGGACTGGGTGCAAAGCTCGTCATGCAGAGTGCACTTGAAGATGCTGGTCTGCAACCTGAGGATATCGACTATATCAATGTTCATGGAACCAGTACCCATGTGGGTGATATCTCCGAGGCCAAGGCCATCAAGGAGGTCTTCGGCGATGCTGCCTATAAGCTGAACATCTCGTCGACCAAGTCGATGACAGGTCATATGCTGGGTGCTGCTGGTGCTGTAGAGGCTATGGCCACCGTGCTTGCCGTTAAGAACGACATCGTTCCTCCGACTATCAACCACGAGGAGGACGATAAGGATCCCGAGATCGACTACGATCTGAACTTCACATTCAACAAGGCGCAGAAGCGCGAGGTTCGTGCCGGACTGAGCAACACGTTCGGTTTCGGAGGCCATAACGCCTGTGTCGTATTCAAGAAGTATGAGGCTTAACGAGATTATCGATAGAATCAAGCTCCCTTTCCGCAAGGAGAAGGAGCTTTTTTCTTCTCTTTATGCGATACTGGGATTCTATCCCCGCAACATCGAGTATTACAAGATGGCGCTGATGCACAAGAGCATCCGCAAGCGCAACGACAAGGGCAAGCCGCTGAACAACGAGCGGCTGGAGTTCCTGGGTGATGCCATACTCGATGCTGCGGTGGGATACATCGTCTATCGCCATTATGAAGGGAAGCGCGAAGGGTTCCTCACCAACACCCGTTCGAAGCTCGTGAGCCGTGAGACGCTGGGTAAGCTTGCCTGCGAGATGGGGCTTGGCAGTCTGTTACTCTCAGCCAGTCACAGCAACTCGCACAACAGCTATGTCGAGGGCAATGCCTTCGAGGCCCTTGTGGGAGCCATCTATCTCGATCGTGGCTACGAGGCCTGTCTGGAGTTCTTCGAGAAGCAGATACTCGGCAAGTATATCGACATCGACAAGGTGGCCTTCAAGGAGGTGAACTTCAAGTCGAAGTTGCTCGAGTGGTCGCAGAAGAACCGTGTGCGGATGGAGTTCCGTATGCTTAAGCAGAAGACTGACGACAATGGCAGTCCCATCTTCAGTTTCCAGGTGTTGCTCGAGGGTGTGGAGGGCGAGAATGGTTCTGGCTATTCGAAGAAGGAAGCCCAGCAGAAGGCCTCGAAGGACACCCTGCAGCGTCTGAAGCGCGAACCGCAGTTCGTCGATGCCATCTTTGCCGCCAAGACTGAGCGCACGAAAATGGAGGAAGTGCCCGCTATGGCTGTCCCTGATACCGAGCAGGAGCAGGAGTTTATCCTTAGTCCGAGGAGTGAGGAGGGTGGAGCGAGGAGTGAGAATACTCCTGTTGCAGATTCTTCCCTCCAAGGTAATCTCACTCCACACTCCTCACTCCCCACTCCTCAAGACGACGAATTCGACCTTTCCGACCTCTCCGTCAAACCCAAGGAGAAATCTCGTGAGGATATCATCGCCGAGGCCGAGGCTGCTGCCTTCGCCGAAGCCGAAGGTTGACAACAAGTGTCGAGAAACCCTCAGTCGCTACATTAAGCCAGCTCTTTACTCAGAAAACGACCATCGTTTCCACTCTTTTCTCTGAGAGAAAACACCTTTTTCCCTCAGAGAAAAGATAGTTTTCTCTCAGGGAAAAGAATGTATTCCCTAAGGGAAAACGATGTAAACTCCCATAGGTAATAGCGGCTCTCCCAAATCTATTGACGGCTTCGCTTTATCTGCCACCTGCCAACCATCTGCCACCACACCGGATATCCTTTATATATAGGACTTTCAGAAGGCAGGTGGTAGTGTGGCAGATAAAAGCCCGAAAATCTTTTTTTATGTGTCCAGACTCATAACGGAAACTCGTTTTTGTTCGTTGCGTAAGTTTTCTAATCGTTTTCTTGTTTATTTCAAAAAGATTTCTTATCTTTGCCCCGTTATTAGACTAATAAAGCCAATCGTTTAAATACTGACCCAAATGAAAAAGACCTTATTATTGACATTGATGCAGACAGTACAGTCCGTAAAATTATTAGCAGTAGTCCTGTTGATGTTCTTTCCATTGATAGCAAGCGCACAACAGGTCGCTGAAACAGGTTATTATCTGATTGGCGACCACAACAATTGGGACATGAGTGATAAAAGCTACGCCTTTACAAAGCTTGATGACGACAAGACATGGGAAATAACAATACCAAGTGAAGGTGTCTATTGTTTCAAGATAGCCCCGGAGTCTGCGTATGAGTATCACGACGTTTCGTTCTGGTCATATCTGTTATGTGCAGAATATGATCAATATACAGGATTCACAGGAGTCATGATGCAAGGTGACTATGGTGCATGGCTGCTGAATGTAGACAATGCTATAGGCTATACTATACGCATCGTGCCGTCAGAGATGACCTTTGAGATTAAGGCCAAGTTGGATCAATATTTAACGGTACTGAAGAAGGACGGAACAAAGACAAGTTTTAATCTGAAGGATAATCTTCAATTATCATTTGACGGGTCATCATTGGTCATAAATGCTAATGGTTTTTCGAAATCGATTTCAATAGATGATATCGTCCGTCTGACATACGAAGACTTGATGATAGGAGATGCGAACGGTGATGGCAAGGTTAATGTCGCGGATATTACAACCATTATCAATTATGGAAAAGGAATTGTTACTGATGATTTCTCATTCAATGCCGCAGATGCAAACGGTGACAAAACTATTGACTCCAGGGACATTGATTACATTGTTGATTATCTATTAAACAGGGATAATGCTCCTTCGTCAGGTTCTACGCCTTCTGTTAATAAGTCATCGTACATCTATCGTAATGACGGAGACTTTAACGCCTTCTTCCACGAAGAGATAAACAACATTACCTATTCAAATATTGGCGTCAAAGGTACTAATTTTGAGAACATAGTGACTCAAGTTGTAACAACGGCAGATAAAGTCTACTATATCCCTTTGGCAGCGATTGACAGTATCAGTTTTGATGCGCCAGAAACCATTATTAATAATAAGGTGTTCCCATTGACGGCAGATCATAATAATTACATTATCTACTCTAATGATGAGGAGTTCTGTATACATAGCTCGGCACCAGCATCGCTACTACCAGCCGTAGGAAACATTGTGGTGTGTTCATACGACTGCGTGTCTTTTCCTAATGGCTATCTTGGCCGTGTAGACAGAATAGAAACTGACAATATCGGTTATCACTACTATTGCTCTCAAGCCACCTATGATGATGTGTTCGACCAAATAGTTGTCCATGAACAGTTGGAAGGCAACGTGGGTGAGGATAATGGTTCTGCAGCAACAAGAGGAGGGGATCCCGATGCCAAGAGTTTCCATTTGTGGGATCGTCAATGGAACTATCCTGTAGAAACGGAACATTTAAAGGCAGAGATGAAGTTAGCTAATATTTCCAATGCTACCGTAACCATACGTAAGACAAAAAAGAAGCAGCCCTTATATTGGAAACTTGAAATAACAAATGCTTTTTCGGGAAGTATCAGTTTCAATGGCGAGGAAGAAAAAAGTTATAAGGAACAAGTGCAGTTAGGGAAAACCATTACTGCTGGACGCCTGTCGCTTCCCTATACATTGGGTCTGCTTTGGCTGGAGCCCAAGATGAGCCTCTTTGAATATTTGGAGGCCAGTGCAAAGATGGAACTGGAGTTTTATGCCAATTTCATGCACTCTGATAAAGTTACGATGACCTATAATAAGGGAGAATGGGATTTCGGTCATATCCCCTCTACTACTGGTGATGTTGATGTGGCCCGTTTGAATCTCTCTGGATCACTGGAGTTTGGTTTCATTCCACAAATCGATTTTTCCCTGAATGGCACACAGGCAGGTTTCGGCATCAAAGGAAAAGTGGGTGTTCGTGAGTTCGCCAACTTTGAGTTTGATGCTAAGAGTGCTGTTTCTGATGGCCTCTACGACGCCTTGATAGACAGCTATTGCAGTACGACTCTCCCTTGGAGTGTCACCGTACATGCCAATGCCAACATTTTTGATAAATATGATGCCAAGTATAAGGGCGAGGAGAAAACCTATACTTTTGAGCCAGATGATAACAACATCCCCCATCTGTTGGATGATATGTATATATTCCCTTTGTTCAGCAATCTCTATGCCCGTGGCACCTCTGGCAACAACAGTACCGCATGGTGTCAGGGTACAGCTACAAGAAAATGCCTTTTCCCCATGAAGTTAGGATTCCAACTCTACGATGTGAACAATCAGCCGTTGGAACCCATCTTCCAGGATCAGGAATACTTCGATAGTCAGGCACCATTCTCTGTTGATGTCAGTGGATTAGGTGGTGGTAAGTATACTGTTCGTCCCGTTGTCTACATGATGGACCGTAACTTTGTGGCTTCTCCACAAACAGAATTGGTTAAGGTCGCTACGTTCCCAGGTGAGAAGGGAGACGGAACGTTTACCATGAAAGGTAAGCTCTACGGAGCAACTTCCGATAAGATAGGTTTTTATTATAACACTACCAGCGACCTGACTTCAGAAACAGCCACTTATGTATCTGCCACTCCAACTAACAGCAATGGCGACTTCTCGGCTACCATTGCCAATCCGGAAGGCAGCACTCTCTTCTTTGTGGCAGCAGCAGACTTACCAGATCTGTTTGGACAGGTGGAAGAGAATCGTGGCGAGCCTCAGATAGCATCTTTGGTGGTGAATGATTCCGATGAGCCAACACCAGGCCAAGTTGTCGATCTCGGCCTAAGTGTGAAATGGGCAGGATGGGACATTGGCTCGAGCAACCCAGAAGAGCCTGGCGATCTCTTTGCATGGGGCGAGACTCAGACAAAGAGCGAGTTTACTGAAGAGAATTACTCTCTCATGGACGATGACGAAATTATGGGACATAAAACGGCAACAGGTCTTAACGGTGCTCATCGTTCAATTGCTTTCTGCTCACTCGATGACATCAGTGCGACCCAATATGACACAGCTCGTGCAAAATGGGGCAGTAGCTGGCGTATGCCCACAGTTACAGAAACAACAGAACTTATAAACAACTGTGCGCAGAAAAACATCACCTATAAGGGACAGAATGGCGTTTTATTTACTGGTCCTAACGGCAATAAGGTTTTTATGCCTGTTACTGAGAATGATGATTACTGGACTAGTACTTTTGAAGATGTGAGTAGATTTACTGCTAACGGGATGTCATGGTCAACTTCAAAAGCTCAATTCGCCAAGAAGAGCCGAATCCGAGTGTATTATGGTCTTCGTGTCCGAGCCGTCTGCGATTAGTATAAAGTATAACAAAACAAATTGTTTTGTACCTGCTATGATGGCATCTTAGTGTTTTAAAAGATTGACGCGATACCGCTTATAACGGCTTTCTTATGATAAAAAAACGTAAATTATTCCGCAGTTACGGGGGATTTGCGTAATTTTGCATGCGATAACGTGTGAAATAGAGAAGTGAGATGAGTTTAACTCAAATAGTAGGAAAGGTATTTGTATCACGCCAGCGGGAGCTGGAGAAGCACCAGAATGGAGGCGAGGCACTGCAGAGGGCGGTGCTGGAGCATCTTGTGCAGACAGCTCAGGATACGGAATACGGACGAAAGCACGCCTTCAGTGCCATCAAGGGATATGATGATTTCATCAGCAATGTGCCAGTGAACACATACGAAGAGCTGAAGGGCGATATCGACCGTATGCGTCAGGGCGAGAGCGATGTGCTCTGGCCAGGACGTGTGAAGTGGTATGCGAAGTCTTCAGGGACAACCAATGATAAGTCGAAGTTTATCCCCGTCAGCCGTGAGGGATTGCAGAAGATCCATTATGCTGGAGGGCGCGATTCTGTGGCACTATATCTGAGAAACAATCCGCAGTCGAGAATGTTCGACGGTAAAGGATTGATTCTTGGCGGTAGCCACGCCTCGAACTATAATCTGAAAGATTCGTTAGTGGGTGACCTGAGTGCCATCCTCATTGAGAATATCAATCCGTTAGTGAATCTCGTCCGTGTGCCTAAGAAGCGGACGGCCTTGCTCTCCGACTTCGAGGTAAAGCGTGAACGGATAGCCCGTGAGGCCATGAATAAGAATGTGACGAATATCTCTGGTGTGCCCTCCTGGATGCTCTCCGTGCTAACCTGTATGATGGAGATGACGGGTAAAAAGCATCTGGAGGAGGTGTGGCCCAATATCGAGGTGTTCTTCCACGGTGGTGTGGCCTTTACGCCCTATCGCAAACAATATGAGCAACTCATCACGTCGCCCAATATGCACTATATGGAGACGTACAACGCCAGCGAGGGATTCTTCGGTATTCAGGATGACCCCAACGACAAGTCGATGTTGCTGATGCTCGACTATGGGGTGTTCTATGAGTTCATTCCGATGGATGGGGGTGACCCTGTGCCCCTCTGGGCAGTCGAGACGGGCAAGAACTATGCGATGGTTATTAGTACCTCGTGTGGCCTGTGGCGCTATGAGATAGGCGACACCATACAGTTCACTTCGACGAACCCCTATAAGTTTATCATCTCTGGTCGTACGAAGCACTTCATCAATGCCTTTGGCGAGGAGTTGATTGTGGACAATGCTGAGCAGGGACTGGCCTATGCTTGTGAGCAGACGGGGGCTGAGGTACTGGAATACACAGCGGCTCCTGTGTTTATGGATGCCAATGCTAAGTGTCGTCACCAGTGGCTCATCGAGTTCTCTCGCAAACCCACAGACCTCAAGCAGTTTGCTTCTTTGCTCGACAAGCGCCTGCAAGAGATCAACAGCGACTATGAGGCAAAGCGTTATAAGGACATCACGCTGCAGCCGTTGGAGATTATCGAGGCAAGACCGAACCTGTTCAATGACTGGCTGAAGTTACGTGGCAAACTTGGCGGTCAGCACAAAGTGCCTCGTCTGAGTAATAGTCGTGATACGATTGAGCAATTACTGAAGTTGAATCAATGAAGAAGCTCTTCTATTTCTGCATAGCTTGCGTGATTATCGGATGCGCCAAGATGGGTAGTCCTGATGGCGGATGGTATGACGACGACCCACCAAAGGTGGTCAGGAGTGAGCCAGCCGAGAGGAGCATAGGTGTGAAGACAAAGAAGGTGGCTATCTATTTCGACGAGTTCATCAAGTTGGAGGACGCCACGAACAAGGTCATCATCTCCCCTCCACAGTTGGAAGTGCCTGAGATTAAAGCCCAGGGAAAGAAGGTAGTTGTGGAACTACAGGACTCGCTGAAGCCCAACACCACCTATACCATCGACTTCAGCGACGCCATCAGCGACAATAACGAGGGCAACCCCTTAGGCTCTTATGCCTTCACTTTCTCCACAGGTGAACAGATCGATACCTTCGAGGTGGCAGGCTATGTGCTCGACGCTTCGAACCTCGAGCCCATAAAAGGTATCATGGTAGGACTCTATGACGATCTGGCTGATTCTGCTTTCAAGACAAAGCCTATGCTACGTGTCTCCCGTACTGACAGCCGTGGCCATTTCGTGGTAAAGGGTGTCGCCCCCAGCACTTACCGTGCCTACGCCCTGCAGGATATGGATAATGATTTCCGTTTCACACAACGAGGAGAGATGCTGGCCTTTACTCACGACACGTTTGTGCCTTCGTCGAAGCCTGACACCCGCATCGATACCATCTGGCGCGACTCTCTGCATATCGACGCCCTGCTTCCTGTGCCCTATACCCACTTCCTGCCAGACGAGATCACTCTCCTGGCCTTTACCCATATACAGACAGATCGTTATCTTCTCAAGACAGAACGTAAGGATGCGGAGAAGTTTACGATGTATTTCAGCTATGGGCATCCGGATCTGCCAGTTATCAAGGGGCTGAACTTCGAAGCCGACTCGGCCTTTATCATCGAAACAAACGAGTTGCAGGACACCATCCACTACTGGCTGCGCGACACGATGCTCGTCAATCAGGATACGCTCCGTATGGAGGTGAGTTATATGATGACTGATACCTTAGGTAACCTCGTCAGTCAGACTGATACCCTTGATGTATTGGCCAAGACGCCCTACGAGAAACGCCAGAAAGAATTGGCAAAGGAAATGGAGAAGTGGCAAAAGGAGCAGGACAAGAAGATGAAGAAGGGTCAGCCTTACGACTCCATCTATCCTGTGAAACCCCTGAAGCCTGATATCAAGATTCCGTCAGCCATGCTGCCTGACGGGAAAGTGATCATAGAGATACCTAACCCACTGGTGCGGTGCGACACTTCGGCTATCCATCTCTATTCGCAGATCGACAGCCTGTGGTATGATGCAGAATTTATTTTCAAGCCCATCCCAGGCAGCATACGCAGATTCGAGATAACTGCAGACTGGCGACCAAATACTGAATACAGTCTGGAGATCGACTCGACAGCCTTTGAGAATATCTACGGATTGGTGTCGGACAAATATAAGCAAGGCATCAAGGTGAAGAGTCTCGACGAGTTAGGTACGTTGACACTCAACCTCAGTGGGGTGACGGATACAGTGCCGTTGCGCGTACAGCTATTAAACAACTCGGGCAATATCGTGAAGGAGATCGTGGCCAGCAAAAACGTTGCCCACTTCGACTATGTGATGCCTGGCAAGTATTATATCAGCGCTTTCCTTGATGCCAACGGCAATGGCAAGTGGGATACTGGCGATTACGACAAAGACTTGCAGCCAGAGGATGTGTATTTCTATCCCAAGGAAGTGGAATGTAAGGAGAAATGGGACATCACCCAGGCTTGGAATCTCACAGGCACACCACGTTTCAAGCAGAAGCCCAGAGCCATCGTCAAGCAGAAGGCAGATGCGGAGAAGAAATTGAAGAACCGCAATGCTGACAGAGCCAAGAAGCTTGGCATTGTATATAATAAGGACAAGAATGTTAAACTGGAAAAAACAACAAAGTGATGAAGACAAGAACCATATTGCTGACATTATTATTAGTATTCTCATACCTCTCACCTCTTCACCATTGCTTTGCGCAGTGTGGGATTGAGATCACCGCCTTTAAGTCGGGTGAGGAATTGTCTTACGACCTTTACTACAACTGGAAATTCATCTGGATGAAGGTAGGTACGGCACAGATGGATACGAAGATGACAAAGTTTGAGGGCAAGGATGCATGGAAGTCTTACCTCATCACCCGTGGCAACCAGAAGCTTGATAAGTTCTTCATGATGCGTGACACGTTGTTGTCCTATTGCAACCCAGACCTCTCACCGCTTTACTTCCGCAAAGGAGCGCTTGAGGGCGACAGCTATTATGTTGATGAGTTATGGTACAGTTATCCCAACGGCAACTGTCAGTTGAAGAAGCATCGTATCACCTCCAGCGGCGAACACCTTTGGCAGACCAGTACCTATAAGAACTGTATCTACGACATGATGTCGATATTACTCCGTGCCCGTAATTTCGATGCCTCGAAGATGAAGAAGAACCAGACGATTCCCATGCCTGTCAGCGATGCCCGCCGCCTGAACAACTCGTGGTTGGAGTTCCGTGGCAGGGAGAATTATAAGATGAACGATACGAAAGAGAAGTTCCGTTGTCTGGTGTTCTCGTTCTATGAGCACGAGAACGGCAAGACCAAGGAGCTTATCCGCTTCTGGATTACCGACGACCAGAACCATATACCAGTACGCCTCGACATGTTCCTTTCGTTCGGAAGTGCCAAGGCGTACCTGAAGTCATATAAGGGAATCCGTAGTCCGATGTCGGCGAAGATCAATTAATTCTTCTCGAAATCAGCGATCTTATTGAGATAGTATTGACGTAGGTCCTCCCAGTTGTAGTAGGGCCAGTTGTCCGTCTTTATCGGCAGATAGGTCTCGCGCTCGTTTAGCAGCGCCTTCACGAGGACAGGTCCTGGCTTGGGCAGACCCTTCTTCTTCCCCTTTGGGGAGGTCGGGAGAGGTTTGTAGAATATCAGCTGGATATTACATCCCATGGGGAAGATACGATAGTTGCGCCAGTATTTATCCAGCTCGTCAAGGTTCTCCACAGCCATGCCACAGTTGTCAAGCTCCAGCAGACAAGCCAAGGGCATCACACATACCTCATGACCAAAGCGCAGGGTGGCCTGTGTCTGGGCGACAGTATCGGCCGTCTCGATGATGTTCTTCAGGAGGTTCAGCTGACTGAACGGCATCTTTGTTCCAGAGACGGGTGAGGCACCGTAGTCGAGGTACCAGCCCACATTGCGGATGCGCCACTGGTCGTAGACCTCTTCGTCAGTAAAGAGCGACAACAGTTCGATGTCCGTATCGTGGCTCTGCATGTTTGTGGCCACATCGAACAGACGACGCATGAAGTCACCAGAAGCCACATTATTAAATACCCATAGCTGGTCGTTAAAGAGGGCTTTCATCAGGCGCTCTGGATGAGTGTATTTTTGTTGGGCTTCCGCATACTCCTTATCGCCAGTCTTTCCTTCTTCTTTGACAACGCCCTCCCAAGGCTGGTTCAGGTAGTATTGCAGGCTCTCGCTCACGTCATTGTGGATCTGTGCTGACGGGTTAGCGGCAGCCAGTTCCTCACATTCGGCAACCATCGAAAGTATACAACGGACGACCACCGTACTACGGGCGTCGATCTTCACGCCGGGGGTTTTGAATATCTCTGGGAAGTTCTGAGCCATACGACGACCGATGCCGTGGTGCTGACGCTCGCCGACGGTCGTCAGGTCACCTAAGCGCTTTACGGTCGTGGGGTGAAAAACTTCCAACTTCTTCAGTGTTTCCTCGCCTAATGGGGTCAGCTTACCTGCCTCATGGGCACTCTTCAGTGTGTTCATTGGCAGCGAATATTCGCCTTCCCAAATCAGCCAGCGCGAACCATGACGGCCGTAGTGACTCATGTAGTAGGGTTTGTAGCCCTTAGGTGTTGGGGTCAGTGGGATCGTGCTCAGCTGACGGTCATAGTCCAAATAGTTACTGCCTGCCAGATAACGGTTGGCGGCAATCTCGTCTTTGGCAGAAGTCTCAAATAGTGGCGCATTCTGCGCTACGCTAATGAATAATGGATAGTGGATAATGAATAAAGCTAATAGCAGCCTTTTGTACATCTTGGTAATCATAATATTTAATGTTTAATCTTCAATTGTCAATCATTTACCGAAGCAGGCTTCAATTTGACGGAGTCGATACTGTAGATAAGTTACGACCTTGTACGACAAGGGGAAATATTTTTTTTCTTTATATCCGATGAAGTCATACATAGTGGCATAATGTATGAATTCGTGCTTCAGGGGATGGACACACTCTTTGTACCAAGGCTTCAGTCCGCGGCAGTAGTGTACGATGTAAGGATCTTCGCGATCTTTGAAGATACGATCCCATTTGCTGAAATGTATCTGCCATTCACTGGTGGGGTAGAACCAGTCTTCCATGAAATTGTATTTAAAATCAAGGTATACCACCTTGCCGCTCAACACCTTGTTCGCAGCATCCTGATCAACGTAGAGGCAGGTGTCTGGATGCTCTTTTAGATAGGTAGCCATCTCCTGGCCAATGTTGTGTTCTCGCCAGTAGTTAAGATTGATGAGTTGGACGCCGGCATTGAAATAGGGTGTGGTAATCTTATTGCGATTGTGTACAAAGATGTCGTCACCCCGCTGGTCTTCCACCACACCACATGCATAGCCGTCAAGCGGTGTGTTCCAGAGGTCGGTGAGGTCGTGTCTGACGATGGTGTCACCATCAAGGTAGATGACCTTCTCTTCATCTATCAGGTCAGCAATCGCAAAACGGTTATAAGTGGCGAAAGAATATCGTTTCATGAAAGGCAGGTTCTCGTAAAACTCCTTTGGAACCTGTTTGATGATAATCTGCTGGTTGTATATGCCGGCCAGTTGGTTAAATCTGCTGACGTGATCCTCTTTCAGTCCGCTGGTAAGCAGATAGATGCGGCAGTCGTTCTTCTTGTTGTTTTCGAAGATTGACGTGATCAGTGCCAGACACGGCATCACGAAATATTGGGATAAGCTGATGGCGAAAATCATATCTGTATAAAGTGAGTTTTATGATCCATTAATGAGTCATTCGAGTGCAAAGATACGAAAAAGTTGAGAATAAAGAGCCAACTTATTACTTTTTTTATTACCTTTGCCGACGAATCATAATAAATAAGGTACACATGATACAATCAATGACGGGCTACGGTAAGGCGGTCGTGGCCTATGAAGAGAAGAAAATCCATGTAGAGGTGAAGTCGCTCAATTCGAAGCAGCTTGACCTGAACACACGCATAGCCCCTCTCTATCGTGAGAAGGAGATGGAGATGCGCCAGATGGTGGCTGAGGCCCTTATCCGTGGTAAGGTGGACATGAGTGTGTGGATAGAAAAGGATATGGTGGCAGATCCGACACCCATCAATGCAGCACTTGTGGAGAACTACTACCAGCAGATCAAGGACATTTCTGGGAAGACGGGCATCCCTGTGCCAGAGGACTGGTTCTATACACTGCTTCGTATGCCCGATGTGCTGACAAAGACAGAGGTGGAGGAACTGGAGGATGCTGAGTGGGAAGCTGTCAGGGGCGCTGTACAGGAAGCCCTGAAGAATCTGGTGGACTTCCGTATCCAGGAGGGTGCTGCCCTTCAGAAGAAGTTCTCGGAGAAGATTGATAACATCGAACGACTGCTTGGTGAGATTGAGCCTTACGAGACGAGCCGTGTGGAGAAGATCAAGGCTCGCATCATCGACGGCCTTCAGCAGATTCCTGGTGTGGATTATGACAAAAACCGTTTGGAGCAGGAGTTGATCTACTACATCGAGAAGCTTGACATCAGTGAGGAGAAGCAGCGTCTGACGAACCACCTGAAGTATTTCCGTGACACGATGGCTGAGCCTGCAGGACAGGGCAAGAAACTGGGCTTCATTGCTCAGGAAATGGGTCGTGAGATCAACACCACCGGCTCGAAGTCAAATCAGGCAGAGATGCAGAACATCGTCGTCAAGATGAAGGACGAGTTGGAACAGATTAAGGAACAGGTTCTGAATGTACTTTGATTATTTGTTTATAGTTGATGGTTTATAGTTTATAGATGAATACCAGGCAAGCCCTTGATTATATCTCTGAAGACTATAGAAGTAATCAACTATAAACAATAAACTTTAAACTATAAACAAAAACATGAGAGGTAAATTAATAATAGTAAGCGCTCCGTCTGGCACAGGTAAGTCAACGATCATCTCGTGGTTGATGAAGGAGCATCCGGAGTTGAATTTGGCATTCTCCATCTCCTGCACGTCGAGAGCCCCAAGAGGTACGGAACAGAATGGCGTAGAGTATTTCTTCCTCACCCCCGAGGAGTTTCGTCAGCGGATAGATAACGGTGAGTTCTTAGAGTACGAAGAGGTCTATGAGGGCCGTTTCTATGGTACACTGAAGGCTCAGGTGGAACGGCAGTTGGAGGCTGGTCAGAACGTGGTGTTCGATGTCGATGTGAAGGGTGGCGTGAACATCAAGCAGTTCTATGGCGACGAGGCTATGAGCCTCTTCATCCAGCCCCCGTCGATCAATGAACTTCGTCGCAGACTCGAAGGCCGAGGCACGGATGCTCCAGAGGTCATCGACCAGCGTATTGCCCGTGCAGAGTTTGAATTGACCTTTGCGGAGAAGTTCGACAAAGTGGTGGTGAACGACATCCTGGAATATGCCGAGGCCGACGCCTTGGCTATTATTAAGGAGTTCTTGGGATGAGGGTCGGTCTCTTCGGCGGGTCTTTCAACCCCATTCACAACGGTCACATCTCGCTGGCTAAACATCTGAAAAAGAAAGCGGGACTCGACGAGGTGTGGCTGATGGTATCACCACAGAATCCGTTGAAGCAGACAAGCGACCTTCTTGATGACAAGTTACGACTGCAGATGGCCCGTCTGGCTGTGGAGAATGTGGAGGGTATCGTGGTGAGC
>Ga0310786_10002571_pt1 | contig 27536 bp, 24 predicted proteins | sample AusTroGonzalo_MG_FD_203881 | JGI IMG/M metagenome (GOLD analysis project Ga0310786, IMG submission 203881) | Bovine rumen microbial communities from tropical cattle in Woodstock, Queensland, Australia - Gonzalo_03 (v2) (version 2) | ecosystem: Host-associated > Mammals > Digestive system >...
CGAACTCTGGTATAAGTACCTCAACGGAGGCAAGATCAGCGATACCACAGCCAACCTCGCAGACGCTGCTGCCGGTGAGAATGCCGAATGGACGGATATGTATGCGCGCATGGCTGCGGAGGCTCGTGCCGAGGGATTTGACGAGATTGCCGAGAAGTTCGAGCAGGTAGGTGCGATTGAGAAACACCACGAAGAGCGTTACCGTAAACTCCTTAAGAACATTGAGGATAAGGTTGTCTTCTCCCGTGAAGGCGATTGCATCTGGCAGTGCTCCAACTGTGGCCATATCGTTGTTGGCAAGGCTGCTCCCGACGAGTGCCCCGTCTGCCACCACGCACAAGCGTACTTCCAACTTCTCGCAGAGAACTACTAACTTTCAAAACCGTGCAACTGATTTAACTTTTGCACTCAAAATATACCATTTCTCTAGAAAACAGCAGAAATTTGAAAGAATTTCCCATATATCTTTGCTTATATGGGATTTTTTTTGTATCTTTGTAGCCAAATTCGTATCCCACGAATGTACCCCAAAAGCAAAACCAACAAAATAAACACTATATGTCAGTACAAGAGATTCATCAAAGAGAGATGCAACATCTCTTTGAACAATCAATGAAACCGATTGACTACCAATGGGAGATAAAGCATCATCAACAGATGCACGAGGCCTACGAGCGCAGCTTGAAGGTCTAAATAGTGCAGAACAACAAAAGGTCGCTTATCAATGGGCTTTGGCTAATGATAAGTTTATGGACTTGTTAGGAGATTTTGCTAACGAGCGTAAGTTGCTTATCTTCAAGAGTGGAAATGAGTGCGAGAATTGGATTGATCCGGTCTTGAATCTTGTTTACAAGATGAACACGCTGATGCATGTCGGAGGCAATATCGCAAAACTGTTCGAGCGTATTGAACAGTTCAATCTGCTTTTCCCCTCCACGGCACTTCGTTTCGTTGGCTTTCAAGCGATGAGTTCCGGAAACGTATACCCTGTATTTGTGCAAACGTTTATATCGAATAGCCGTTTCGCCACTGATGATGAAATACGAGAATACATGAATCGCATTGGTTTTATGCAGATGGACGAGGAAGGATACTTTGAAAACGACATGTATATCTTGTCAGACATCAAACCCAAAAACGTCTTGTGCATAGATGGTGAGATGTACGTCATCGATGCAGAGATAACCACAAAATAGCTCTCACCCGAAGCAGAAATATCGATTACGAAAGTAATATATATCGTCCTTCCGAACGAATCGGAATAGTCAGGTCTCAGATGATAAATAGGACAAACAGAGAAGCGTCTCTGTGTAACTTTACATACTAAAAGCGTTTATTGACGCTTGTTTTGGCGCTCTTGAAACTTAGGAACTTTCAAAACTGTTGAGTCAGAACAAAGCAACGATAGATGCTTACGTGGGTATATAACCCTCTCATTTGTATGGGAGAACTATATACTTAATTAGCGTAGGCTCTGGTTGCTTGAACTGTTCAACATAGGCATCCTAAGGCCTCAAGAGCGCAGGACAAGTAACAATTACAGATCCTGCGCTTTTCCTGTGTGTTAATATGAACAAAACAAGTTATATAACAATGAAAACCACAATTCAAGAAACAGCAAGCGAGTTAATCGCTCGCAAAGATTATCCCGATGTAATCAAAGCTGCGCTTCAGCTTATTGTTGACAAACAAATGAATTCGATAGCGCTTGATAAATTGCTTACTTCGAAAGGTATACGTCGTATAACAGACATAAAAGAGAAAACTCTTGACGTCTTGCTTGATTATGCGGATTTAATATTGGAAGATGATGTGTTGACACAAGATGAGTTGACAAACTTGCAGATGTTAAAAATCTTTTTCCGAATAGAAGAAGGTGATTTCCAAAAGAACAACAAGTTCAATCGCGTTGAAACAATCATCATTCATCAGTTAGAAAAGTTGTATGCCGATAACGTACTTGACGAGCAAGAAGCACTTCACCAAAGCGACTTGCAAGGAGTATTTGGATTGGGCTATGATGAATATGCAAGCATCGTAAATAAAGTTGCAAAGAAATGAGTGGTTGGCGCGAAAAAATATATGAGATCGTGGAAACTGGCAACAATTCTGTTGCAAGCAAGATATACGATTGGGCGATGTTGGTATTTATTGTTATCAGTATTGTTCCTCTCGCTTTCCGTGAACAAACAGATTGTTTATTATGGCTTGATGTAATATCTGTATCCGTTTTCATTATTGACTATCTTCTCAGGTGGCTGACTGCCGATATGAAATTGTCAAATCGCAAATCATGGCAAGCATTTCTTCTTTATCCTATTACGCCATTTGCGATACTTGATTTATTATCTATACTACCGTCATTTGCTATCTTTAATCGTGCATTCAAGCTGTTGCGTATCACTCGATTGCTTAAGATTCTGCGTATCTTCAAATTTATTCGCTATTCGGAGAACATGAAAATCTTATTGAAGGTATTGCACAAAGAACGGCATATCTTGTTTACGGTTTTCTTAATAGCAATTGCATATATTGTCGTTACGGCACTAATCATGTTCAATGTCGAAGAGTCCGCCATGTTTGAAGATTTCTTTGATGCGCTCTATTGGGCAACAACCACATTGACAACGGTTGGTTATGGAGATATTTACCCTGCTACAGACTTGGGACGAGTAATCAGCATGTTTTCTGCAATTTTAGGTGTGGCTGTGATTGCGCTTCCTTCCGGTGTAATTACTGCAAGTTACCTAGAAGAATTAAGAGAAAACAAGAAAAAGAAAGGAGATAAATAATATGGCTTTCCAATTTCGCAAAAGAGTAAAAGTTGCTCCGGGTGTGTATGTAAACCTCGGGAAAAAAGGAGTAAGCACTTCTATTGGTCCTCGCGGCGCAAAGTTAACCATGGGAAAAAATGGAACATATTTGAGTACAGGTATTCCAGGCACAGGTGTTTATAATAGGACAAAACTCAGTAATAATACTGCCGCTATCTTAATGCGACAACCAGAATCAACGGCGTCGTCATTCTCCGGAGGATGCGTATTTTTATTTGTCCTTTTGGTTGTTTTTAATGGAATCTATATAGGTGCAGGTTTGGCTGAAGCAGATTTTATATTTGACCTTCAACATCCAATATTAATATGGTTGCTTGTAAATGTTGGCATTATTACTATAGGTTCTATATATGAAATTAGTTATAGGAAAATTAAATCCAAACAAAATAGATTTACATACAAAAGCGAAAGATGTAAAGCTCAAAAGGTTTTGGATACCCTGTCAATAAGAGACAAAGAAAGAGATGTGTTGAAATCATATATACAATGCTTAATTATTAGCGAACAATATGAAAGAGAACAACAAATCCTTAACGAACTAAAGACATCCACAGATAGTAAAGCACAACAATTAGTATCATTACAAGAGGCTAAACTGGAGGATTTGAAAACAAATCTCGACAAAGTGCAATATGATGCGGATGCTGATTTGTCAGATTCACAAAAACATACGTTCAAGCAATTTAGCGAAGCTTTTGCAACTCTATGTGAGAGCGATAAAATTTGGTATGAGATAGAAGTAAAAGCAGGTAATTATGTGAATAAAAAAGAGACATCGTTTGCTGTAGGTGTTTTTGATTATATAAAATCTGAATTTGATATTCCAATCATTCATATTCCGGATACAAATATAAATTTTTATATATATCCAAATTTTATCATTCGTTCTGAATCTACTACTAAATTCAAAATTTATCCACTTGAAAAGATTGAAATAAAATACAACGGACAGAATTTTCAAGAGGAATATAAAAGTAAAGCTGATGAGCCTAAAGATGCGACGCTCGTGTCTTCAAATTTCTTATACGAAACTAAAAGTGGAGTCCCTGATCGCAGATACTCTTATAATCCGCTGTATATTACATATGAATATGGAAAAATCAACTTACCTTTCTTTTTGATGACTTTTTATGTAAGCAATCGCGATTATGCAAAACGAATGCAAGAAGCGTATGTGTCATATCGCAATTGCTTGCTAGGAATGAAAGAAGAAAAGATAGAACTCGTAAATAATAAAGAATCGAAAAATCAGCCTTCTAACAGTTCACTTACAAAGTATTTCGATGTTGCAATTGATAAAAAGTTTTTTGATAGGCTAAATAATTCGGTTCAAGCGTTTGCATCATTTTTGGAATTCTCATTAGTTGAACACAGTCGTTTTTATCAATGGTTAGATGAGCAAAACATACCCCTTGCGGAGAAATTAGATATACTGACATTTGTGAAATATATAATCATATCTGATATTCATTTTAGTTACCAAATGATGGAGTGCACAACAGATATGAAAACAAAAGAAGGTCTTGCGCTGGTTTTAGTTGTCAATGCTTTAAATACAAACAAAGAAGTTACATTTGATATGTTATCACGATTTACTGATGAAACAATTGAACCGGCCAAAGCACTTTTGATTGGAACATATAATGCATTTGAAACAGCGGGGTATCCTAAACAGTTGATATTTCCTGATATTTTGCAGAATTATGATGTGGATTTCAAACTCCAATATTTAATAATGTTATATCGTTTTTTATCAATTGCTGCTAAAGCTGATAATGTTGTAACAGAAAAAGAAAGAGAGTTTTTATCACATTTATTGAATGATGCACGCAAAATTGATAGTAATGTTGACATTAATAAGGATGTTGTAAATACATACAAGGTGCTGTCAGAAATGATTGATGTAAGAAAGGGAATAGAATTCGCAATCGGAACATATATAGCAGATCAGCAAAAGTGTGTTGTTTCTGATATACAAGCAGAATTTAAATTGAGTCGTGTCCGCGTATTAGAAGTTCTAAAAGCATTGGAAAATGTAGACATTATCAAAACAGAAGGAACAAAAAGAAAAGTTGTGGTTTCTCGTAAAGGAGATGTTGTGCGCTTACTTCGTGGTCAAAAGGCATTAGGGAATGATCTCATCGAGAAGGATACTATTGAACCGGTTGTTATTACTACGAAAGTGTCATCAAATCCTATAGAAGAAAACGAAGATATTGTTCTTCCAGACTCATATGACCCGTTATTTATAGACGTCGCTAAATTTGCAGTTGACAACCAAGAGGGATCAGTTGCAAAACTTCAGCGTCAATTTGAAATAGGATACAATCGTGCCGGTACAATTTCCGACCAATTGGAAGAAGCGGGAATTTATGGTCCGAACAAAGGACCTAAAGGACACGATGTCCTTGTTAAAGATAGAGAACAATTAAACGAAATATTAGCGCGTTTGAGTGGCAAAAGTCCAAAATCTCGCAGGAAAACGAGTGTGGCTCCTAAAAACGAATTAGATTCTCTTATTGGCCTTGCTACCGTCAAGAAAGAAGTCCAGACTCTGACCAATTTTATCAAGATTCAACAGAAAAGAGAGGAACAAGGACTAAAATCATCGTCTCTTTCTTATCATTGTGTCTTTACCGGTAATCCTGGAACTGGTAAAACAACCGTTGCACGTGTCGTAGCAGGAATATACAAAGAACTCGGTGTGTTAAAGAAAGGACATTTGGTTGAGACTGATCGTGCTGGTCTTGTTGCGGAATACGTTGGGCAAACAGCAGTAAAGACTAATAAGATTATTGATCGTGCTTTAGATGGTGTGCTCTTTATTGACGAAGCATATTCTCTAGTTGGTGGAGGTGAAAGTGATTACGGGAAAGAGGCAATAGCAACATTACTCAAACGCATGGAGGATGATCGTGATAGATTAGTCGTTATCTTAGCCGGATATACGGCTGATATGAAACGTTTCATCGATTCAAACCCTGGCTTACAATCACGTTTCAACCGCTATATTGAATTCCCGGACTATTCCGCAGAAGAACTATTGCAGATTTTCGAAGTAAACATGCGTAAGTATGATTACCATTTTGGAGATGGCGCAAAAGAAGTGCTGCAACAATACTTAGAGAATGCTGTCGCGAATAAAGACGCAAACTTTGGTAATGGCCGTTTTGTGCGCAATGTCTTTGAAAAAGCATTGGAACGTCAAGCTAATCGTCTTGCGTCAGAAAACAATCTGACAACAGAACGCCTTTCGGCAATTGAGAAAGAGGATATAAAATAATAACTATCAAGATTTGTTGTGCGTAAATCAAAAGGTATCTATACTATTATGCCAGTGGCAGTTATGATAACTGCTCTGCTGTTTATTGCATTCCAAAAGTTAGATGATGAAGTTTCGCGGGGAGATAAATACCCTGTCGTTAGTGATCTGTCATATGAATGGGCACGATTAAACAATCATCAGCCAGAACAAGTTATAGAACATTTGGGCTATACAGTCAGTTACAATCCCCAATGGCTCGTACCTAATTGGGTGGCATATGAATTAACAAGCTCTGAAACGAACGGAGTACAGGAGCGCTCTAATCATTTCAAGCCAGATCCATTGGTTAAAGGTGATCCGGTTGTAACGAGTGACTATTCAAAATCAGGTTATGATCGTGGACACATGGCTCCTGCCGCAGATATGAAATGGTCTGAGCAAGCTATGCGAGAAAGTTTCTATATGACAAATATTTGCCCACAACTTCATAATCTAAATGCCGGTGACTGGAAAGATTTGGAAGAACTAGCACGTGATTGGGCACAGAAATACGGAAGTATCTATATTGCTTGCGGACCAATAGTAGACGCCAATTATCAAACCATAAGAAAGACTCATTCTATAGCAGTCCCTTCCGCTTTCTATAAAGTATTTCTACGCCAAACGCGCAAAGAATGGGTTTCTATTGGATTCATTATGCCTAATAAGGTCGGGAACAGACCCTTGATGACATATATGTCCACAGTTGATGAAGTTGAAGAGCAAACGGGGATAGATTTCTTTTATAATCTACCAGATAGCATCGAATCTCAAGTAGAAAACTCATATACCATTTCTGATTGGTCCCTTTCTCGACAATAAGTATTAATATATTGTTTTTTCCTTTCCGCAGAATCGTATTCCGCATTCCTCCGTCCGTTTCGTCCAAATTGTATTTGGACAATTAGTGTCCTGTGCTCGCGATTTTATGAGCGAGCCTCTCTTTTTGCTCACCCTACATGCCTATTTCCATTTTCCCCTCCACAATGTAACACTTCCCCTTCAAATCATTTGCAAATCTCAAGAAAAAGCTGTACTTTTGTGCTGTCATTTAGCGAGACGCACCGACAGTCAACCGACGGTCAACCGACAGTCAAGGCTAACGTCACCATACTGTCAGGCTACTTTCGCCCCAGAAAATGACTAAAATTGTTCAACAATTACTATATTATATATTTATATATAATATACATTAAACACCTTAAATGTATGGCAAAAATAGACACAGCGTCCGCTATCAATCAAATCAGTGGCAAAACCAACAGCAAAGATCCTGGTTACTTCTATTGGCGAAACGGCAAACAATTTTATCGCACTCGCGAAGAAACCTACCAAAAGAATCAGTCTCCCAAGCAGCAATACAACTCTGCTGTCTTCGGTTATGCCAACTCCAAAATGGCTGAGCACTACGGCACTCCCGAAGCCAAACTTCAACTCGCAGCTGAATTCGAAGCCGCTCACCACATTGCCTCCAACGGCAAATCATACGAAACCCCTTGGGCATGGAAGTTCAGTTCCTTCCAATACGAATACAAACAGGCTCATCCATTCGAAGGATAGTTGCTCTGACTAATATTCTAATTAAACGTAGCAGAATTTTCAAATCCGCCGTAATTCCGACATTTCATTCCTAATCATTTGCAAATGTCAAAATTTTTTTGTAACTTTGCAGGTTGAATGAGTGACACCCAACAACATATTGATCTGCGGAGTAAGTCGCTGCCGTACTATCTGGCAGAGGAGTATGCTATGCATACGAATAGGCCGATATTCATCACGGGGAAGGCTGGGACGGGAAAGACGACGTTTCTGAGGAAACTGCGGGAACAGTCGCCAAAGAACATGGCTGTGGTGGCACCAACCGGAGTGGCCGCAATCAATGCGGGAGGGATGACGATCCATTCGCTGTTTCAGTTGCCGGTGCGCACGCTTATTCCCACGCCGCAATCGTACAAGCAGCTGTTTGCCGAGCAACGCATGTACCAACGCAAGCGGAATCTGCTTTATCACCTCGAGATGCTGGTGATAGACGAGATCAGTATGGTGCGTGCGGATGTATTGGATGCGATAGATATGGTGTTGCGGCACTACAAATACCGCAAAGACGTGCCGTTCGGGGGCGTGCAGCTGGTGATGATTGGCGACCTGTTTCAGTTGTCACCGGTGGTGACCAAGGGCGATGATGAAGAGGCGATGGCGAAGTATTACGAGGGACCGTATTTCTTCCACGCAAAGGTGATGAAGGAGTTGCAGCCGATCTATGTGGAGCTGAATCATGTGTTCCGGCAACAAGACGAGACGTTCGTCAATCTGCTGAACGAAGTGCGTGAGAATCAGTTGACGGCACAGGGTAGGGCGCTGCTGAGTGCGCGGTATAATCCGCGGTTCAAGAATACGGAAGAGGACTTCCATATCACGCTCACGACTCACAACCGTCTGGCAGACGAGTTGAACGAACGGGAGCTGATGCGACTGCCGGACGCTCCGCAGACGTTTGTGGCTGAGATAAAGAAAGATTTTCCGGCAAACATCTATCCGACAGAGGAGACGCTGACGCTGAAGATCGGTGCGCGCGTGATGTTTGTACGGAACGATGACCAGAAACCGAGGCGCTACTATAACGGCAAGATTGGACTGATAACGGACATCGAGGGAGACCAGATTTCCGTGCGTTGTGACGATGGTGACATCGAGGTAACGCGCATGACGTGGGAGAATATCCGCTACCGCGAGGACGAAAAAACGGGAAAGATAGAAGAGGAGGTACTGGGCACGTTCACGCAATATCCCTTGCGACTCGCGTGGGCTGTGACGATTCATAAGAGCCAAGGACTGACGTTCGACAAGGTCATCATCGATGCGGCGCGTGCTTTTGCGGCAGGGCAGGTATATGTGGCGTTGTCGCGATGCCGGACACTGGAAGGTATTGTGCTGTCCACACCGCTGGATTATGTGGAACTGGATAATGATCCGTCGGTGCTGCAATACACCGACAATCAGCCATCGGTGGATGTCGTCAATCAGGCACTGCCGAAAGCGCGCAAGGAATATGAGTTGCAACTGTTCAGTGCGTTGTTTGACTTCCACCGGTTGATTTTGCTGGTCGAGCAGATGCGGAAAGTCGCTGCATCGAAGGTATCGTTCAATGTGGAGACTCTGCCGTGGTTGGAAGAGTTGACGCCCACATTCACCGAGTGGCAATCGGTGGCAGACAAGTTCCGTCCGCAACTCACGCGGCTGCTGCTGTCGGCAGCGAAAGAGCAGCTGAAGGAGCGCTTACATGCTGCTGCCTATTATTTCCTTCCGTTATTGGGCTTGACAGCAGTAAAGGTCGCTAACCATCCTTGCCGAAGCAAGAACAAAGCCGATGTATCGGACTTCGAGCCGATGCTCAGCGACCTGTTTCTGGTGCTACACGAGAAGATTCACTTGTTGCGAGCGATACTAAAGACAGACGAGCCGTCGTCCGAGACGCTGCTGCAAGCGAGGAACAGTTTCGTGGCACCGATGGCTGAGTTGCAGCCGGTTATGGAGAAACCGGCAAAGAAGACGAAGTCTCCGAAGAAATCAGCTCTTGGAGCGATTAAAAAACGAAGACTGATAGAATAAATTAGCCCGAATAACATATTTTTGCTCAAAAATTTGCAAATGTCATAATATTTTTGTAATTTTGTGGGCGCAATTAGAAATCAGATGTCAGTAGTCAGATATCAGATGGCAGAGGAGATAAAAGACATATTGCGGAGCAAGTATCCTGAGATGGAGATTGTGCCGATCCGGCATGAGGACTTGGTGTATGAGGAGCGCGTGCGGCTCAAGTGTGTGCATTGCCGCAACTACCGCACGAAGTGGACTTGCCCCGGTCGGTTGCCGGAGTTGGATTATGCGAAGATAACAAGCGAGTACGCTCATATGGTGGTTGTCATCGGCTCGGCAGCGTGTCTGCATGAAGCGTTGCTTTATATGGAGGCCGAACTGTTCCGACGCAATGAGCCGTTGGCTGTGTCGTTCATCGGTGGGAGCTGCGAGTTATGCAAAGAAGGCTGCAACAAGGAGGCGTGTGTACATCCCGAACAAGCGCGTATATCGTGGACAGCCACCGGGTGTAATGTGACAAAGACGCTGGCAAACATAGGCGTTGAGGTGGATTATACGAAGAACAAAGATCGCCGATACGGGCTGCTGATGTGGTAAACAGAAAGAAAACGAATGAATATGCAAGATATCAAACTATTTTTGACAGATGTAGATGGCTGCCTGACGGACGGTGGTATGTATTACACCGCTGAGGGGGAAGTGATGAAGCGATTCTGCGTATATGACGGCATGGGTATGGTGTGTTTGCAACAGGCAGGTATCCCGTGCGGGATCCTCACCTCCGAGAACAGTATGGTTGTGAAGGCGAGGGCAGAGAAGCTGAAGTTGCAGTACCTGTATCTGGGCGTTGGCAGTAAGGTGAATCCGGATTGCCTGACGAAGTTACAGGCAGCACAACAGATCTGTGACGAGTTGGGAATATCGTTAGTGAACGTGTGCTTTGTGGGCGATGATATCAATGATGTGGAGCTGCTGAGTAAGGTCGGCTATCCGTGTTGTCCTCCGAACGCGCGGCCGGAAGTGAAGGCGATCAAGGGAATACGGGTGCTGCATACTCCCGGTGGCCAAGGCGCGATTAGAGAGATTGCGGATGAGATATTGCGGTAAAAAGAAATGACCATAGAGACTGTACATAATTGCATGGGATGCGGCTTGTGCGTGGATGTTTGTCCGCACAAGGCTATTCTGTTGAAGGAGGATAAGAACGGATATTATTCTCCGATGATAGACAGGACACAATGTGTGGACTGTGGTCTATGCTTGAAGAAGTGTATTGCGGAAAATGAAGCAAGCATCGTCCGTCATCCGTTGGAGGAAGAAACTGTTTACGCAGCATGGACGACAGATGACGAACTGATCAAAAAAAGTGCTTCGGGAGGCGTGTTTGCCCAAGTGGCAAAGGATTTTCTGCATCAGGGTTCCTCCGTTGTATATGGTGCTACATTGACCGATGATACGCGTGTGAAGCATATACGTATTGAATCGGCGGATGATTTATACAAACTGCAGAATTCCAAGTACCAGCAGAGTGATATGAGTGGCATCTATTCGGATGTTAAAACTCAACTACAAGCGGGAAAGCGAGTGTTGTTTTCCGGCACTCCTTGTCAAGTGGCAGCTGTGTATGCGTTTTGTGGAAAGTCTGAGCGCCTCTACACTGCGGAGATCCTCTGCCACGGCGTACCGTCGAACTATCTGGCACAGTTAGCGATTCGTCTGGAAGATGCCCGTCGGATCAAACAATACAGGACAAAATCTGAAGGCTGGGAGCGTGGTAGTCGCACGGTGTATGAAAGTAAAGACGGAAAGATATATGAGAAACATCGCTATTGTGATGATTTTCACATTAGGGCATACCAATCATTTTCACTAAACAGAAAGAGTTGCGGCGAGTGCCCGTTTGCGCGGGCAGAGCGTGTGGCAGACATTACCATGGGTGATTTTTGGGGGCTGGATAAAAGCAAGTACAATCATTATCAAGGTGTGTCAGTATTAATAGTCAATTCTGAGAAGGGAGAAGAGTTGACAACTTCTGATCATCTGTATCGCAAGCCTACCACGTGGCCAGAGATAACGTCGGTAAATCAAAATGTATATATGCCGACGAATTATTCAGTATTTAAGTTGGCCGATAAAGTTCATGAATTAAAGCAAAAGCCTTTGTGGTTGCAGAAGATTGTGGTGCAAAACGGTTTGTCAAACCGCTTGTTAAAAGCTGCGTATATGCTGTTTTATACTATATGGTCACTTCCCGGTCGCATGAAGGCCAAACGCGAATCAGACAAATGTCGTTCGGAATTGCTGCAACGCACAGAAGCCTTACGCCCCAAAGTTGGTATCCTGACAACCTATTTCGCTGCGAACTATGGTGCTATGTTACAGCCTTATGCCCTCAAGCGCGTTTTTGAAAATGAAGGGTGCCAAGTGGAATTTATCCGATACAAGCAACCATCCGTTTATGCCGGTCATTTGCCTTTGTCACGGCGCAAGTTAGAAGGTCGTAGCTTGTCCTCGGCTCTTGGCGTAATAGCTGCGTCGCCTCTGGCGTATATCCAGTATTGGCGGATGCAACGTTTCCGTAAACATTATCTGCAGAGTGACAGTTCATTCAGTACAGTTATCCCTCAGGATAAACAGCTATATGTTTTTGGCAGTGACCAGATATGGAATCCGAAGAACACCAATGGCTTCGATGATGTATATTTCGGTTCATTCCGAGTACCTGCCGGTGCAAAGAAGATTGCTTATGCTGCCAGTGGCGAAAGGATAGCCTTTACTCCGGATGAATGTGAATATTTGCGCACCCATCTTCCGAACTTCGATGCCATATCCGTTCGTGAGAAAAGTCTGAAACAGCAATTGGAGCAACATGTTGATACCAAAGGTCTTCCAGCTATAGATGTGGTGTTTGATCCTACTTTACTTGCGACAAAAGATATTTTAGACGAACTGCCGGCACGACACCCATTGAAAGGCAAGCCGTTTGTGTTCTGCTATGTTATCCGTGACTGTTTGGCATTTTTGCCGAAGATTCACGAGTTCGCCCGTGCGCGTAAGTTGCCATTTGTAATCTTGACATCAACCCCGAAGAAAGAGGCGTTGCTGTTCGCCGCCAAGCATCGAGACGTACATTATTTCAGTACTGCAGGGATGGATTTGTTCCTTGGCTGTGAACGCTATGCAGAATATGTATTTACGCCATCGTTTCACGGTAGCGTATTCGCGTTGATAAACCATAAACCACTATTTTCGTTGTTACTCAATGACGGTTTGGATACGCGTGTTGTTGATTTGCTGTGTAGCGTAAAACAAGAGGGTAGATTGGTAACACTTGACGCGAACTGGGATGCTTGTCCGGAGATGGATTACAATACTGTAGAGCAATTACTCGTTCGTCAACGGAAACATTCTTTGGATTTTATACGTAACAACGCAAAAGGGATATTGCATACCTGATATTTTAAATGCAACGCGTATGGACATTATAATAGGTGCGGGAATAAGCGGATTGAGTTATGCGGCATTTTGCGGGCATAAGGACTATCGGATTATAGAAAAGTCGGATAGGATAGGCGGCTATTGCAAGACCACCGAGCGCAATGGCTTTGTGTGGGATTATTCGGGACATTTCTTTCACTTCAAAAATAAGGATATAGAGCAATTTGTAGCCCAAGGAATCCCGACAGACGAGCTGTTGACAATTCACAAGAACACTCAAATACGCTATAAGGATCGGTTGATAGATTATCCGTTTCAGATGAATATTCACCAACTGCCTCAGGATGAGTTTGTTGATTGCCTGTATGACTTGTTTGAGAATCCGGTGAAGGATTACAACAATTTCCAAGAGATGCTATATGCCAAGTTCGGCAAGTCAATAGCGGATAAGTTCCTGATTCCATATAATTCGAAATTGTATGCCTGTGACCTGAATAGTCTGGACAAGGATGCAATGGGACGTTTCTTCCCGTATGCAGAGAAAGAGCAGATCGTTCGGAATTTCAGGGCAGCAGACAATGCCACCTACAATGCAAGTTTTGTGTATCCCAAACATGGTGCGATTCAGTATGTGAATTCCATTGCGTCGCATGTCAGCGGTGAGAATATCCGCAAGCAAGAGACGATTGTCGCGATTCATCCTCACGAACATATCGTTATGTTGCAATCCGGCGAGCAGATTCATTATGACCGGCTGATATCTACGATTCCATTTCCGAAGTTAATGGAATTGGTAGGAGAGGAAATGAACTCGGCCTTATCATGGAATCAGGTGCTGGTGTTCAATATCGGGTTTGACAAACAAGGCTTGGATACCAAGAACCACTGGATATATTTTCCGGAGGACACGTATTGCTTCTATCGCGTGGGATTCTACAGTAATATATTAGGTTCAGACAAGTGCTCCTTGTATGTTGAGTTGGGCTTCAATAAAGAGGCGACAATCAACACCGACGAATGGTTCCCGCGCGTGTTGGATGACCTGAAGAAGGCTCAGATTATTTCGGCAGACATGAAGGTCGTTGACTTTGAGGCAATCGTCATGGATCCGGCCTACGTGCATGTAAGCGCAAAAGGGACGCAGTATGTAGCAGAGCGGAAGAAACAATTGGCGCAAGCGGATATCTATTCGATAGGCAGATACGGAAGTTGGACATATTGCTCCATAGAAGATAATATCATAGAAGCAAAGGAGTTAGCGAAAACATTAAACCGGTAAATGTATGGAAAAGATAGTAGTAGATTATAAATACAACAACTATTTCAGTGCTCGTTCCAAAGCGCGAGAGGATGTGAATGTGATTGCCGAAAAGAACGGCTTCACTCCGTTTCTAATTAACACGCGCACGACAACCGAGCAAACGGCAACGGACAAAGGATTTCTAAAAAAGATCGTTTATAATTTTCGCAAGCTTTTTATCCTCTGCGGAGCGATCCTGTCAATAAGGCGCAATACGGTTGTGCTGTTCCAATATCCGTTTGCTCCGTTTGGGGAGTTCTTTACGTTATTCTTCTGCAAATGTCTGAAGCTCAAAGGGTGTACTCTTGTAATCATGGTACATGATCTGGTTCATTATCGGGAGACCTTTGTGTTTGATGCATACGAGATAAAGATCCTGAATACAGCTGACAAGCTGATTGTGCATACGCATAAGATGGAAGAGTTGTTCCGGTCATACAGTATCACTCCTCCTTGTGAGATGCTCTGGTTGTTTGATTACATCACACCGGAAGTTCCGAGACAGAAAGAGAAACTATCCAATGACATTGCTTTTGCCGGTGCGCTGGATAAGAGTGTGTTCTTGCGGGATATGCAACAGATTCCATATAAAGCGATTGAATTGCATCTATACGGCAGTCAGCCGGAAGACACTACACGTTATCCGCAATGGATGCATTATATAAAACGATTTAGCCCGGAAAACATCACTGCTCTTCAGGAGAGTTGGGGCTTGTCGTGGGACGGTGACGGTATCAAAGCCCTTGAGGGCGTCATCGGAAATTACCTGAAGTATATATCGCCCCACAAAGTCTCATTGTATATTGCTGCTGGGCTGCCGGTGATCATAAGCAAGGAATCAGCTTTGGCCGGTTATATCGAGAAGAATAAATTAGGCATAGCTATCGATTCGCTGTATGAACTCGAAGACGCATTGGGAAAGATTGACAAAGAGGAGTTGCAAGTAATCCGTACAAACGTAGCAGAGATGTCCAAGCGCTTGAGAAACGGTGAGATGTTGAGCAGAATACTCGGAAATCTATGATCAAACTATCCGTCATAATACCTGTATATAATGCATCGCGCTATATAGAGCGGTGCTTGCAGTCGGTGGATAGCCAGATGCTGGGCGAGATCGAAGTGCTGCTCGTGGATGATCATGGCACGGATGACAGCTTAGCTATCGCCAAGCGTTTTGCGGCAAGCAGCAAGCGAACGGATATACAGTACCGTTTTGCGGAGACGCCGCAGAACAGCGGTCCCGGGGTTGCGCGGAACATCGGCTTGAAGTTGGCGCAAGGCGAGTATGTGGCGTTTCTGGATGCCGATGATTGGGTAGAGCCGAACATGTACGAGGTGTTGTACACGCTGGCAAAAACCGAGAATGCAGACATGAGTTGCTGCAATGCGAGCCAGGATTACGAGGACGGTCGAGCATCAAATATCCTGACTCATCCGGCTATTGCGCAGGGCGAGCTGACAGTCGTCGGGCGCAAGAAACTGCTCGCGAAGTATGTTGCATATTTGTGGACGTATATCTTCTGTCGCGAATGGCTCGTGCGTAATAGTGTGGCGTTCCCGGATGCCAAGAGTGCCGAGGATAGCAGTTTTGTGGCATGTTGCTTGCTGTCGGCACGCTGCGTGGCGCAGACGGACAAAGTGCTCTATCACTACGTCATGCATGAGGGCAGCCTGACGAAACGCCGCGTATGGAAAGGCGCTGACAAACGCCGGGCGTTTCGTGCGATGCTTGATTATGCCAAACGGCAGGGACTGATGCCGGAATACAGGTGGCAACTATACTATGTTTTTCTGAAAAAAGCACTGCTCGTGCCAATAATTGAGATGTTATGACTAAACCGCGTATAAAGATTTTCTGCCGATCGTTCAATCTCAAACTCTATCGTCTGAGCAAAGGGCTGTATGAGAGTTGGGGCTATCCGTGTGTGCGTCTGACAGATCAGACGGCTGACGGCTACTTCCGCACGATGCTCAAAGATACGGATTGCGATATAGCTATCAATGTGGATGAGGACTGCTTCATCACAAGCAAAGACGCTGTGATGCAGTTGGTGGATTATGTCGTGGCGAACCAAATCGCCAATGCCGGATGCCCGGATGGTGGCGTTTGGGTGCGCAGGGGAGGCAATCCGTTGGTGACGAATCCGTTCTTCAATGTATTCAACCTAAATATATTGCGCGAAAAATATTCGCGAAAAGCAGAAAATACTTTCAATTACGAGGCGCACAAGCAGCAGATGGCGGATGCTTATCCCAAAGACATGTTTTATGAGGGGCGAACGTACAACTTCGACCAAGTTGACAGAGAACCGTACTATCCGTTCTTCTTGTGGCAAGCGTATTATACCAAAACTCTATATCTGCATTCAAAACTGCATCCGGATGGATGGACAACTATCCTATATAATCAACAGGGGAAAGAGATCTGTCGTCATACCTGGCTGGCACGATTCTACTCTGTACCCTCGTGGATTGTCAGTACATTCCAGTCTGCTGCAGGGAAGCAGAAACAACGTATTGATAATGTAATCCAAGAGTCTTATGAGATGGCTGGTGTGACATTACCCTCGTTCACATTCCGTGATAAGTGTGCGTTCGGGTGGAATAAGATCGTACGTTGGGTCATCAAAGTGCCGCAACGGATTGCCGGTTGGCCGAAGAAGCTGAAAAACAAAATGCAACAACGATGCAGTTAGCACAGATCATAACGAACAGACATATCGATCCTCATCCCGCCAACGATCTGGTATATGAGTGGGAGGAAGATCTGCGGCAGTATTTCGGCGCCACGTTCTCCTATAACCGTGGCGTGCAGAATGAGCGGTATTCGAAGTATATCCCGCTTGTGCTGAACTGGGTGCAAACCAATGAACCTGCCTTTACTTACGAGATGTGTACGCAGCGCCATAACGGCAACAACAAGCGGAACATCATTCCCTGTATCATTGATTTCTACATCCGCGAGCCGTGGAAAGTCAGGCTGTGGTACAGTCGGTATTGGCGCAATCCGGCTGTCTGTGTGTCGAGTAGGGAGGTGTATGCGTATCTGACGCAGACGCTTGGCATGAAAAAGATTCACCACCTGCCGCTGTCTATCTCCGATCGATACCGCATCACGCCTCAGACGCGTTATGAGAAGCAATACGACCTGGTGTTAGTAGGGCGTCAGAACCGTGTGCTGACGGATTATCTGAACCGTTATGTTGCCGCTCATCCGGAAACGACCTTTGTACGGCGTGTGCTGCAAGACGGCCGTTCAATCTATGTCGATCAGAGCGGCGCTGTGGTGTCGGCTGTTGACTCGCGGGAGATATACATACAGCTGATGCGCAGTGCGCGCGCGGCGATGTATGCCACACCCGGGATTGACAATGCACGCCAGACGAATGGGTTCAATCAGGTAACGCCGCGATTCCTGGAGATTATCGCGTGCGGATGCCATCCGCTGATGCGCTATCCGCAGAATGCCGATACGGATTACTTCCGCTTGGCGGATTTCGGGTCGCATATCGATTCCTACGAGCAGTTCGAAATCTCGCTCGACAAAGCACGACGCGAACCCGTAGATATGAACAAGTACAGCCGCTATCTGGAGGAGCATTACACCTCTGTCGTAGCGAAACAGTTGGAACAAATCATCCGAACATTGGCATGAAAAGACGCTTGTGCATAGTATGCTTGTGTCTGCTCGTAGCCGGTGGACTGCGTGCAGAAGAAGGGGAGTTCATGAAGTTCATGTACAGGGTTGGCTTGTGGCTGGATGATCTGGCGCTCAAAGGTCTGGACACTGCGTATGTCACAATCCCGGAATTCACGTGGCGCGTGGCACTCACCAACAGTGAGGTGGGTATACATTCGACATTCATAGCGGAGAATGCCATTACGGAAATAGGACGCGTGCAGCTCGAGTCGGTGACAACGCCGAGTCTGGATCTGGGATTCAATATCGGTCTTCGTACATTCGGCTTCGGTTACTCGTGGGATGCGTTGAATGCGTATGCCCAGAAGCTCAACCTCTCCATGGGCGGCAAGTCGTGGGGCGTGGAGTTCTCGCGGCAGAAAAGCACAAACATCAACGCTTCGATTCGCCTATTGGATCTGGAGGATAAACCGACTCCTATACCTCTCGGTAAGATTGGCGATGTGTGGATCACGAACATGAATGTGAGCGCGTGGTATGCGTTCAATGCCCACCATTATTCGCACTACGCGGCTGTCAAACAGTCGTATATCCAGCGCCGCACAGCCGGCTCGCTGCTGATCAATCTGAGTTATCTGAATACCGATCTCTCCCTTGGTAATGACACGTCGTGGTACGGTCTTGTGCCGGTACTCATGGGCGGTGTGCGCGAGATGGTGACGCACCAGGTGGCTGCCGGAGCGGGGTATGGCATCAACTATACTCCTAACCGTGGCAAGTTCCTGTTGCATGCATCCGCCATGGCGCAGGTGGTGTTCTACACGGTTAACTATATCTCGTACGATGCCCCGGATGAGAAGTTCGACTTTGCATATCCCAGTTATACGATTCGTCCTACCAAGCCTGTTCACTTCACGGGAACGATGCGCCTGGCTATGAGTTGGGAGATCAACAAGTGGGTACACCTTGGCGCGAACGCGCAGGTGAATAACATCCGATTCCAGGCGAAAGCAAAGGAAGGACTTGCCGAACTCAACAACTGGAACTGGCAAGCGAACCTCGCTGTCGGTGTGCGTCTGGGTGTAGGCCGCGACCATATCAACCGTGCCCTCGGTATCGAGCCTGCTGCCAACACACAACTGGTAGAAAAAAGCCATCAGCCTGAGCAGACTGATGGCAAGAAGTTGTTCCAATTGCCGCAGTGGGTGACAGACTATTTCTTCAGCAGCCGCCAACCCTGATCGGCGAAAAGTTACAGCAATACCATAATCATCACTTGTGCTGTCAGCACACGAAGGAACATCGTGAGCGGATAGACGGTTGAGTACGCCACGGCAGCATTGTCGTTTTGGCTGCTCTGCGATGTGGCGTAAGCCAGTGCCGGAGGATCGGTCATCGAGCCGGAAAGCAAGCCCATGAGCGAGAAGTAATCGAGCTTGAGCCACAGCCGAGATATGATGCCGACGATCAGCAGCGGGATAAGGGTGATCATCACACCGTAACCGATCCATACATATCCACCGCCGATGAGGGTAGGGATGAAGTCCTTGCCTGCGCCGAGACCAACAGCCGCGAGGAACAAGCTGATGCCTATCTCGCGGATCATCAGGTTGGCGCTGGTGGTTGTGTAGGTCACGACTTTGTGCTTAGGTCCGAAGTACGCAATCAGGATAGCTACGATCAGTGTACCACCGGCTAAACCTAACTTGAACGGCTGCGACAGCCCGGGCAGGTTGAACGGAATACTGCCCAGACCTATACCTAACACGATTCCGAAGAACAGCGATATGAGGTTAGGCGCATCGAGTTTCTTGGCTGCGTTGCCAAACACCTTCTCCACCTTCGGCATCACGTTCTCCTCACCGACGATTGTCAGCCGGTCGCCGAGCTGCAAGATCAGATCGTGCGTAGCCAGCAGCTCCACTCCGGCACGACGGATACGTGTGATGGATATGCGGTAGGTCTCACGTACGTTCAGGTCGCCGATACGCTTGCCGTTGAGCTCGGGTTTGGTGACTACTATATGCCGTGTTACGAGTGAACGCGGGGCATCCAGCTGGTTGTCGAGCTTCGTCTGTTCGCCCAGGAGCATGATGTTTTTCTTATAGCGCTTGTCAATCACCACGCGGATTGTATCGCCCGTATGGAGTACGCTGTTGCCCTCAGCCACCATGTCCGTGCCGTTGGGATGAACGAGCCGCGATATGATGAAGTGCACATTGCAGTACTGCCGCAACTCGGATATACGCACGCCATCCACCTGTGGGTTAGTCAGACGGATGTCGATATGCTCGATCTCGTCTTGCTGTTTCTTGGTGGCATTGACCTTCTCTTCCTCTTGATCAAGCGACATGCGGAAGATCCACTTGAACGCCATCAGCGACAAGATGATACCCACTACGCCTAAGGGATATGCCATAGCGTAACCTGCGGCGATGTTCGGATTGCTCGCACCGCGGATATCCATGTACGCTTGCTCGGCAGCACCGAGTCCCGGAGTGTTCGTCACTGCACCGGATAGCACACCGACCATCGTGGCTATGTCCACACCCGAGCACAGATGGATGATATACGCCGTGGCACAACCTAACAGCACGATCGTCGCGGCCATCAGGTTCATCTTCACGCTCTGTTTGCCGAATGATGAGAAGAATCCCGGACCCACCTGCAAACCGATGGAATAGACAAACAGAATCAGTCCCAGATCCTTGGCGAACGCCTCGACCAGCGGGTCAAGACGCATGCCGAAATGCGAAAACGCTATGCCGCAGAACAATATCCACGTGATGCCCAAGGTGATACCTTTGACCTTGAGCTTGTGGCTCAAGAGTATTCCCGTGCCGATAACCAGACACAGCGCAAAGATCGAGTGGGCTATTCCCGTGCCGATAAATAAATTGGATAACCAGTTCATGTCGAATCAAATTACGCTTGCAAAATTACGTTTTTTTTTTGATATTTCCAAATTTACACAAAGAAAAAAAGAAAAATATCAACTATATTCATGTAAAATTTGCATATTTGATAAAATTTTTGTATCTTTGTGCCCGAAAAGCAATCTGAAGCTCGAATCATGTCCAAACGAGTGCTCATAGCTATGTCCGGCGGTATCGATTCCACCGTCAGCGCGTTGCTCCTACAAGAGCAAGGCTACGAGTTGGTGGGTGTCACGTTTCGCACGTTTGATTCGATGAAGGAGTCGTGCCTGGCTAAGGAGAAAGGCTGTTGCTCCATCGAGAGCATCATGGAGGCAAAGCATAACGCCCAGCGGATGGGGTTTGAGCACCATATAGTGGATTTTCGCGACACGTTCCGCGAGCACGTGATCCGCAACTTCGTGGATGAGTACGCTCACGGTCGCACGCCTAACCCCTGCGTGCTCTGTAACAGCCACATCAAGTGGGGCGCACTACTTGACGCTGCACGCGAGTTCGGCTGCGAGATGATCGCCACGGGGCATTATGCACGCATAGCGGAACATGGCGGACACCTGTACCTGCGCACCGCTGCCGATACCCACAAGGACCAGACGTACTTCCTCTGGATGCTGACCGAGGATAACCTGCGCCACACGATCTTCCCGCTGGGCGACCTGACGAAGGATGAGGTGCGGCGTATAGCTGCCTGGCACGGATTCGATGCGCTGGTCAAGAAACCCGAGTCGCAAGAGGTGTGCTTCATCCCCGATAATGACTACCGCGCTTTCCTTGAGCGCGAGGGCATACACCCCGAGGCTGGGGAGTATGTCGATGCTGAAGGCAAGGTCGTCGGACGGCATCAGGGGTGTCCGTTCTATACCATCGGTCAGCGCAAAGGTCTAGGTGTGGCACTCGGTTATCCGGCGTTCGTCACGCATATCGACACCGCAACCAACCGCATCACGCTTGGCACGCATGACGATCTCAATACGACCCGCGTCAAGGTGCGTGAGCTGCGCATTCGTGATGCGCAGTGGTTACAAGACAGCCCTGCTGTTGAAGCGCGAATACGCTACCGCTCGCAAGCCACATCCGCTTTGCTGGCGATTGCAGACGGTAATGATGAGGCTGAACTGATATTTGATAACCCCGTCTGGGCCCCCACACCCGGGCAATCCGTCGTGCTGTACAAGGACGAAATGGTAGTCGGTGGAGGAATAATAATCTGATATCTGACTTCTGATATCTGAATACTGAATTATGAGAAAATCGCACTTTAATATCAATCCCGAGACGCTCGCTATGGAGCGTGTGGAACACGGATTCAAGTACTGGCTCCGTAGGGCTGGGTGGTATATACTGGGAGGTATATGCCTCGGTATCGTGTTCTTTTATATCTTCTTCTCGTTCTTCCCCTCGCCCAAGGAACGGCAGCTCATATCCGAGAAGCAGTCCCTTGAGGCGCAATACGAACTGCTCAGCAAACGTTGCGAGAGCATGCAGCTCGTGCTCGCAGACCTGCAGCAGCGTGATGACAACCTCTACCGCGTCATCCTTGGCGCGGAGCCTATACCGATGTCCTCGCGTAAAGGAATAGCCGTCAATGCCGCGTATTACGACAACATTTCCCGTCTGGCTAACACCCAACTCGCTGCCGACCTGACGCGTAAGGTTGATCTGCTCGAGAAGCAGACCTACGTCCAGGCTAAGTCCTACGAAGAGATCATCGATCTGGCTAAGACCCGCGAGATACGTATGGAGAACATCCCCGCCATCCAGCCGGTGTTGAACAAAGACTTGACACGTGTCGCTTCGGGCTATGGCGTGCGTATCGACCCCGTGTATCATGTGCGTAAGTTCCATGCCGGAATGGACTTCACGGCGCCGACCGGCACGGAGGTGTTTGCGACAGGTAATGGCAAGGTGACCTTCGTCGGATGGCGGCAAGGCTACGGCAACACGGTGATTGTCGATCACGGATTTGGTTACGAGACCTTGTACGCCCACTTGTTCAAGGCGCTCGTCAGAGTGGGGCAGAAAGTCAAACGATCGGATATCATCGCTCTCGTCGGCAGTACCGGCAAGTCAACAGGACCGCACCTGCACTACGAGGTGCATTTCCAGGGACATCATGTCGATCCGCGTAACTATTACTTCTACGACCTCAATCCCGAGGAGTATGATCGCATGGTACAACTCTCCAACAACTACGGCGATATGCTGGATTAAAAAAATGAGGTGTGCCCTCTCTGTATATACAAGAAAGTAAAATTTGTTTAGAAAACTAATATAATATGTCAGAGCGTAAAAAAACAACGTTTTCTTCGAAAGTCGGATTGATCATGGCGGCGGCAGGCAGTGCTGTCGGCTTGGGTAATATATGGAAGTTCCCGTACATCGCCGGTGAGAACGGCGGCGGAGCGTTCCTTGTCGTGTATCTGCTGTGTGTGCTGCTGTTCGGTATGCCGCTGCTGATGACGGAGTTCATGATCGGCAAGCGTTCGGGCAAGAGCTCATACGGCGCGTTTCGTGCCCTGAGCGGCAACAGCCGTTGGCAGTGGCTCAGCTGGCTGTGCATGCTCACGGCGTTTGTGATCATGGGATTTTACTTCGTGGTGACAGGCTGGTGCTTCAACTACCTCGTCGAGGCTGTGATGAATTCGTTCAGCGGTATGGGTACGCAAGAATTGACTGCCCATTTTGATACCATCCAGTCCAGTAAGCCCCGGATGATCCTGTTCGGCATAGTGCCGGTCTTGCTGACAGCCGGAGTGCTATGGTTTGATGTCAACAAAGGCATTGAGCGCCTGAGCAAGATTCTGATGCCTCTATTGCTCGGATTGATGCTGCTGATGGCCGGTGTAGTGCTGATGATCGACGGCAGCAGTGCCGGTATGCGGTTCTTCTTCCGGTTTGACATGGCGCAGATCACGCCGCGGGTCGTCATGGAGGCGATGGGACAGTGTTTCTTCAGCCTGTCGATTGGCATGGGCGCGCTGATCACCTATGGCTCCTATATGCCTAAAGGTCAGAATGTTATCGCCACATCCGTTCAAGTGATCGTCCTGGATACCTTAGTCGCTTTGATGGCAGGTGTGATCATCTTCCCAGCAGTGTTCGCGTTCGGCTTCGACCCTGCTGAAGGCCCACAATTGGTGTTCGTTGTCTTGCCGGCAATCTTCGAGAAGATGACGCTGCCGTGGCTGAGTAGTGTGCTGTTTTTCGCATTGCTGTGTATCGCCGCCATCACCTCAACGATATCGCTCATGGAGGTCGTCGTAGCGTTTATCTGCGAGGCAAGTGCCGATAACAAACGTCCGCTTCATCGCCGTCAGGCAGTGCTGATCACATCGGCGCTGGTGATCGTCTTGCTCGTGACGTGCGTGTTCGTGCCGGAAGTATTCAACTACAGTGACCTTGTGTCCGCATGCGTGATGATGCCGCTCGGCGCGTTGGGCATGGCGGTGTTCGTGGGATGGATACTGTCGAGGAAAAAAGGGAAAGCTGTGCAACCTAATGAATCATGGATTAAGCGCTGGTCGCGGAAGTTCTACCTGTTTGTGCTGCGCTTCATCGTGCCGCTTGCAATCTTGTTGATTGTCTTGAATGGATTAGGAGTATTATGAGAATCGCTATAATAGGAAACGGCAATGTGGCAACAAGCCTGCATGCCGCCTTCAGTAAGAAAGGGATCGAAGCCCCGATGCTCAGCTCGCGCGAACTGCTCCAAAATGACCAAATGTCAAATGACCAATGTCAAATGACAAATGACTACGATGTCTATATCTACGCCGTTCGCGACGAAGCCTTGCGTGAGGTCATTGCTGCTGTTCATGCTCCCGCACGTGCCGTACATGTGCATACTTCAGGCACGGTGCCCATCTCGGTTTTTGGCGAGGACAAACCCCATTGCGGCATTCTCTATCCCTTCCAGACCTTCAGCAAGGCGCAACCGATAGACGACTTTTCGGAGATTCCTCTGTTCATTGAGGCAAAGAACATCGACGATGTCGCAGCTGTCTATACCTTGGCGCTGACTCTCTCGCCACGCGTGATCGAGACCTCGCAAGCCGACCGCGAACGACTGCATGTAGCCGGAGTGTTTGCAAACAACTTCACCAACTGCATGTACCGCATCGCAGCGGATGTTCTGCGCGGCACATCCATCCCGTTCTCGGTGTTGCTCCCGCTTATCGACCAGACGGCTGCCAAGGTTCATGCCCTCGCTCCGAAAGATGCCCAGACTGGTCCCGCCGTGCGCAAGGACGAACAGGTCCTCCGCCATCATCTCGAACTGCTGCAATCCCTCGCCACACTCTCTGACAATAAACCTGCTGAGATCTATCGGCTGCTGACGGAATATATCTCCGCCAACACGGATAAGTAAATAGCAGAAGTACAATCTATTGCAAATGAGTTCTCTAAAACTATATTGGATCAATCTTCCCGCGGAAGAGAAGGCGAACACCCTCACGCATCTTCTTCCGTTTCTATGCATCTTGGGCATAGCGTACCCGCTGCTGCACTTGGCATACCAGGCGCAACTGGCTGAACCTAAACTGCAACTGTTCAGTGTCATCCTTTTCTGGATAGGCATGGGACTGATGTTTGGTTCATCCACACTCTATCACTTCATCGTTGCCCCCAAACACAAGGCGCGTCTGCGTATCTTCGACCACATATCCATCTACGTGATGATTGCCGGTTCCTATTCGCCGATCTGTCTTACTGTTGTCGGCGGCTGGCTGGGCTGGTCGGTGTTTGTCTTTCTCTGGCTGTGCGTCATAGCCGGCATCGTGGGGAAGATGATAGCCTTGGGCACGCATCCCAAACTCTCGTTGATCCTGTATCTGGCTATGGGCTGGGTGGCACTGCTGATGATCGTGCCGATGTGGCGCAACATGTCGCACGCCGCGTTCGCGTGGGTGTTTGCGGAAGGTATCTTCTATACCATTGGCGCCTACTTCTTTAACTTGGACGAGCAGCGCGCGTTTTACCATGCTATATGGCACGTGTTCATCGTCCTCGGTGCACTCTCGCACACCATCGCCACATGGCTCATCCTCACAAACTGATAGCTGATATCTGATAACTGATTACTGATAGCTGACCACTCCTATGCCTGAGATCCTCTTGCATTATATCTGGGAACATTGTCTCTGGGCGGGATTTCCGCAACAGACCATCGATGGCAAACCCATCGAGATTCTCTCGGTAGGCACGCACAACCGGGATGCGGGACCGGATTACAGCAACGCGCGTATCCGTATAGGCGGTAACGAGTGGGTAGGAAACATCGAGATCCACATCCATGCCGCTGACTGGTATCATCATAAGCATCATCTTGATCCGGCTTATGACAATGTGATACTACATGTCGTCCGGGATGCAGACAAACAGGTCTTCAATTCCCGCGGCGAGGCTATCCCGAAATGTGCACTCGTCTATCCCGACAATCGCGATTACCTCACCGGACTCTTGGCTGATGCCATGCGTATGGACAGCGCTGAGAGCAGGATAGGGTGCGCCCGGCAACTGCTTGACGATCCGCTGCTGCTCACCGAAGGATGGCGACGTTTGCTCTTGCGCAAACGCTTGGAGTGCAAGCGCGCGTCTATCCAGCGACTCTTGGAGATCACGCACGGCAGTTGGGAACACGCCTTCTATATCTCGCTCGCACGTAACTTCGGGTTCCACACGAACAGTGTTCCGTTTGAGGAACTGGCTATCGCTACGCCTCTCTCATGTCTGCGCAAACATCGTGACAACCTCTTCCAACTCACGGCGATTCTCTTGGGGCAATCCGGTCTTCCTATCCATGATGAGTCCCTCGCTCGGGAGTATGATTTTCTCCGTGCGAAATTCTCGCTAACCCCCATTGACGGCAGTCTTTGGAAACTCGGACGCATTCGTCCGCAGAATAGCCCAGAACGGCGAATAAGGCAATTCGCCAACCTGCTATACCGTTCGGAATTTCTTTTTAGCCGCATAATAGAGCTGACGGACATCGATGTGCTGGCTGAACTCTTCGCACAAGACGGCCTTGGTAAAGCCTCGGTGGATATCCTTTTGATCAATACGGTGATACCTTATAAGTATGCCTACAAACCCGAGCCGCTCGCTTTTGAGTTAATGGAACAAATAGCTGCGGAGGACAATACAATCGTCCGCCAATGGAGAATGTTAGGCCAGCAAGTTCGCAACGCTGCCGATACCCAAGCCTTGCTTCACCTCTACCAGAACTACTGTCAGCACCATGATTGTGTCAATTGCGAGGTGGGCTACCGCATCTTCTTCGCAAAGGGTCTTGCTGCCTTGTAAACATACCGATGCCTCCTCGTTTGCAACTTTTGCATTGCACAACTGAGGCAATTTGTATAAAAAATCACACTTTTTTTGCAAAATATTTGCGTATATAAAAAAAATGTTGTACTTTTGCATCCGCTTTTGAGAAACAAGCGTGTTTCCCTTTTCTCCCGAGAGGCTGTGAAGGTGTCGCAAGACA
>Ga0310786_10002572_pt1 | contig 27530 bp, 24 predicted proteins | sample AusTroGonzalo_MG_FD_203881 | JGI IMG/M metagenome (GOLD analysis project Ga0310786, IMG submission 203881) | Bovine rumen microbial communities from tropical cattle in Woodstock, Queensland, Australia - Gonzalo_03 (v2) (version 2) | ecosystem: Host-associated > Mammals > Digestive system >...
TTATTGCTGTCCGGTAAATGTTCCAACATAAACACAATGTGCTGAATACGCGCCGATTTCGACAGAAAACGGTGCCTTTGCGTTTTGCGGGCCCCCTAGACAAGATTTAGCTGGAGCTGGCCGGGTGGTGAACGGCCCCCGACAAAAGAGCTTGCAGCAACCCGTTCTGGATTTTCAAGGAACAGAACAAGGTCGTAGTAGTATCCAAGCGAGTGACGGAGCAGCGAGACGAGATTCGAAAAGCTCCACACGCGATTCACCTGCGCCTTGACCAGTTTTACCAACAAGTTTGCAATCATCACGACCTAGATTTGTGTCTCGATCGCGTTGGCGCTTTCGCCGTAAAAGAAGTGCAGGGGAAAATTCTGCTTCAGCTGCTTGTAGAGCGATTCGATCTGCTATCTGCGCCTGTAAATCTCGATGATTTCGGAGTCTTTCAGTTCCATGTTGTTCGTAATCAGCTGCCAGCGCTTGCGGGTATGCGGATCCACGTACTCGACCAGCCTCGACTTGTGAACTAGTACCTTCCCGTTCTTCAGCCGTTTCCTGAACTCGATGATGTCGTCGCGACGCACCCTGGCATCGGACGCGCCCTTCTCGAACACCCTGTAGTCGATATAGGCCCTGTCGAAGGTGATGAACGAGTCCTTGGGCAGTTTCACCATGCTCAGCATTACATGATCGTGGACCCTCGCCGCCGTATGCCTGATGAACTCGGGGACGCCTGTCAGCGCCTTCATGATTGTATGCGATTTTATGCCACCGTTCTTCCTGCCGATTTTCGGGTTTCGTCCGGCTCCCTTCAGGACATTCGAGAACAGCGATATGGTCGTGGAGTCCATCACGTACAGTTTCTGCGCCCATTCATAGTCGCGGCTGTCCGGTAAAATTTCTACATTCCATAGTGCTTTTGAATTTATTTTATGTGCAAAAGAAACTATAGTCAAAAGCGGCGGCTCCCGGAAACGGAAGTTGCCTTTTTTGTTAGATTTCAGGTTGAATTAAAAAGTTTTACCGGACACTAATAATTTTTTTTGAAAAAAGCCCCAGCTCGCGTTGAGCCGGGGCGCTAAATGCGTTGTCATCTTGGAGGGGCGTAGCTCCAATTAGGATCCATCAATTTTTTATTTTATTGTAATTCTCTGGATCAAATTCGAGAATCCGTTCTTGACGCGAATCACGTAGAATCCTTCGGAAACTTTGTCTAGTTCCACGGTTCCGCTTTCGCTTTGGGTGCTGAACACGGGGCGGCCCTGCATGTCGAATATGTCAACTTTAGTTGCCTTGGCGGTTGCGCCCGTGATGAACAGCGTGCGGCCGGCGAGGTGCATGGAAAGATTGCCGTGGCTTGCGAACTGTCTGATGGATTCGATGGTATCCTTCTTGATCGTGTCTTTGACTGTAGTATCTTTCTTGGTGGTATCCTTTACTGTGGTGTCCTTCTTGGATGTATCCTGCGGCGGTTCAAATGTCTGGAGTCTTACCAAGATACTGTCGAATGCTGGCTTTGGTTTCAAATTGTCGTCATAAATGAGCCCTTTTTGCCTATTCAAGCCGCCAAGCCAGCTCCATTTGTCAGATACGCCCCAAATCAGGTAAGTGTCTGCATTCGGTTCTTCGAGGATGATGTCCAAGTATTGACGGAATGTTTGTCCTTGGCGTTCGAGGTCGTGTTTGCTGACATTGATACCGCTCTTGAATCCGATATCGAGTTCAGTAATTTTCAGCTTGACGTTCAGTTTCGCAAGTTCCTTTGCAAGGGAGCGGAGGCTATCCGGCGAACCGATAAAGTGCTTGTCGGTGGTGGTGTCTTCCACGTGGGTTTGGGAACCCACGCAGTGGATAGGAATGCCGTTCTTGACCCAGCGTTTCACTTGTTCCAGCAAGAAGCCTGCTTTGGCCTTCGGATTGACACCTTGTTCGAGGTTGTAATCGTTGTAGCAGAGTTCCGCATCCGGGTCGACTTCGTGAGTCCACACGAATGCAGAGTCGATGAATTCAGGACCGATACCCTGGTACCAAACAGATTGGGTGCGCCACTGTGGCTCGTTGTTGCTGATGGCTTCGTTCACCACGTCCCATTCGTCAACTTGGCCTTTCCAGTGCCCAACTACTTTTTGGATATGGTTCTTGAGAACTCTGAGAAGTTCGTTTTTCTTGCCGCCGTATTTCTGGTTCACCCAGCCCGGGACCTGACTGTGCCAGGCGAGTGCATGGCCACGAATGCGCATGCCGTTTGCCTTGGCGTACTTGACCATTTTGTCGCCATTGTTGTAATTGAACTGGCCTTCATTCGGCTCGGTGGCGTCGAACTTCATCTCGTTTTCGGCAACGACGATGTTGAATTGTTGCTTGTGAATCTGTTCGTAATTGCCTGGAAGGCCGCCGCTGAACCACTGCGAGTTCAGAATTGCGCCGATGTAGATTCCGTTTTTATCTGCAAGGGATCTAAGTGTTTCGTCTGCGGCGAAGGCATTTGAAATACCTGCACCTAGAAGGGCTGTGCCTAGCACAAGACCCGTTAAAAAATGAGTCTTTTTCATCTGTTGTACTCCTCAGTAACCCTAATCCTTTTAACCCAATTTAAAAATAAATAAAAAAAAAGACAAAAGATGTAAAGAAAGATATACGAAAGAATGCTATTGCTCAGAGGAAAAGATAGCGTAAATAATCTAAATCAATAAAATGTTTTTGATTACTGCAATATTTTTTTCACGATTTCCCCATGTGAAGATTTGTAGTGGCGAGGTGTTTTTTGAAAAAATGGTGGCTGTTGATCCTGCGTGATTCTGTATGCACTTGACGTACATGCATTCTCGCCAGGTGAGGAAACATGTTGCACAGGAAAGGCTGTATTCAAATCCGTCTTGTAAAATATTTCGTCCGATGATGAGTTTGAGTGGGATTCCGTAGCCGGGGAGATTGCACATTTTTTCATCAATTTGGTTCGGAGTAAATGGACTTAGGAATGTTTCCTCGCGTGTGAAAATTGCTTTTTTGTCAAAAATGCTGAATTTTGGATATTGAAATCCATTGTTGCTTTGTTCTTTTAAATATTCTTTTTTTTAGAAAGATAATGTTTAAAGCGTTTTCTTTGGGTATTGAAAATAACGGTTATTGCCAACATAGAAACTGAGGCTACTATGATGACAATGTTTCTGGCAAAACTTCCGCTAGTATGACCGATATCCATTATTACTTTTCCGCCAAAGACAATCGCTATGAGGCTTGCTGTGACGAATGGTATTATTAAGATGAAGAAAGCTTTTCGTTCACTTTTCATATAAAATAGGTATTTGAAACAGTGTGTATAAGCGATACCAGAAAAAAATATGGCTAGGGTAAAAGGAAATATTATGAAAATAACGGCTGCTTGTGCTCCATCATTAAACGAAGATGGATGATTAATCTCTTCAATGCACTTTAACATGGGTATGGTATGTAGAGCTGTTGCAACTATTTGGAAACCTATAGCGGTTCTTTGGGATAAAATAAGTAAATCCCTATTTTGCGGCAGTTCGAAAAAGTTTCGTTCTTCTGATGTAAGCCATCTTGTAACGCAGTAGATTATCAGAGGAAAAAGTAATGACAAGAATAAAACCAGTAAGATTTCCATAGCCGCTTTCTCCTTTTATGTGTTGCTTTGTTGTTTTTGGATTTTAAATTTTTTTCTTAATGAAATTAAAATAACGCTCATGATGCTCAAAATAAGAAAGCAAGATATTATAGGTGTTGTATAACTGGCTATTGGGTCGCCCAAAATTGTGGCCAAAATGCATAAGAGAAATGTGGAAATAATGAACGGAATTGCCAAAATGAAAAAGGCTTTTTTGTTACTTGCTGTATAAAAAAGGTAATTGTATCCGTGGGTGGCGGCTATAGCCGAAATGAGTATGCATAGAGCGAATGGAACTAAGATAAGATAAACGCCTAACATGGCATCACTGTGTGGAGGATTGATAATAGTTGGAATGAGTAATAATAATGGAATTGAAAAAAATAATATTGTTACAACTTTGAAGACCGCTACTGCCTTTTGAGTTTGTGTAAACAAATCCTTGTTTTGAGACAATTCGAGTTCTTGCCTTTCTTTTTTCGTAATCAGTTTTGCAAGGTACAATGATGCTATGGCTATGGGGATGGCAAATGGAATGCTAAAAAACAGTGAAATAAACATCGATAACCTTGAAAAAATGTTGAATTTTTTATGAGTTGCTTTGTTGTTTTTGGATTTTAAATTTTTTTCTTAATGAAATTAAAATAAACCTCATTACCGCTAAGACGAATGTGTATGTTAAAAGTAATATCAATCCAATGAAAAAGAGCTGCATGAGAAACGGCATGAATATTGCGGATGATATAGTTACGAAAATGCAAAACCAAATTGTGTAAGTGAATGGATACTTCAAAATGGTAAAAGCTTCGCGGTTGCTAGTTGTACAAAAAAGCTGATTGTATTTGTCTATGAATAAGAGGCTTGAAAAGAAGATTGCTAGAGCGGGAATGATTAAGAGTATTGAGACGATAAAGGCAAGGTTTAGCACGTCTCTGTAAGCGAATTTGCCGAAGATGATTTCTACAATAAGCAATAATGTAGGGAATGATAAGGATATCACAGTTGCTGTTTTAAAAATTTTCGTAACATGAATAGTAGAATTATCCATTGGAATACCTTTTTAATTGTTTGAGTTTATCTGTTCTGTTTTTGTGCTTAAATGCTCCCTTTGGGAAAACAATTTGGCTGTCATGATTACCAAAGCAACTGCATATACGATTAAGAGGGCTATTCCGATAGGAATTAGTAAATAACTGATTTTTTCGTTAAGTACAAATGCTGCTAGAATTAATAAAGAGACGAAGAAAAAAGATGGAATGAACGGAGTCGCTAAACATAGAATGGCTATGTCGTCGCTTTTTGCTGTATAAAGACGTGAATAGAGTCCTGTGAATGCTACGGAAATACCGAATAAAATAAAGGAAAATATGAGGAGGACAAAAAATGGATTTATCACTCTGTTGTCGTCTGGGGTGACGGTGAAGGCTATAAAGCTTAGTAGAGGTATAATGAATAAAAGTAGTGTAGTGACAATTATGAATTTCGTTTCGCTTGGCGGATTATTGTTTGCTTGCATAACCCCTTCTTTGTTTTTACCGAATACTAATATTTTCAATTAAGATAAATAAAAAGTTACGCGATGGATGAAAAAAGTACATAAATTGAATTTTTCTATATGCTACGTTTGTTGCATATATATAAATTTTATGCAAAATTTTATAAAAAGAGTCAATTTTTGTATAAAAATTAGAATTTTTGTTGCATAATAATATTGACTAGATGGATTGGCGATTGTATATTTATGATTGTAAAAAGCGATTAAGGATGCTGTTATGAAACGGATATTGGTCCCTCTAAGTTCCCTCATTTTCGTTATCGCCTGCGGTGACGATTCTACGAGTGCGTTTGATGCGTGGTCCGAAAATATATCCAGTAGCTCTTCGCAAAACGTTATCCTGAGCTCCAGCGAAGGATCTAGTGGCGGAGTCGAAGCATCGTCATCCTCGACTGAGCCTGCCCTGAGCTCTGCCGAAAGGATCGAGGATCTATCAAGCAGTTCATCTGCTAAAAAGTTATCGGGTGAAGTTCCTGGCGATCCGCTGCAAATTTTCAAGACGCGGGTTCCGAAAAAAGCGGTTTATCACTGCGACTTGACGCAAGAACCGGGAGGCTTTGAAGGCGATTTCGACCAGAAAGATTGGATTTGTTCTTTTAAGTATGCGGGTACGGAAGGCTATGTTTATGTGCAGGCTTCGCCTACGGGGTGTACGCCGCACTGGGGTTTTTACCCTGATATTGGGGTCGATTCGGCTGTTATCTATGTCAACGGAAAGTATGAAACTTTGAATGACTTGACGTATGACTGGGGCGGAAATCATCATGCTGACTCATTCCGCTTTAGCTATGGTGGCAAAGTATTTGAATACTCCCATTCTTCAATAAGTTTTGCTTACCGTCCTTGCCAAGAAATGGATTGTCTCAGAGTTTATGAGGCCGATGGAACAACGCTCATAGAAGACGGTTGCAATTATTATAGTGATGATTTAAGCAAAGTTCGGCAGCTGCCGATTGTATGCCGTTTTGCTAATTTAGAAGATGGTTCGTTTGGTGATTTTACCGACAATTTTGAACTTTGTCCGGGCGATAGTCGTTTGTCTGATTAATGCAAAATAGTTTGTTAGGAGGATAGAATGCGTTTGGGTCGTTTTGCTTATATTCAATTCTTGCTTGCGGCACTGATGGCTTCTTTGCTGGCGTGCAGCGATGACAATCCTGCTGTCGTTCTTCCTTGTGATGAACAATCTGGAGAATGTGGCGATGCCGTCTCTAGTTCTTCCCGTCAATCCGGGCCCGACTCGGATTCCGCCTCGTCATCCTCGACAATTTCTGTTGTCTCGTCATCCTCGACCCCGATTGAGGATTTATCCAGTGGCTCCCATGAAATCCCCGTCTTTATCCAAAACGATGACCAATACACAGGTTTCTATAAGCAAGACGGCTATGAGGCTTTCCGCAAAATGTCGTATTCGTCCAAAACAGAAATGGGTGCTAGCTATTTGGTGAAGTTTATCATTAGCGATTTTGGTACGGATTCCGCCAAAGTTCATTTTATGCATTCGACTAGGTATTTGTATCATTTTGATTTTGCACAAATGGTGTTAGACGATCCGCGTTCGCTTGCGGTTTTTAATCGGGAAACTTATTTCAGTGCCGAAAAAAATACTGTTGCCGGAACGCTTGCGTATTATGTTTCTGTGGATTCCATGATAGCAATGACGTTTTTCCCGACGGATTATATCTCGCCTAAGCAAGTGGCTGAGGTATATAAATTAGTTCAAGAGCGAATGCTTTTCCTCAATAAGAGCGGCGTAAAAAATCGACTATTCTATATGCCTGCGGGTTCTACAGCAGAAAAAGCGGCTGCCGAATATGCCAATGAATTCAAGGCGGCAAATATTCTGGTCTATACGCATGCGGATCTTTTTGGTGATGTGGCGATGCAAATCATGAATACGGGAACGGCTTACGGGACGCTCCGCAAATTGACTGCTGCAGAACTTGATACGGCAATAGTCTCTTCGCATGACATCTTGATTTTGGAAACGCTTCCGGCTGAAATTCCGTTGGTGGCGGCGACCATCAGCAAGGACGCACAGACTCCGCTTTCGCATGTGAATCTTGCGGCCCAGGCGCGCAAAACGCCGAACATTGCGTTTAACGGGAACGCTCTCCCTGACAGCTTGCTAGCCCTTTGCGGAAAGCTGGTGAAACTCGAAGCCAAGACAAATTCTTATACGGTAAGCGAGACGACGCTTGAAGAAGCGCAAGCGTTCTGGAACAAGAACGTTCGCAAACCGATAACGCTCACTTACGACCTGTCGGATTCGGGACTTGTCGATTTTGCGAATCTCAATTTCACATCGTCTAAAACGGTGGGCGTCAAGGCAGCGAATCTTGCGGTGTTGCACAAAGTGCTGCCCGAAAATTCTCCAGACGGATTTGCGGTGCCGTTCTACCATTACAGCCACTTTATGGATTATGCACAAGTGATCGAAGAACTGTGCGAACGCTCTTTTGCAGATTGCGAAAAAGAAGGCCGCGCGTCAAACATTTGTACGCAAGTGAAAACTGCATGTTCTGCGGCGATTGCCGGTAGTGCTGAATCCAAGGTCGCTGAGCCTGCCGAAGCGCCGCAAACATCGCTCCGTAGCTACATTACAAACATTATTGCTCGCGAAGACTTTAAGACGGATACGCGTTTACGTGAAGCGATGCTGGACAACATCCGCTATATGTTCAAGCATATTCCTGTGGATAAGGAATTTGGCGATGCGCTTGATGCAAAAGTTCGTGGACTCTACGGTGAAGCGGGCGTACGTCTGCGTTCTAGCACCAATTCCGAGGACTTGAGCGACTTCAACGGTGCTGGGCTTTACAAGTCTGTCAAGGCGACTACGCGTGAAAAGGATTTGCCGTCCGATGAAATCCGCAAGGTGTGGGCTTCGGTGTGGAGCTTCAAGGTATTTGAAGAACGTTCCCTCTGGAATATTGACCACATGTCGGTGCAGATGGCGGTGGCTGTTCACGAGGCTTTCCCAGACGAAGTGGCGAATGGCGTCATTATTACGCAAAATATCGCAGACTATTCTGTGGCGGGAATTTACGCGAACATTCAAGTTGGCGAAACGTCGATTACAAATCCCGAAGGCGGCGAACTCCCAGAAATTATTTCGATTATCCCGTCTCCGCCTCCGCAGCGTGGCGTGCAAAGCGTTCTCTTGCAACATTCTTCGCTGAGTCCCGATTCGCTGATTCTTACGGATGGTGAAATTTACACGCTTTATCAGATGGTCATGCAAATTCAGAATCGCTTTGCTGGGCTGTACAATGTATATTCTGATGCACTTGCTCTTGACATTGAATTTAAGGTGATGGGTGCGGAACGCAAGCTGATTTTTAAACAAGTCCGTCCGTACATCTTGTAGAAAAGGAAATTTGTAAAATGAATTTATTTAAAATATTGCCGCTTAGCTCTTTGATGTTTTTTGTTGCCTGCGGTGACGAAAGTTCTTCCTTTGTGGCTCCTGCAAACGCAACAAACCCAGAAACGGAACTCTCTTCCTCCACGACATCATCTGCCACGTCGTCATCCGAGAATGCCCCGATATCGTCATCTTCGGCAATTTCTGCAACTTCGTCATCTGCGAAGGTTGTAACATCGTCATCTTCGGCGCGCTCTACAACATCGTCATCCTCGACCCCGATCGAGGATCTGTCCTGCAGTTCTATAGATTTTATCAGCTCTTCGAGCTTCCAGAATGACAAGTCTTCATCTAGTGTTGCGGCATCTTCGAGTTCCGCAATAAATCCAGCATCGTCCTTCATTGTCATTCCCGCTTCAAGCGGGAATCTCCCTTCGTCATCCTCAACAATTTCTGCAACATCGTCATCCTCGGCGCGTTTTACAACATTGTCATCCTCGACCCCGATCGAGGATCAATCCAGCAGTTCATCCCGTCATTCCGGGCTTGACCCGGAATCTTCAAGTTCTGCGACTCTCGTCATGTCATCTAGCAGCGAAGCCCCCACCGACCCCACGAAAATCTTCGACATCCGAGTTCCCGACCAAAAATTCCTCCCTTGCAGAGATTCTATAGTAAGCGGCAATTATCGAGAAGATTGGATTGATACCGTTGCTCAAAGCGACCTTATTTGCAGCTTTAAATACGATGGCGACTCTGGTTTTGTTTATGTGCAGAATAACCCTGTTAGTTGCAGATTAACTGTCGGACTGATATCATACGAAGTCCACAAGGCTGAATTTTTCGTCAACGGCTCCAAGAAAGAAATCTCGGATGTGAAGTATCACGGCGGTGGCAACCATAGAATTTTCGGATTGCAATTTATGTATAAAGGCAAAGTGTTCAAATATGACTATTCCACGATGGGGATGGGCGGTCGCCCTTGTCAAAACATGGATTGTATGATGGTGCTCGAATCAGACGGAAAAACAGTGGTCCAAAACGGTTGCGACGAAGATCGCTCGCTCCCGATTGTCTGTCGGCATGCTAAAGAAAATGGAACTTTCGATAGCTTCGAAGATTCCTTCCATGTTTGCCAATCAGGTGTTTTTGTAGATTAACTCTCGCTTTGCTCTTGAATCAATTGGAATTTTTTGTAATCAGTCATTTTATTTCACGAACTTTTCGATGACGCACTTATGCTCTTTCGTTTTCTCGTCGTAGTTTACGCCGACAAAAAGTAAATCTCCAGAATACTTTTCAAGTGCGTTTCCATAATTCTTTGCACGAATCTGTGTAAGTGCAGTTTTTTCGCATTGGTTTCGCTTGAGTTCAATGATAAGTGCTGGAGTATTTGGCACATAAGGAATCATCACCACGTCAGCGACACCTTTGCCAGCGGGCATTTCTTTGACAATAGTGTATTTTAAGTTTGCGTAGAAATATGCCAAACAAATTACCGATTGGAAAGTCCCTTCGTTATTATAATTTAAGTTGTTGCAAATCTGTTCGTGGGCTTTGTCCAAAGCCTCGGCAACAGCATCAGAATCACCCTCAATGGTGCTTTCCATCAGCTGTTTGCTTGAATCTACAAGTTCAACAAGATGTTTGTATTTTGGAGAAGGACGTACTGACAGGATCCATTGGTCGCGAACTTCGCGGTTTGGAATGTAGCACTGTTGCTCGTCGCGATTGTAGGCGAGATAACCTAGATGGACTAAATAAGTAAACACATCGTCTTTGCAGTGGAAGTCTGTCATCGTGTTTAGATAACTATCCATATTTACGTGTACACGTCCACCGGCGATCATTGTCTTTACGTCATCTAAAATGCCGTCAAAATTCATCAGGATGTAATTTTGCAACGCTTCGTAAGACCCTGTCTGTGTCCAATAGCTCTGGAAATACTTACGTCTAATCGTCGAAACGATTGACTCTGGACTGTAGGTTTCAATGCCATTAATATTATAGCCATCGTACCAACGTTTGCATTCCTCGAAATTAACCGAATACTTGTTGCAAAGGTCATGAACCTCGTCTGCTGTAAAACCCACAAATTCTGCAAGCGACCAGGAATCACGCATGGTGTATTCGTCGAATATGTTTAGTTTTGATTGCACCTTGTCTCGCACGATAGGCAAAATGCCTGTTATATAAGCAAGTGCAATAGCTGGTGACAAATCGGCATTCTTGAACATCGCATTCAAAAAAGCGAGATATGATTCAAAAACAGAATCGGCTACACGTTCACGAATTAGAACATCATATTCGTCAATGATAATGACAAACTGCTCGCCAGTTTGGGCATAAATTTTTAAAAGGGCATCAGCTACGCTATCTGATTCGCTGATACCGACATCAGGGAATTGTTGGTTCAGTTCTTTGCAAATTGCTTCTGTAAAAATGGGAACAATGTTGCGTTTGGTGGAATCAACCTGTGTAACGATTTCATCTTTTGTTCGATTTGAATAGAACGCGTTCAAATCAAATTTTATCACATTCAGCTTGTTCAGGTATTTTTCATAGCTAGCGTCCTTCGCGATTTTCAAGTCGGCGAACAGTTCTCGGCTATTGCACCCCTTGCTGAAATAGGCACTAAGCATATTCCCTGCCATAGTCTTGCCGAAACGACGAGCTCGAGAAACACACACGAAGCATTTCTCGGTATTGACGATTTTATTAATCTCGGCAATGAGCATGGACTTGTCCACATAGATGGGCGAGTTCAAACACTTTTGAAAAGTGACATTATTTGGATTGACGTAAATTCCCATAGCAATGAATATAATAAATCAAGGGAGCTTTGCAAAGCTTGGTCTGTGTTGGCTTGTCGGGATTCTTCGTTTTGTCGAAATAATGGCAAAAACGATTTGAAATGAAATTTTTTATGCGTAACTTCTCCCTTTTTTGTAAAAAATAAGTTAATTTTAAGTTTAAAAAAGAGTTTAGCTCTTGTTCTCCAATCGAAATCTCGACAATTTCAATGAACGAGGACAAGGCGAACGCTCACGTAAATACGTTTTTCGAGTCGCTATTTAAGCGGCTTTTTGGCGTGTTTCGACAAACTGCGAATCTTGCATATCTATGCAAGGTTTATTTTGTCGTTGCGAGGAACCGGAAGGTGACGAAGCAATTTCTATTAAGCAGTTCTGTCGCCCGCTTTGGGGCGTGGGTCGTTTGCGTTTATCGTTCAAGGCAGTCGAGAGCCCCGATTGGATAAATGCAACGACTCGCGTCCTTTTTTGTATTCTTGCAAAAAATTTGATGCGATTCCTTGTTGAAGGGGCAAAACTCCAATGGTGTAATACTATGGAGGCTGAAATGGCTACAGAAAAAAATGATATTATGAGTTTTTGGCGGTATGGTAATCTAAAAAACTGCTTCGTTAATGATGAATGGCTGAAAAGAGATCATGTCGTTTCTCACTATATGCCTTATTTTCGATTTAAGGAAGCCGTTCAAAAGCCAAAACCTTATCTCCTTTTTATTTCTCCAGAAAAATGGGATGATCCTTTTGAAAAAATATATCTCCATACACATTTTTCAGGTTTTCCCGGTCATAAATTATATGAACCGCCTAAATTATATTGCCTATGTTTCACAAAACAAAAAGTAAAGAATTCTGATGCTTTTTGGAAATGTTTTAAATCAGACACAAACCAGCAGCTAGTAAGAGTTGAATTCTCTCTTAGTGCTTTAATCAAACAAATTTGTTCCCTTGCAAAGGATTTTAATGTATATGTGTCGTTAGTTGATTATAGACTCCAAAGAGACGTAATAAAAAACTACAGTGATTTTGTTGTAAATGTTGTTGACGAAATAGATGAAAAAACGAATTTAGAAGAATTATATATTAAGATGCTGTCCTATAAAAGATCGGTGTATGATTATGAACAGGAACTTAGGATATTTCTTGTTCCTAAAGAAAATAAACATAATATAAAAGATGAACATTATTACAAAATTGAAAATTTTGATTATGCATCTGTCGTAAAAAAGGTTTGGTTGGAACCTTTTCCTTCAGGATGGGTTACAAAGAAAAAAATGCAAGAAGATTTGATTTGTTTGTCAGATAGAATTGTTCAATCGAGTATTTATAAGAATCAAAAGCCTTGTGATGAAATAAAATATTCGGGTTTAAATTTTCAAAAAAAGGAGATTCATCATGCTTAATGTGTTCAAAAACTTAATATTTCTCCTTGGAGGATTGTTCGCAACATCAGGCTTAGCTGCTCCTAAAATTTGGGATGGTACTGCCGATGTTTCGTGGTATGAATCGAGTGCTCAGGCTTATAACCTTACCACAGCGGAGCAACTGGCTGGCCTTGCTACGCTTGTAAATAATGGAAACACTTTTGCTGGCAAGACAATTACTCTTGGTGCAGATATTTTCTTGAATGATACTGCTGGTGTGGGGGCAGGAGCTTGGGCCAATATTACTAGAAGGTCTTGGACTCCAATAGGAACGAATTCTCATCCATTCAAAGGTGAATTTGATGGTATTGCTGGTAAAAAGAATCGCAAAATATATGGTTTATACTTTAATGATACGACAAAGAGTAATGTTGGTTTATTTGGGTATACGAATGGTGTGAAAATAAGTAACTTAGATTTACCAGTAGGTCGAGTAAGTGCGTCGAATAATACCGGTGCTCTTGTTGGATATGCTGAATTGGGGGCTATAACGAATGTCCATAGCAAAGTTAAAGTAATTGGTAAAAATAAGGTGGGTGGTCTTGTTGGCTATTTTACAGGTAGTTTAGATAGAGTCACTGTGCAAGAGAATGTGACGGGGCAAGATTCAGTCGGTGGCGTAGTTGGATATACTTCGGGTTCTATTTCTGGAACGGCGAATGACTATAGCTTTTTTATGGGAAATGTGAATGGTAGAAGCTATGTCGGTGGTTTGGCTGGTTATGCTCAAAATTCGATAAGAAACTCCCTTTCAGAAGGTTACGTCTCAGGAAAAAAATCTTTTGTTGGCGGTTTGGTTGGTTATGCCACAAGCTCAATAACGGGGTCTTATTCAGAAGGTGATGTGACGGGAGTAAGCTATGTAGGAGGTTTAGTTGGTTGTGGATCGTCTATAGGGGATTCGTATCATGAAAAAGGAAATGTGTCAGGAGAAAGTTATGTCGGTGGCTTGGTTGGTTATGCCAATAGTTCAATAACAGGGTCTTATTCTAAAGGTGGTGTGATTGGAACAGCTGACTATATAGGAGGCTTGGTTGGTATGGGAAAATCAATAAAGGCTTCGTATCATGAAGATGGTAATGTGATTGGAAGAGGCTATGTAGGAGGTTTAGCTGGTTATGCTACAGATTCAGTAACGGATTCCCATTCAGAGGGTGATGTGACTGGAACTGCAGACTATGTAGGAGGTTTGGTTGGTCATGGCACATCTATAGGGGAGTCATATCATGAAAAGGGAAATGTGTCAGGAAAAGGTTATGTCGGCGGTTTAGCTGGTTATGCCGGAAATTCAGTAACGGATTCCCATTCAGAGGGTGATGTGACTGGAACCGCAAATTATGTTGGCGGTTTGATTGGTTTATCATATTATTTCTATTCTGGCTCAGCGGCTCAGATAATTGTTGTTGTGGATCGCTCATATTCAATAGGAAATGTTAAAGGTGTGAAATATGTAGGTGGTTTAGTTGGGTTGGATTCTATTTATCGTCCTTCAGAAAATACTTATAGATTAGAGCGTCTAATAAAAAGATCTTATGCCCAAGGTGCAGTGGTGGGAACGCTATATACAGGAGGTGTTCTTGGAAAGTCGAATTTTGGTTATAAATCGTCTTCATATTCGTCAAATTTTTATTCTACTATAGATTCTGTTTCGCATACAAATGGATCTGTTGATGGGGAAAGTTATGTCGGTGGCCTCGTTGGCTATACTTATGGGACAGTGAGTGGTTCCTATTCGGAAGGTGATGTAACGGGAACGGCAAACTATGTAGGAGGTTTGGTTGGTCGTGGCTCATCTATAGAGACATCGTATCATGAAAAAGGAAATGTGTCTGGAAAAGCTAATGTTGGTGGTTTGGCAGGTGCTTCTAGCTTGATAACAGACTCCCATTCAGAGGGTGATGTGAAGGGGTCTGCTGATCATATTGGCGGTCTTGTAGGTCAAACTTACGGCAGGATTGAGAGGTCTTATTCAGAAGGTAATGTGACAGGAACTAAAGACTATGTAGGTGGTTTGGTTGGTTTTGGTGGATCTATAAGAACATCGTATCATAAAAAAGGATATGTATCAGGAAAAGGCTATGTTGGCGGTTTAGCGGGTTATACCAGTGATCCAGTAATGAGTTCGTATTCAGAAGGTGATGTGATAGGAACTGCTGGCTATATAGGTGGTTTGACCGGTTATGCTAGAGATTTGATAACAACCTCCCATTCAGAAGGCAACGTCTCTGGGAATGGCTATGTCGGTGGTTTGACTGGTTATGCACAAAATTCGGTAAAGGGCTCTCATTCAGAAGGCTTCGTGACAGGAACTGGAGACAATGTTGGAGGTCTTATCGGTTCTGGCTCTGTTGACTCTTGTTATCATATAGGTGATGTCGTAGGGACTGGAAACTATGTAGGCGGTCTTATTGGCTCTGGAACTGTTTCAAATTCATATTCAGAAGGAAATGTTTCAGGTCTTGATTGTGTAGGTGGAATTGCTGGTTCTTCTTCAAAAATTCGTAATTCATATGCTAAGGTGTCTTTTGTAAAAGGACGTAATAGCGTTGGAGGCTTGTCTGGTTATGTAACAGATTCTATTGATGTGACATACTCCATTGCCGATTCTGTCATTGGTATATTCCAGGTAGGCGGTATTGCAGGTTATTCGAAGTCTGTTGTTGATAGCTCTTATTCTACTGCAAATGTCAAAGGAGACGATAATGTTGGTGGTCTTATAGGAAGTGCTTATGGTAATGTATCCAATTCCTATGCTATTGGCAACGTTGTAGGAGATGTAGAACATTCTTCTGCTGGTAATGATAACTTGGGAGGTCTTGTTGGCTATCAATATGATGGCTCAGTCTCTAAGTCCATGGCTTTAGGAAATGTCTCTGGAACCACAAAATTGGGGGGACTAGTTGGTCGTTTTGAGGGAAAGAAAATTACACAATCTTATGCAAATGGCAATGTCACTGGAGATTATTATGGAGACCCTGCTGATGAAGTTGGAAATTACTATATCGGAGGTCTTGTTGGTTTTGCAAAAGGTTCTATTGATGAATCGTATGCTAGTGGAATTGTGAAGGGCATAGAAGATGAGCCTGTTTATACGGGATGTTTAGTTGGATTTGTGAATGGATCTTTGTCTGTAACAAAATCCTACTATGATAAGAATAAATGTAATCTTGGTATTGATGGTGGTGAAAATTCAGTATCGTTGACGGGAAAGCCTGACAAAACGACGGAAGAAATGCGAACGCAATCTACTTTTGAAAATTGGGATTTTACAGATACATGGATGATGATGGAAAATACATATCCGTTTTTGCAATTTTATGTGAATTCGTTGCTAAACGCGGTTGTTTTGACGGAATCTCTTGACGGAATTGTGTATGATGGTTCTGCAAAAAGTCCTTTAGTTACAAAGGTAAAACTTTGGGGGACCAATTTATTAGAAGGGGTAGATTATAGCGTTTCTTACGAAAATAATGTAAATGCCGGCAATGCAAAAATAAAAGTATGTGGATTGAATCTCTATAATGGTTGCAAAATTATTCCATTTGAAATAGAGCCTGTTGTAATCAAACCGACAATTGCTGCTGTTGACAATATTACTTACACTGGCTATGCTTTGATTCCCGAAATTTCGGCTTATAATGGTGAAACGTTGCTTTCTGCGAATGAGTATGTTGTGGAGTATAAAGATAACATAAATGTAGGCACTGCGACTGTAACGATGATAATGAAAGGTAATTTTAAAGGAACTGCATCTTCCTCATTCAAGATTGAGAAGGCTACACCTGTAATTTCTCAAAATCCCAAAGCTAGTGATATTGTAATTGGTGAAATATTGTCCTTATCAGAGCTTACTGATGGCAAGGCAAATATTGAAGGTGAATTTGTATGGAAAAATCCAAGTGTAAAGCCATCTTTGGAAAATGATGGTTATGCGGTTGTGTTTATTCCGAAAGATTCGGAAAATTATATGAACTCAGCAGAAATTATTGTTCCTGTCAAGGTTTTTGATGTGGCGTATATAGCTCTTCATGTGGGGAAAGCGACTATTGATAGTACTGTTGTAGTAAAAGGAGGTAATTATACTTTGCCCGAAGCCCCTGATAGTATCGGTTATGATTTTGATGGATACTACAATGGAAAAGTTTTAGTTGGGAAATTTGGCGAAGAGATTGTTGTAAATGAAAATATTGTACTTGAGGCAATCTATCAAATTAAAAAGTTCGAGGTGACTTTCCTAAATGGAAATGTAAAATTGCAATCGAATGAAGTTGCTTATGGCGAAATGCCTGAATACTTTGGTGAATCTCCTTCAAAGGCTGCAACTGCTCAATACACGTATTTATTCAATGGTTGGAGTCCTGAATTGAAAAAGGTTACGGAATCTGTAAGTTATGCGGCAGTATTTGAAAATGTTTTAAATAAATACGAAATTAGGTTTGTAAATGGTGCGGAAACGTATCAGTCTGATAGTGTGTATTATGGAGATTTGCCTGAATATAAAGGAGTGGAAATTCCGACAAAAATATCTACGGATAAGTATGATTATGTATTTAATGGCTGGACTCCTGCTATAACATCTGTGACTGGTGCGAAAACATATACTGCTGCATTTAGGAGTGTAATGCGCAAATATACTATTACGTTTATAAACGGAACGACGACTTTGCAAACGAGCGATATCGCTTATGGAACAAAGCCGAGTTATACAGGAATCACACCGACAATGGCTTCAACGGAAAAATATGATTATAAGTTCAAAGGCTGGACCCCGTCTCTAGCGACTGTAACAGGTGTTGCCACATATACCGCTGTATTCGATAGCTCTTTGCGAAAATACTCAGTTACGTTCAAGAATGAAACGACGACGCTTCAAACGAGTGACGTTTCGTACGGAAGTAGCCCAAGCTACACGGGCGATACACCGGCAAAATCCTCGACAGAAAAATATGATTATACATTCAAAGGTTGGAATCCTACGATAACTACTGTGACTGGAGCAGCCACATATACTGCCGTATTTGATAGCACTTTGCGTAAATACGCAGTCACGTTTAAAAACGGCTCAACGCCACTTCAAACGAGTGAAGCTTTGTATGGAAGTAAACCAAGCTACACGGGGAATACACCGACAAAAGCTTCAACAGAAAAATATGATTATACATTCAAAGGTTGGAATCCTACGATAACTTCTGTGACTGGTGCTGCAACATATACTGCCGTATTTGATAGCACTTTGCGTAAATACGCAGTCACGTTTAAAAATGGATCAACGCCGCTTCAAACGAGTGAAGTTTCGTACGGAAGTAAACCAAGCTACACGGGGGACTCTCCGACAAAAGTTTCAACAGAAAAATATGATTACACGTTCAAAGGTTGGAATCCTACGATAACTTCTGTGTCAGGTGCAGCCACATATACCGCCGTATTTGATAGTACATTGCGTAAATATATAATTACGTTCAAGAACGGCTCAACAACGTTGCAAACGAGTGAAATTGCGTATGGTAGTAAACCAAGCTACACGGGGGACACTCCGATTAAGGCTTCGGATAAATATACTTACAAGTTTAAGGGTTGGAATCCAGCTATAGCAACTGTAACGAAGGCTGCAACTTATCAGGCTGTTTTCGATAGCACATTGCGTAAATACACCATTACGTTCAAGAATGGTTCAACAACGTTGCAAACGAGTGAAGTTGCATATGGAAGTAAACCGAGTTACACGGGGAGCACTCCTACGAAAAAGGCGACAAATAAGTATTCTTACAAGTTTAAGGGCTGGAATCCAGCTATAGCAACGGTAACGAAAGCTGCAACTTATCAAGCGGTATTCGATAGTACAAAAGTAACAGGAATTATTGAAAATCGTCTTGCTTCTTTGGATGTAACGGTAAGGGCGGTTTCTCGTTCTATTCAAATTTCTGCGGCTCCGAAAAATTCGACTTATGCTGTTCTTGACATGCAAGGGCGTGTATTGCTGAGAGGACGTGCGGAATCGTCGAATTTCAATATCGCTGTGCCTAGAGCTGGCTGCTATTTAGTGCGTGTCGGGAATGCGACAAGAAAAGTTCAAGTAAAGTAAGGAAATCTCCCCTAAAAGCAAAAAGTCCCAGGTTAAGCACCCGGGACTTTTTTCGTAAAAGCGGCCTTTGCCTTACAAAGCCTTGATTTCTTCGACTGTGAAACCAGTTCGTTTAGAGATGATGCCCAGAGAAACTCCGTCATCGCGAAGACCCTTGGCCATGGCCTTTTTCTCTTCCAATGCTTTGGCGGTAGCTTCGGCAATGCCTTTTTCCCTTCCCTTTTCCTCTCTTTCGTGAAGATCAAATTCGTAAGTCATGTATTTATTCCTTATGAAAGTATCGGTCTTGTAAAAGGACACTTGATTGTTGATGGTCTCAGTTTCATCGGAATCCGCATTTCTGGTCGCAAAATACCTCATGTAAGCTTTGACGACAGAGTCTGTGAATTTCTCGTACTTCTTAAATATAATAAATCCGGCAAGGCGAGAGAAGTGACCAATTTTGGGCATTTCCGAGCCGCGGCGGATTTGGAGCGAAACTCAAAAAATTTTAAAGGTTAGGTCATTCAATGTGATGTTGGTGTCTTCCCTTGCCCTATTTTCAAAATGGTAAACGTGATGATCGCTACTGAAAATGTCCATGGGACACAAAAAAATGATGTATTGTTCCCTGAGACTGGTGTAAAAATCGCCTTTGGAAAGAGCTACTCCGTCGCCCACGCTTTGGTAGTATCTGGCCCTTTGAGGGAGTTCCTTGGTGTCGACCATTTGCTTTTCAAGGTCGAAGGAGCGGATTGTTTCTCCATTTTCGTTGGTTTCACGAGCGAAACCATCGTAGCGGACACCCTTGTGTTCAGCATCGTAACTCAGGACCGCTTCTGGAATTGGCGTTTCCAAGTGGTCAATTTTGATGCCCAACAAGTGTTCAATGAAGGGCTGGGCGATATGCTTGTTGCTGAATACAAGTCCGAACATAATTGGATCGGTAATGTCAAGTTCATCAAAAGATTTTATGCTCATTTACATCTCCTTAAATTGTTCTAGGAGGCATAAAATACATGAACAAATATCCAAAAAATATTTTCTTGCAAATTTTGCAACCAACTGTTATCAAAAACGTTCATTTTGCAATCGGTTGTTTGCAACGACAAATTAGTAACTCAACATCTAACTCTCGCTTTGCTCTTGAATCAATTTGCATTCCGTGTCAGCGATAGCCTTGTAAAAACGTTTTCTTTTTGACAACAAAATGGCTCTCGCTATTAGCACGAAAATGGCGCACGGAATAATGAGCGGCGGAAAAACTGCGGAACATAGGATTAAGGCGGAGAGCGGAATGCATAGAATGATAGATGCTGAGTTGTCGCTAGCAACGTAAAAAAGAAAATTGTAGCAGTAAACCGCACTGAATGATGAAAGAAAAACGGCGATAGACACACCAAGTAAGATCATAAAGAATAAGGCTGCTGGGCCACTATCTGTAGGCTCGATGGCGGATGGAAAAATGAATGGTAATGGAGTGAATAAAAATGCGATGGTGGCTATCTTGAATCCCAACGCGGCTTTTTTGCATTGAATCCAAAAATTTTTATTCTGAGGAAGACGAATCTCTTGCCTTTCTTTTTTTGTCATCAGTCGCACAATGAAAATGTGAATTGCGATTATTAACAATACCACCGGAGACATTATCGTTTCGAAAAATAAAACGTCGGTTATTATCGTTTCGAAAAATAAAACGTCGGCTAATGTGTCATTTATATACATAGAAATTCTTTGGACTAGTCGGTCTGTTTTGCGTAAAAACGTTTTCTTTTAAAATACAAAATTCCTGCCATTACGGCTAAAATAATTACGTATGGAATTATGAGAAATATTCCGAGAAAACCGCCGCCTACTAGAGTCAAAAAGATTCCTATCAAGAAAATGGGAATGAATGGAGTGAATAGAATGTAAAAGATTTTCGTGTTGTTTGTAGTGCTGAAAAGGTAATTGTAGCTAGGAATGCAACAAAGTGATGAAATGAGCATTTCTATATCCATAAATAAAAGAATGAAGATTACAAGAAGTTCATCTCCGCTAGAGTGTGTTGGCTTACATTGAAGTGCGAATAGGAATAGAAGGAATAGCAGGGGAAGGGAGACGGATGTGATTGCGGTAATTTTGAACCCTTTGGCAGCTTTTTGAAATTGAACAAGCAAATTTTGATTTTGCTCTAGCTTGGATGCTTGTCGTTCTTTTTTGTTATGAACCATGCAAACCCGAATGTAATGATGGGCAAGATAAAAATGAACAATAAGACAAGTATTATTACTAGCATGGGGAATCTCCTTTTAAAAAATAAATATCTTTTCATTGAAAAGTTTAATTTGGAGGTATTTATGTCCCGTTCCTTGAAATTTACTCTTGCTGTGTCGGCGGTGCTTACCGCATCGGCGATGTTCTCCGCTTGCACCAAGCAGGATGCAGCACTTTCGAAGTCGCTGTCTGAAGGTAGCACCGAAGTGGCAACGCAAACGTCCAAGTCTGTAGTCGTTTATTTCTCGCAGACGGGTGCGACCAAAAAATTAGCACAAGTTATCAAGGAAGCCCGCCATGCCGATGAATTTGAACTCCTGCTGGTGAAGCCTTTCCCCTCGACTTATGACAGCACGATTGCCGAAGTCCGTGCCGAACGCGAAAGCAAACAGTGGCCCGCTCTCGTGAATGCAAAACTCGACGTTGACAAGTACGATACCGTGTTCCTTGGCTATCCGATTATGTTCGGGACGTTCACGACTCCGATTTACACGTTCCTCGAAGCGAATGACTTGAGCGGAAAGGTCGTGGTGCCGTTCTGCACTTATGGCAGTGGTGGTCGCAAGGCAAGCTCGGAAGAACTCAAGACGCTTGAACCGAACGCCAACGTGACGCTCGCTTATGGAATTTCTAACAAGCGAATCAACGCCGAAGGCGGTGTCGAAACGGCTAAGGCCGAAGTCGCTGCGTTCTTCGGAAATCTCGAAACGGGAGCGACCGAAGAAATGCTGATGGGTGGTTTTTCGGAACAGCGTCCGCTCACTGCTGAAGATTCTGCGGCTTTCGCCGAAGGCACGAAGGATTACGCTTACTTGGGCTTGAAGCCGCTCAGCGTATCTTCGCAAGTGGTGGCTGGCATGAACTACCTCTTTGTCTGCGAAATGAATGCGTTTGGCGGTCCGACCGTCCAGACGAACGTCAAGATTTTCAAACCGCTCCCGGGACGCGGCGAAGCCCAGCTCATCGGTGTGGAAAAGTAAAGTCGAAAATAGATGGCGGTCATGGCGGACTAAGGTCACTGAGCTTGCCGAAGTGCCGCCATCTGTCCGCACTGACTCTGCCATTAATTGAGCTACCTTCATGAATTTGTCATGCCCGACTTGGTCGGGCATCTCCCTTAAAAACTTGAATATGAATTATCTATCATCAGCTCTTGTAATAGCATTTGTCGCCTCCAGCGCTTCTCTTGCCGCTCCCAAGGCAAATAAGCAAGAACTAAAAGATTCTCGCGATAAGCAAAAATACCGCACCGTCAAAATCGCTGACCACACTTGGATGGCGGACAACTTAAATTACAAGATGCCCGGCAGCACCTGCTATAAGGAAGACGAGGACAACTGCATGGTCTATGGGCGGCTCTATACGTGGGAGGCGGCAAAGTCCGCTTGCCCAGCCGGTTTCCATTTGCCGACAAACGAAGACTTTGAAAGCCTGTGGAAAGCCGCTGGCGGCGATTTTAATGCGGGCTTTTTAATCAAGGCGAATTACGGTTGGTCCGGCGAAACAAACGGCAACGATTCGCTCAAGTTCAGCGCGATGCCCGCGGGCAATATGTTCGATGACGAAACGTACGGCAACGAAAACAAGTTCGCGTTCTTCTGGAGTGCCGATGTCGAAGGCGATAAAGCTTCCGTGTGGTATTTGTCGTCAAAGTCGATGGGCTTCAGCTACATGATGAAACCGAAAAAATTCGGATTCTCCGTAAGGTGCGTTCAATAAAATTTTGAACAAACTAATTCTATCGAACTAGAATGCTTGGTATATCTTGAAAATGGCGAGAATCTTGCCGATGATAGCTGGAATTCCAGGACAAAGGAAACAGAGTATGACGCGCGTCACACGGTTCTTCCACCAGTGCCTGACCTGCCAAATATCGTCGGTGAGCGTTTCCATTTCAGACACGCGAGGCGGTCTCACGTAAGCTTGCGTGAGTGCTGTAAAAAATCCGACTCCGATGAGCGGTGTGAGGCCTGTGAACGGAGCCATGACTAGCGCCACAAGTACGGTCAACGGATGGCCTCCAGCGATGATTGCACCAAGCATGGCGCCACCGCCGGTGTACATTACCCACTGGAGCGTCAGCTGTCCGGCTTTTTCGATACCCGCAACGTAACCGATTAGAACAATACTTGCGATAATGGCGATCGTGATGCTCCAGCCGAGAATCTTCCAAAGCGAAGTTCCCTTTGGAATAACGGAGATGGATTCTTCGCTTGGCAGTTCCTTGTCTTCTTCGATAATGCTTGCGATGCCTCTCATGTGGCCTGCTCCGACTACGGCAACGACCTTGTTACCTTGTGCGTTCTTGATTCTGCTGGCGAGGAACTGGTCACGTTCGTCTATGAGCACTTGTTTGACTTCGGGGAAACTCTTGCCGAACTCTTGCATCATGGAGTTGAGTGCGTCTTTCTCCTTGATTTTCTGGAGTTCGTCTTCGTTGATTTCAGTCTTGTCGAAAATGCTTGCGAACAAACCACCGAGTAAATTGAACTTGCGGTACCATGGAGTGCATGCCCAGGTGCGGCGGAGCGTAATCTTGATGTCGCGGTCGGCAAGCACCAAAGGGATGTTCTTGCTGTTCGAGATGTCAACGGCTTCTTTGAGTTCTGCTCCGGGCCTTACTCCAGTCTGTGCACCCATGCGTTTTTGGTATGAACCGAGCACGAGGTTTGCGATGAGGGTGGCAAGTTGCTTTTTCTTGATAACCTCTTTCAAGTCCGTGTTCTTCCAGCGGTCTGGGTCTTGGATGGACTTGAGGCGGCCTTCATCGAGTTCCACGCAGACTGTATCCGGGGTTTCGTTTTCGATGGTCTCGTGGACTAAATCTTTGGAAACTTGTGAAATGTGGGCTGTCCCCACGAGGACTATTTCTCTATTGTCCTTGGTGTGGATGCGATAGACGTCGGACTTTTCTCCCGACATAGATTCCTTGTTTTCGACAGACTGGGTATTAGATTCGTTCATACGGTAGTGGTAATGTAGAAAATGAGAGGGGAGTTTTTCCACTATTATCAAATTTGCGCTCTTTTTATGGTAAAAACGTAATAACTTAAAGAAAATGTATGTTTTAAATTGTTTATATTTTTGTTGAAAATTTTCTTTAGGAGGAGTTTCCATGAAAAAACTTTTAATTCTTTTGTCTGCAATGAGTGTTTTCCTTTTGGGGTGTGCGGGTAATTCTCCGAAGGGCAACGAAGAAGTTTATAGCTTGGATGAAACGCTCGTGTCGTTTACCTCCAGTGTCCAGAGTTCTCGCTGGCAGGAAGCTCTCGGCTATGTGACCCCGAGCGAAGCCATGGCTATCGGTACTTCGGATGGTTACGATTTCTTGCCGGAATACCAGACGGCTGCAAATCGCCTTCCGCTTTCTACGCTCCGCAGGTCGAATCTCTCGCTGGACTCCGAGGGTCGTCTCGTGGGCATCAAGGCCGTGATGGACGAAACCAACGAACGTTACAGAATGTCTGAAGAACAGGCTCAGGTTGGTAGGAATCTGAAGCAGATGGAAGAAGACCGCATCAAGCGTCGTCTTGAAGAAGGCCAGAGAATCCTCATGGAAGAAGAAGCCAACGCGAATCAGGAACAGCAGGTGGAAGTTCTCACGAACCGCCTCACGGACGATGAAAAGCGCAGATATGGTAGCACCGGTGAACTCCTCGCTCCGGAAGCAACCCGTGATGATGGCTCGGTTGAATCTTACAACGGTGCTTACGGTAAGTAATCCTGTTGGCTTTGATTAGTTTATTTTTGTAGATTGTAGTCCCCGGCGGTTGTTCGGGGATTCTTTTTTAGGAGTGGCTATGAAACGTTTTTTTGTTCTGCCTTTGTTGCTGATTGCTTTTGCCCTTGTGGCTTGCGGGACTGATTGGAGTGTCGGCCCGGATGATGGCGGTAGTGGCAGTGGCGGTGGTGGCGGCAGTAGTTACAGTAGCCGTTACTTCAATAAGCGATTCTATTATTATTTCGGTGAAGATTGCCGTTACGATGCTTTTGGACAGTCGTACGATTGTTCTGATTATTATTCGTTATCACCTATGGTGAACGCTAGTTTGCAGATAACATACGATGGCTATGCGACTCTTTGCGTCGATGATGAATGCTCCCGTTATGATCCGGGCGAGTATCACGAAGGTTACGATTATGGCGACCGCTATTACGAATTTCCGGGTGACGATGAGAGGATGATTGTCTATGCGGACGGCTCCGAACTTGTTTACATCGATACATACATTGGCGAAGCCTATTATTATTATCACGATTACCCCTTCGATTACGGTTACTAATAGTTTTTGTGGTTTGTACGAAATGCTGCGGTAGTAGGGGCTTTTGAATAATATGCTTGGACGATTTTCAAAATTTTGCGCAGTTATTGCTGCTGCAGTATTGCTTGCATCTACGGCCAGTTTTGCGGGCGTCGTTGTCAAGGATAATGAAATAAAACGCTCGATTCCTAAAGAAAAAGAAGTCGTTCTAGATAAGATTAAAGAACGGAATCCCGCCATACTGTTGGGCCGCTTTACGGAGAAAACAGTGAATGAAGATGGGGAAGACGTTCATCCGTTTATTGGTATGGTGGCAAAAGCGTATGCCGAACACTATCCGATAGAAATTTATCCCGACGATATTTGGCTCTTGTTGCTGGACGGAATCAAGATTCATGTCAATAGCAACCGTGAAAAGTTTAGAAATGAATTTGTCGTGAGTGGCGCTGATTCGGCGCTTGCGATTGAGGACAATTCGTTGACGCTTTCGTCGCCGCCAGAAAAATGGGAACGGGATGTTCTTGAAGTTTATGATTCGCTGTTCCAAAAAATTCCTTCAAAGACGCGGACTTCTTTTGATGTGAATTTTTCGACGACAACTCCGGTGAGTGCTTTTACGTTCAAGGTGATGCTGATGTCCATTGCGTCTAATTATTTTACGTTTGGAATTATGACGGCTTGCGGAATCCCTGAATTTGCGGTCAAGGGAACGATGCGGGATTGGATTCTCCTCAAGGCCCGCTTTAATGAACTGGCGAACATTCTCGGAATGGATTGGTGGGCTGGCGAACTCAATCCCGTTTTGGACAAGTTTATAGCAGCTTTCGGTGGCAAGGTCGATTTGGAATTTTGGCGTGGCTTTTACAAGTATATCAAGGGGGATGAAGGTTGTGGTTGGGGCCCGAAAATCAACGGGTGGATCACGAAGTTTTTCCCGTACCGAGCGGCTTATGATGACGATGACAGACGAATTTATGTACAGAAAAATAAGTGGAACGAGGATGAGGATTTTGAAGATTTCCCGTTGGGGGTGAATGAAGTCCCTATTTTATGGAATAATCGTGGCGAAAAGGTCAAGTTGAAGTTGGTCGTTGGCTTCTGGGGGCATCATATCGACAAAAAGCGGGGCCGTTTACGCACCGTCCGCGGTTATACCCTCTCCATTCCCGAAAAATAGCCCTGTTTTTGACTTCATTCTCTCGTCTTTCGTCTATCGTCTTTCGTCTAATTACTATATTTGCTCCCACTCATGAGTAATTCTGAACAATTCGTTATTGCCCTCGATGGGGGCTCGGGTACCGGAAAGAGTACCACCGCCAAGCTTGTGGCGAAAAAACTCGGCATCACATACCTCGATACTGGCGCTATGTACCGCGCTGTGACGCTTGCAGCCCTCGAAAAGGGACTGCCTGCCGAAGAAGGTGCTGCCATGGACGAATTGCTCGCCAACCTCACACTCGGGTTCGACTCCGAAAACCACGTGCTCATCAACGGCGTTTCCCGCGAAAGCGAAATCCGTGGCATGAAGGTCTCGAACAACGTGAGCATCTACTGCGCCCTCCCGTCTGTCCGTGCTGCCATGACCGAAAAGCAGCGCGAAATCGGCAAGAAGCAGAGCTGCATTTTGGATGGCCGCGATATCGGAACGGTCGTATTCCCCGATGCGAAGTACAAGTTTTTCATGGTGACGGATGTTAAAGTCCGCGCCGAACGCCGCTACAAGGAACTCCTTGAAAAGGGCGAAAAAGTGACGCTCGAAGAAGTCCTCCAGAATTTGGTCGAACGCGACCGTCTGGACTCCTCCCGCGCTACCGCCCCGTTAAAGAAAGCGGATGATGCAATTGAAATTGACACTACACACATCTCAATCGAACAACAGGTTCAAAAGATTCTTGACTACGTAGGTGTAGTGGCGTAGCCCTGAGTCTTTTAACCACAACAATCAACAGGAGTATGTATTTAATCTGATTAGCTTCTTTAGTCTAGAGTCGGTTCCTAACCACCAACCACTAATCACTAACCACTAAATATTTTCTCCTGCAAAAGAAACAACAATATGTCTCAAAATCTCAAATTCGGAACTCAAGAAGATCTCGAAGAAATTCTCGCCGCTCAGGGTGAATGCTCCCCGGACTTCCGCAAGGCCAACGCTGACGTCTATGCCGGCATGGGCTGCCTCG
>Ga0310786_10002573_pt1 | contig 27525 bp, 34 predicted proteins | sample AusTroGonzalo_MG_FD_203881 | JGI IMG/M metagenome (GOLD analysis project Ga0310786, IMG submission 203881) | Bovine rumen microbial communities from tropical cattle in Woodstock, Queensland, Australia - Gonzalo_03 (v2) (version 2) | ecosystem: Host-associated > Mammals > Digestive system >...
CGCCGAGCGCGAGCGTATAATCAAAAAAACGAAATGCGTGTGTAGTTAAAACGAAATGCGTTTCGCTATTTGAAAAACGAAACGCATTAAAAATTCGACACACACGCCTAAAACGGCTGTCAAACATCATCTCTATAGGGAGCTATCAGAAATCTCCGCTCGATCCCCTCAAAGTTGATATAGGAGCCAACGCGCGCCAGCTTGACGTTGCCCGCCTTGCGGTCGATCGCATAGACGTTAAACGCATCCTGCGTCGCGCCGCGATCGCCGCGCGGGATGTCGCAACCCTCGCTGCCGGAGAGCGTCGTGACACGCGGGTAGTGACAGTTGCCGCAGACCACGTTGATCACCAGCTGCCGGTTGGTAGCGCCGTAGGCATATCCAACGTTATCGCGGTGCCGGTGTCCGGTTATGTAGCAGACAAACTCCACGCCGGTGGCGACCTGCGTGAAGTCGGCGTCGATGCTGACGGTCTCTCCGTTGTTGTATTCGCGGGTGTTTTCATCGTAGGTCGTGACCAGGTGCGTCTTTGAGATAAATGCGTCGATGATCGTGCGGATAGGCCGCGAGGAATTGCAGTAGAGTCCGTCCACTGCGTAGCCGGTCTCGTCCTCGTTGGTTCCGTCATAGTTGATGGTCTGGTTCCAGGCCAACATATCCTGCGGCGTGACGATCTTCGTCTCCGGCGAGTGCATCATCACAACAACGCCGTAACCGGCAGGTGTGGAAAGAAGCGTGTCGCAAAACCACGTCACCTGCGTCTGGCCAAGGCGACCGCCGAGGCCCGCTCCCCAGTAGCAGCCGTTGTCGTACTGGTTAAGAACAATCACGCGGAGCGCCTTGTCTGCAAAGTCCTTGTAGTAGTAGGGCATCGTAGCGTCGGCGCTGGCGGTGGCCTTGTAGCCGTCGGCAAACGGGCCGATATGGTGTTCGAACAGCCAAGTATTGCGGTCGGCGGCGGAGCTGGGCACGTCAAAGCTCTCGTGATTGCCAATGCAGTGCAGGATGGAGTGACCAGCCAGGCCGATGATGGCATCGCGCAGGTACGTGGATCCGTCGCTGGCACGCCTCATCACGCTGTCCCCCGTCACAGCCGCGACGTCCACGCCGAGGGCCTTGATGTACTCCAGGTAGTTCTCAAAGCGCCGCACGTCGCCGTGCAGGTCGCTGATGTGGGCAATCACGGGCATAGAGTGTAGCCCGCCGTTCGCTATCACGTCTTCATTGTCCACGTAGTTCATGCGCATTAGAGCGGCTTTTACGTACCGCTCCGCGCCGTAGTTGCGCGTGACGACGTCGGCGTCGAGCTTGTCATAGGTGACGAGAATTTCGCGGCTTTCCAGCAGGCCCTTGATATAGGCAGCGGTGACGTTGGAATCGTCGATCTTGGCGAACTGGAGGATGTGGCAGAGGCCGGTAGCCGGGACGTCAGCCTGCCCGCCGCTCTCCTGCCACGAGGTGTAGGTCGTAATGTCGGCGGGGCCCGTGCCGTAGGCTACGCGGGCCTTGATGCCCGCAGGCAGGCGAAAATGATACCTCACGCCAAGGTACGGCACGTTGAGCTTGTTGGCGGCCTCCACGATGCCGACGGACAAATTCGTTACGTCGTAGATGTGCAACGCGTGGCGGCAAGCGACTTCGTTGCTCGCGACGGAAATCGTCACTCCGGATTTGATCTGCGCCAGCTCTGCGGACGTAAAGACGGAGTTATCGGACTTCTTGAAATACACGCTCAGCACGACCGGCTCCTCGTCAATTATATCACCAGCCTGCGACACGGACGTCCAGCCATTGATTACGGATTCTTTCGCTTCGCTGCGCAGCGCGTTATAGAGATTGCGCGACGTCTGTGCGGCATAGAGGAGCGTCGGGATGTTTGCCAAGGCGGCGTCGATGTTGACGGACACGTGGTAATTGCCGCTGATGTTCTGGCACAGGAACTTGGCTCTGACAGGGTTGCTCAACACGTGGCCACCAGCACTCAACGTCGGTACAAACTCGAAATCGTCATTGTGCAGAGGCTCGTCGTCATAGCTGGCGATGCGGCGTCCTTGGCGAAGCGTCTCTCCAGCAGAGCCGAGCGGCCAGAACTCGAACTGCAGTCCAGCCTTAATCACGGCCAGCTCGGCGTCGGAGATTGCGGATTCGTCATTTTTTTTCACCCGAATCATAAGATAGCCGCCCTTGTGGTCGGAATCGCCGAAGCGGTACTGGCTATACTGGTTGCCGTCCGCAAATCCGCAGCCGAAAGCGTGCCGCGTGCTGCCGCTGGTATTGGCGAGCGCGCCTGCAAAGGTGGGGTGTATGGCCGTCATCATCATATAACCATCGGGCAGGGCGGCATTGATGTGTACCAAGTCATTGACCTTGTACACGAGGTTGTACGCAACGCCAGCAGCATCGTCGTTGCCGTAGAACTCAGTCGCAATTCGCCCGGCGAACAGCGGCCGGTCAGCCTGCGTAAACTTACGAGGCCAGCGCGTGTCGTCTGCCTCGAAGTCGTCGGTGACGTCGGCCACCGAGGCGGCGACGACGGCGCCCGTAGCGGCGCGGCCGCCGAAGACGTAGTGATCGACGTCAGCATCATCAGCCGGGCAGACGAAATAGACGCTCCGGAGGTCGGCGGCGTAGTCGCGGCCCCTTACGGCGAAGATCTTCTGGTAGGTCGAACCACCGGCGGGCATATACTCGACCGACAGCACAAAGGTGGCCCCTATCGTGACGCCAGTCAGGTCAATCTCGTCAGTGAGGTCCACGCGGTAGATGTGGCCCTTGATTAGCGGCAGGTGGTACTGTTTGCTGGAATACGTGTTGCCCTTGCCGACGAAGAAAAGCCGGTTGAGGGCCGTGCAGTCTGCGGGCGCGATACCCGTCACCTCCTTGGTCCAGCCCGTGCCGTCCCACTTGAAGCGGACAGCTTCGCCGGTATTGACGACAAGGCCGCCGAAGTTCCCGTAGGTACCAGGTTCGGTCGCATCGTAGAACACCTTTTGCGTGGGGACGCCCGGATCTGTCGGCGTAGGCGTCAGGACGGCCTTGCCCATGTACTGGTAGCCCTCGAGGTACGGGTCACTGCCGATCTGGCCCACGCAGGTCCAGCTGCTCTCGCCGCCTTCGGTGCCGTCGTAGCGGTAGACGAGGCCCTCGCCGGGCTCGTCGGGCTGGCCGGAGGAGATGACGACGATCTGGCCGGGCCGGAGCGGCTCGCCGGTGAGATCTGACACCGGGTTGGCGTCGTCCGCCATATCCTCCGCGGAGCCGTAGATCTTGGAGATCACGAGCGGACTGATGCCCAGCAGCTGCTGCTGGTTGAACAGGGCCGCCGTGTCGTACATGATGCCGCCGGCGCGCTCCGGCGTTATGCTGTTCAGCGCAGTCTCCTGCCTGAGAGACTGGGCGCGTGCCATTATGTCTTGAACTGTTGCCATATTCTGTGTTGATTAGAAGATCGGGAGAACTTCGCGCACCTCGAACGGCGCGGTGATCGCGACGACGGACTGCGCCGTCACGGTGATCGTGAACGTCGCCACACCGCGGCCGACCGACCACGCGAGCGCTGCGGAGAGGAAGGTCGCCTCAGGAAGGCGGACGGAGCAGATCATCGACGACGGATTGCCGGAGTCCGAGAGCTTGTCCAGGACCGTCTGCGGAAGACCGTGCACGGACGCGCGGAAGATCTCGGGCTCGTTCTCCGCCGGCGCCGGCTGACGCAGCGCGATGTGCAGCGCGCCGCCGCAGTTCGCGAACTTCGCGTAGTAGTCGGCGCCGTTGCTGATCCCGCTGAAGTCGTACACGCTGGGGCTGTAGACGTCCACCGGGTTGATGCGGGACATGTTGGCAATCGGATAGTCCGTCGACGTCTCGGTGATTTCCGCGTAACGTGTCTGCAGGACGGGGCGGATGATGCCGTCGCCCATCTCGCGCTCTCCGGAGTGGTCGGTGACGATATTGAGGTAGTAGGGCCCGCCGCTGGTGCCGGTGAGGGCGCCGGCGGGGACCGGCAGGATCTCGCCGGCGAGGCATACCACGCCGGCCGTCCAGGCGATGCTGTCGGCGGTGGTGGTGAGCGTCAGGCCGTGCAGGATGGCCGTCGGCGTAGCGAGGCCGGTGTAGCCCTTCAGCAGCTGCGCGAAAGTGTCACGCACGGCGTTCTGCATGAAGTCGATGTCGCCCAGGAAGACCGGCTGCCGCCCGGCGAAAGTAAGGTACTTATTCATATATTTCTATTCTATACTGTGTTCCGGCAAACTTGTAGTACTCCACCCACTGGGAGACCGTCGAGAGGTCCGCGGCGCTCATAGACGCCGGCACGTGGACCACGAAGCGGGAGAGCCGCGTGTCAGGGTGGAAGCTGTAGAGGTCGAGCGGTACCAGCGGATTTTCGTCGGCGAAGGTCATGTAGACGATGTCGCCGCCCTCGCTCTGGAAGGCGAGCTCAGCGTAGGAGATCTCCTCCTCGGTGATGTAGATGGTACCGGACGGATAGAAGAAGACGTCGTTCAGCCACTTCTCGAGATATACCACGAAGGCGTTGGTGCTGAGCCGACGGAGCGCCGCGTCGCGGAAGGCCGTGAACGCCTGGGCCAGCTGCGCGACCGGCAAGAGCATGGCGCGCAGGAAGGCGTACACCGTCTTGCGTCTCAGCACCGGCGGAAGCTGGTCGATGATCCAGCGGTCAGTATCAAAGCGAAAGAACATACTCGATGGTGAAATTGAGATTGTTGGACGCGAAGGCGCCGCTGTAGCTGGTGTAGTTGTTGCCCTCGAACGGCGCCGGCAGGGCGGCGTATTCCGGCTCCACCTCCACGCGGTCGAGGACAATGTCGACGACACCGGTGGCGCCCTGGATGGCGTCCACCAGCTTGGTCTTGTTGAGCACGCCGCCGTAGACGATACCGCTCAGGTACGCATCGACGGCCACGTCCACCGGACGGACGGAAGTGTCGGCGAGCAGCTGGCCGTTGGCGTTGAGCAGCTGCGGGTCGTACTGCACCTGGGCGTAGACGTAGACCTGGTCCGGCGCGTGCGACTCGACCTCCATGATGACGCCGGCCGGCTTGCGCTGGTTCATGTATCCTTCAAACGCCGTTAAAACAGCATTTGAGAGCTTCTTCGGCTTGCCGTTGGCGTCGGCGCCGGCGGCCAGCACGAGGACGCCACCGCCCAGATCCCGGGCGGCCGCGAACTTGACGACCTGCTTGTCCGGGTGGATCTCCGGATAGACGAACTGCTGCGTCTTCTCGTCGAAGACCAGCTCGTCGCCGTACTGGAACTCCAGCGCGATCTGATGGTACCAGGGGATGGATGCCATCACCGAGCTGGAGATCCTCTCCTCCACGTCGGCGCGGAAGACGTCGAAGATGGACTCGAGCACCCAGATGGCGGAGGCCACGATGGAGAACCAGATGGACTCCAGGGACACCTTGCTGAAGGTGTCGTCGAAGGTGGCGTCGCCGGTGATGCCGTATTTAGTGCGGATGACGCTGTCGCTCATGAACTGCTGCGTCATCGCGGCCTTGATCTGTTGAATCGTTCTTGCCATATATTAAGCGTATTCTTCAGTGAACTGTTCTGTGAATATGCGCTGGTTCAGCTCGCCGGCGCCGTCCTTCTGGGTGGCCGGCACGATGCCGTTCTTGCGCACGTAGGTCTGCAGGTAGTTGTCGTAGGCCACGTCCGGGCATTCCAGGACGGTGCCGGGCTCCAGCTCGCCGGCGACCGGCAGGCCGTTGGCGCTGGCCAGCGCGACGATGCCGTCCAGCGTGCCGTATACCTCGAGGCAGATGTCTGAGAGCGTCTGCCGGCGCCGTACCGTCACCTGGATCATCTCGATGCCCTCCCTGCTCTTACGCCCAGCACCACGCCACAGGCGAGCGCGGCCACCAGGCCGATGATGTATAGATATAAGCGGGACTTCCGCGCCGCGGTCGCGGGTGCAACCTCTTCCTCCTCGTGGATCTCCAGCTGCTCGACCTTGGAGCTGTCGGCCACGGCCACGCTGTCGGTCTTCTCGAGCAGCTGCTGCTCGCGGGCGGAGTAGCTGCTGGCCACGGTGCTGGATCCGGAGACGGTGTGCGTCGTGCTGCGCTCGACGACATACTGCCGGCCGGAGGTGTCCGGAGCGGAGTAGACCTCGTGGACGGTCTCCGTCTGCTGGCTCTCGATGCGCTCGAGGCGCTGCTCGACGAGCTCCTGCAGCCGGGCTTCCATGCGGCGCTCCAGCGCGATGCTGTCACGCCTGCGGGCCTCTTCCAAAGCCCGGACGTCCTGCACGCCGGAGTAGATCTTCGGCGAGCAGGAGGCCAGGGCCAACACACAAAAAAAGAAAAATATGCACTTCCGCATAGTGTCAGACTCTAGGTCCTTTGTAGGACTTGTTATACAGGACGTTCCCGCGCTGAGGGCCGCCGAGCTTGTGGCTCACGTGCACGAAGGTGGGATAGAGGATGAGCTGGTCGAACGGCAGCCCGGCCGCGATGATCTCGCGGGCCAGGTCCACGGAGGGCATCCGGGAGCCGTCCTCCAGGAGGACGTAGATGTCGGCCGCCTCGCCCTTGGTGTGCTGCGAGGTGTCCACGCCACCGACGGCGCGGTTGAGCTCGGTGCAGCGGAAGCCGGAGGAGATCCGGACGGCGCGCTGCAGGCGGTCGCGGAGCGGCTGCAGGATGTTCAGCGTCAGGGCACGCACGGCGTCGCGCACGCGCACCGTGATGATGACGTTGCACAGCCCCATCCGGTCGGCGGTGTCGCTCTTCTCGAACTCGCGGTAGGAGAAATTCTTGCTGATGGTTCCCATGGTGTTAATTTTCTTCTTTGTTGATCTCTTCGGCCACCTCGTCCTTCTTCTCCTGGTACTGCTTCAAGAACGGGATCTTCTTGATGACCTCGAAGCTGAGCAGGAAGTAGAGGAAGTGGATGGTCTTGCAGTTCGGCAGCAGCTTGTTCGCGTTGCGCAGGATGTTGACGGAGTAGAAGTAGATGATAGCATAGACGACACCGCTGATACACTGGACGGCGCCGTCCGGGTTGCCCATCTTCTCGCCGATCACGTAGATAGAGAGGACGATGACGTAGAACACGAGGGTCTCGCCCAGGCAGCGGAAGAACTTCTTGAGCTTGAACTTCTCCCCCTGGACTCCCACGCCGGCGATGAGGCCGAAGAGCATGTTCAGCAGGAAGATGAAGAAGATCACGAAGACGATGTCCTTGAGCGGATAGAAGTAAGCGGCCAGCAGGCTGCAGCCGGTTACGATGAGGTTTTTGATGGTGTCAATCATATATACTGTGCTTTAATCTTGATTTCCCTGTTGGTCACCTCGACGGACTCGACCATCTGGCCGTCCATCTCGAGCTGCTCCTGGATCTCGCGCTCCCAGCCGAGCCGGTCGCTGTCGAGCAGCATCCGGTCGATGCCAACGCCCACGGACACGTCGCTCTTCAGGTCTCCCTTGTGCATCGCCAGGATCAGCGCCTGGTTCTGCGCGAGGATGTCGCCCAGGACGAGGCCCGAGGCGATGAGGCCGTCTGCGCCACGCTTCACGTCGATGTTGACGTCGTAGTCGGTAAGTTGTATTCCTTTCATGTTCAACTAGTGTTTTACGGTTTCATCCTCCAGCTGGCTTCGGTCGAACTCCTGCGCGCTGCCGGCCGTCTTCGGGACGGACACCGGCGCGGCGTTGGGGAACTCCCCGCAGACCACGCCTCCGGAGGGGATGGTATGCGTGTGGGAGTTGAAGGCGCGGACCAGGTCGTTGAGCCCGTCGACGAGCGGCTCGATGTTGACCAGGCCGCCCAGCTTGCCGCCGTTCACCTCGATGCGCTCCACCTCGTCGACGACGAGCACGGCCAGATCCGCGAGATCTCCGGAGAGGGAGCCGACGATGACGGCGGAGCCTTCCTTCGGCACGACGAGCAGCTGCTGCTCGAGCTCGGAGGCGGAGGCGCGCAGACGCACGCCGGACACCTTCTGCGCGCCGAACTGCACCGTGCAGGTGTTGCCCTCCACCGAGCTGACGATGCCCTGGTAGACGGCGATCTCGCGCGGCCCTGCAGCCGCCCGGATGTTCCTGATGAGTCGCTGTTCCGGTGTCATGGCTAAATCAGTCTATAGCCCAGCTCGACGGTGCGGCGGCCGCCCTCCGCGCTGAACTCGGTCTCGACGGAGCGCACGTAGTAGGCCCCGTCCTTGTATTCATATTCCGGGTCGTGCAGCTCGGCCTTGTCGCCGGGCTTGATGTACGGCACGAGCCACGTGACGATGTTGCCGTCGTAGCCGTCGAAGGTGAGCCGCTTGTGCTCGCTCTCGCCGCGGAGTCGCATCGAGGCGTCGTCCGGAGAGGCGGCGCGCACGGTGACGCGGTCGCCGCCCGTGGTGCCATACTCCCGCTCCTTGACCTTGCCGTCCGGCGTGAGCGCCTTGACCACCACGCGGACCTTGCGGTCCTCGGTGCGCCGGTAGGTCAGGCTGCTCTCCTGGACGTTGCGGGTGAAGTCGTAGAGGACGGTGTTGCCGACCTTCTCGCCGGGGCCGTGCACGTGCAGCGTCTTCCCCTCGATGTAGATGTCGGCGCCGCACTCCTCCTGCACCTTCTTCAGGACGTCGTAGCCGGTGGCGCTGCTGATGACGAACTTCTGGTACGTCCAGCTGTAGGAGCAGTCCACCGTGAACCCACCGCCGACGCCCTCGACCACGCGGGCGAGCAGCGCCGACAGCGTCACGTTCTTCAGCTGCTGGTCGGGCAGCGCCTTGCGGAAGAGGTACAGGTCGTCCTCGCACTCGAGGGTGATGGCGCCGCCGTCGGTACCGACGCGCTGCACCCAGCCCTCGAACTCCTGGACCATGCCGACCTCGTCGTATCCCAGGTTGATGACCACGCGGTCCCCGCGGTGGATCTTGTCCTCCACCTGCAGGGCGGCGTTGTACTCCGCGCCGGGAAGCTCGACGATGGCGGTGTCCGCGAGCTCCTCGACGGAGCGGCGGACGGTCACCTTCTCGACCATCCCGATCTTCCAGGAGCCCACCTGTATGTCGAATCGCATCGTGAACATGGCTAGATCTGCTTGAGGTCTTCCTTACGGAGCAGGAGCTTGTAGATGTCGTCGCTGAGGGCGGCGATGGTATAGGCCTGGTTGGACGGGCCCGAGGTGAAGGGGATGCTCCAGCTCTCGATGACCACCTGGTTGATGGAGAAGAGCTCGAGCAGCGGGGACTTGACCAGGACACGGCCGGCCTCGCAGAAGGCGCGCAGGCGCTTGACGTCTGCGTCAGGATACACGTCACCGGTCCCGATCAGGATGCCGGAGATGTTGACCTGGTAGTCGCCCTGGGACCAGCGCTCCTTGATGGTACCGCGGACGGATCCTTTGGACACCTGCTTCTTGACGATGATGTTGGAGCCCTGCAGGGTGATCTGCGGCTCGTAGGGAAGCATCCACCACTCGCCGCCCTCCACCTTGAGGTAGAGCGGGAAGGTCATCGGGACGCCGATGACGTTCGCCACGACGATGTCCTGCAGCTGCTGGTCGGTCATGGACTCGACGCTGTAGCCGTCCGGGACGTTGCCCGCGGGGAGCCGGCGGAAAAGGTCTTCAAGTATGAATCTGGAGGTCATCGTGCTGCGCTGGTTGCGATTTCGAGTGAACGGTTGATGCTCTCCAGCACGGCGTTCTGCAGCTGGCGCAGGTCGGTGCCGGAGACGGTCGTGATGTTGACGTCGTCGAAGAACTTCGAGACGTTGATGGTGATGGAGGTGTTGCGGGTGCCGCCGGTGGCGATGTCCTTGGCGAGCTTGCCGCTGCCGCCCGTGGTACCGGCTGTTCCGGTCGTGGGCGTGCCGCCGTCGGCGACGCCGCCGGCAGCCTCCGGAGTCTTCAGCGCGTCCTTGGCGCTCTGCTTGGCCCGCTCGTTCTCGAGGATGTCGGCGTAGGTGCCCTTGACGCCTCCCACCAGCTGCTTGGTCGACGCGGCGGCGTTACGCTTGGCGTCGAGGCCGAGCAGGCCGCTGGCGGCGTCCTTCGCGGCGTCCCAGGCGCCGGCGAAGTCACCCTTGAAGAGCTTGCTGAACGCCTCGCCCAGCTTGCCCACGCCGGCCAGCATCCCCTGGATGCGGTCGAGCACGTAGTTCTTCAGGATCTGGCCGAAGCCCTTCATCGTCTCCCAGACGGTGAGGATAACGGCGCGGAAGCCGGCGAACTTGTTCCAGCAGATGGCGACGGCAGTCGCGAGAGCCGCGATGCCGGCGATGATCAGCGCGATAGGATTGGCGCTCATCACGATGTTCACCAGCTTCTGCGCCTTCTCCAGGAGGAGCAGCGCCACGTACTGGGCGCGCGTGGCGATGGTCCATCCGTTGGTGAGTGCCGTGGATGCCGCCACGGCGACGTTGTATGCTATCACGCCGGCGGCGACGGGCGCCAGGACGGAGAGGATCGTGGTGAAGTTCTCGGCCACCCACTTCGCCGCGGCGCCGACGGCCTCGAGGCCCTTGCCGAGCAGGTTGATGGCGGGGATGAGGTACGGCCGGATGATCTCGTAGAGCTCGAGCATGGCTCCCAGGAATTTTCCCTTCAGCTGCTCCCAGGCGCCGTACGTGGTCTGCGCGATCTTGTCGGTCATGTGGTTGAATTTGCCTCCCTCGCCGGTGGCGCGCATGAAGGCGTTGCGGACCATGTCGAAGGTGACAAGGCCCTTGGACATGTCGTCCTTTAGCTGCGCCACGGACTTGCCCGTCTGGGCGGAGATGTCGAGCAGCGGGTTGTATCCTGCGTTGATGAGCTGCAGCAGGTCCTGCCCCTGCAGCTTGCCGGCGGCCGAGATCTGGCCGAAGACGAGCGCCAGCTGCTGGAGCTTGTTCTTGTCGCCCATCGCCACGTCGCCGAGCATCTTCAGATCCTTCACCACCGACTCGGTGCTGACGCCGAAGCCCAGCATCGTCTTCGCGGCCTCCTGCGTGGAGGAGCGGTCCCAGAGCGTCTTGTCCGCGTACTCGTTGATCTCGCCGAGCATCTTCGCCGCCTTGTCCTCGGAGCCGACCAGGACGTTGAACGCCGTGGCCGTCTTCTCGGCCTGCATGCCGAGCTTGGAGACGACGCCGATGCCGGCGGTCAGCTGGACGAGGGGGTTGGTGAAGAAGCCGGCGCCGGGCAGCCCCTGGAGCGCCTTGCCGAGGCCGCCCACGCGGCCCGAGAGACGGGCCGCCGAGCGGTCGGTGGCGTCCAGCTTCCGCTGCACGGCATCCACCCTGGAGACGGTCGCCCGGTCGCCATTGGTGGAGATCTCGATGATATATTGCGCGGTGTTGCTCATTTCTTACCTGTTTCTGCCTGCCTGATATGCCTGAGTTGTGCGAGTTTCTGTGCCCACTGCTGGTCCGACAGCTTGTCCGGGTCGATGTGCAGATAGTACTGGAGCATCGTGTCCAGGTAGCCTATCGCATTGGCCTCCGGGCGTCCGTCGGCCAGCTCTAGAGCTTTTTTATCTGGGCCTCCTTATAGGACACCATCTCCTGGATGACGGAGATGACGCCGAAGAAGTAGTCGTCGTCGTTCTGGATCTCCTTGTCGCCGTCGATCCAGCACTGCTTGAGGATGATTTCGCAGAACTTGATACTGTCCTGCCCGTTGGAGCTGCCGGCGTTGGCAAAGGAGAGATCCTGACGGGTCGGCTTGTGCAGCACGGCCTTCTTGTCGCCGGACACGACCTCGAAGACGTTGCCGTCTCCGTATTTCTTCTTCCAGCCTTGCAGCTGGTCATCGGTGTAAGTGAACATATTTAAACGGTGTTTTGTGTGTGTTTTATAAAAAGGGGGACCGTGTCTGCGTAGTATGAGCAGGGCAGGTCGGCCCCCCACGTAGTAGGTTTAGCGGTAGTCTTTGACGACGTCGATGGCGATGATCGGCAGCTCGATCTCCATGAACTTGTCGTTCTGGTTGAGCGCCTGCGGGGCCTCGGTGAACTCGGCGCCGCGGATCAGGTCGGTGTGGACGACGTCACCCATGGCCGGGTTGCCGTAGGCCACCACGATGTCGACGGTGATGTCCAGGATGGATCCGCCGGCGGCGTCCTGCAGGGCGAGCAGCTCGGACTGCAGGATCCTGATGGATCCGGTGTAGGACTTGTTGCCGCGCTGGATGCCGTGGGGCTTGTTGCCCTTGGCATAGAGCGCCTCCTTCTCCTGGGCTTCGCTGTAGGCGATGCCGCGCAGACCGGTGACGTCCCGGCCGGCCAGCACCACGGTCACATCGGACCATTCATATTCTCTGGTGTTGAACATAAGGCGTTAGCTTTCGATGTTGGTGAGGAATCCCAGGTTCACGACGATCTCGCGGGCATAGCCGAACGGACGCACGCGCAGGGTGGCGACGACCTTGGAGGTCGAGAGCACGTTCTGCGACGGGTCGATGAAGCACTTGCAGCCGGAGCCGGACTCGACGCTGAGCTCGCCGGCGGCGGACATCTGCTGGTCGATGGCGGACTCGACGTCTGCCTGCCAGCTCTTGAGCACCGGCGCCTGCATCGTGCCGTCGGTGTTCACCTCGATCTCGTCGAGGAGCTTCTGCACGAGGGTCAGGTAGGCGATGCGGGCGGCCTTGTCGACGGTGCGGCGCGCCGTGAGGTGCGCGTAGTCGTCGTCGGGCTTGCACGCCAGGCGGTCGTCGTTGAAGTAGTAGCCGTCCAGGCCGAAGAAGATGCGCGGGGTGATGTAGCCCTTGGCGTAGATCGTCTCCACGTCGGCCATCACGTCGTCCACCGCGGCGGCGCCGAGGTAGAAGGACTCCGGGGCGAGCGGACCGGACGCTACGCGGCCGATGTTGCGCTGCACGGGAGACGCCGCGATGCGGCCGGCGATCACGCCGACGGCGGCGTCCTTCGAGGACACCACGGTGGTGCCATCCAGGGCGGTCTTCGTGTCGCCGATGAAGATGCCCACCCGGTTGTAGGCCGAGGAGGACAGGTCACGCAGCGAGGCGGCGCCGGCATAGGCGCGGCCTTCCAGGATGACAAACAGCGGGGAGAAGTAGGTATCGGCGGCATACTCCGCCAGCGACTGCGCCTTCGGGAGCGCCGTGAAGACGTCCGGATCGAGGCCCTCGGTGACCGTCGGGGCTGCGCTGGTCTGCTCCGCGACGATGAGGCCGCGGATGTCACCGTGCAGCCCGGCGATGATCGCCGGCATCGGGCCGTCGAGGTGGTTGAGCGCCGTGGTCATCGTGTAGGTGTTGGCAAGGCCGAGCACGTACAGCGGCGTCCCTTCTCCCGCTTCCGCGTAGAACTGCTCCACGAGCTCGACGAGGCGGGCGTTGGAGGCAGACGTCACGCCCAGACCGGCAAGGTCGGAGGGGCGCACGATCTTATACGGAGTGCCCAGGGCGAAGGTGGAAGACACCGCCGAAGCGCCGATCACGACCAGCATCAGCAGGCCGTCCTGGCTCTCCGGGGCTGCGCCGAGCAGTCCGTTGAGATAGTTGATCTTAACTCTAGGAAGCATTTGAATCAGAATTGGGTTTGGTTATGAAAATGCCGCCCCCAGCGGGGCCGGAGGCGGCACTGACGATGCTGTCACTAGCTGGTGACGGTGACGATGGCGTAGACCTCCTTGGCGCCGTTCTTGGCCTTCAGGACGGTCTGTCCGGCGGAGACGCCGGTGACGGTCACGGAAGCGCCGACGGCCTTGTCGATGGTCGCGACGGTTTCGTCGATGATCTCCCACTGGGTGCCAGCGGACTCGGAGGACGGCGTGGCGGTGGCGGTCACCTCCTGCTCGCCCTCGACGGCCAGGTCGATGTCGACGTCGTCCAGCTCGAGGCCGGTGACGGCGGTGGCGGTGTCGGTGACGATGGCGTAGACGCCCTTCTTGTCGTAGCGACGGATAGCACCGCCGACGCGGACGAGGAAGGAGTAGATGTCGCCGTAGTAGGTCGGGTCGTCGATCTTGTCGAACATCTTGACCTCACCCAGGGCGCGGGACACGGAGTCGCGCTGCCAGGCGAGACCGCCGGCGAGATCGGTGGCGGCGCCGTCTGCGCCGTAGGCCTTGAGGGTGCCGTCGACTGCGAAGCGATACACCGTGGAGCGCATCATGACCTCGAAGCCGTAGAGCATACCCATGACGCCACGCTTGACGTCGGCGGCCTGGAAGAAGCCGATGGCCTGCGTCTGCGTCATGCCGTCCAGCAGCTGCTGGTACATGTTCGCGTCGAGCAGGAGGACGCGGCCCTCGATGGGCACGTTGTCGGCGTTCATGCGGAGCTGCAGGGCAGCCACGTCAGCCGGACGGAGGGCCTTGCGGAGGCCGGTGGCGGAAGGGGTCCACGCGGGGACGCCCATGCCGGTGGTCTGCACGCGGTTGGCGGAAGCGGGGAGCCACTTGGCCAGCATGGCCTCGGCGGCCTTGAAGATGAGCTCCTTGCGGTCCTGGTCGATGACGCTGTTGCGCTTGTTGTAGCTCAGCTCGACCATGTCGGCGTAAGGGATGAGGATCGGGTTGGTGGTCAGCTCGTCCAGGTCGTAGTTGACGTCGGTGTCAGTACGCTTGTAGACGGTGGCGGGGAGGGAGTCGCGGTTGAGAGCGACGCCGGACGGCGCGCCCGCGTTGGGGATGTGCACCCGCTTGCCCTCGTTGACGTACATGTCGTCGTTGACGGCGCGGGAGAGGAAGCTGTTGTCGGCGAAGAGACCCTCTACGATGTCCCTCTGCCAGATTTCTTTCTGTACTGCCATATTCGTGAAATTCTAAGGTTACAGACTACGCACCGAACTTCTCCTGGTACTTGACCTTGTAGAGGTCCGGGTGCTCGTTCTTGAGCTCAGCGAGGCGCTCCGCCTTGTCGATCTCGTCCCAGGACATGTCCTTGAGCTCCTTCGCGCCGGATGCGCCGGCAGCGCCGTGGGCGCTTTCGAGGAGGTCGGTGATGCTCAGGGCCTGCTTCTTCTCGGGCATGGCGTCGATGATCTTGCGCGTGTTGTCGGCGTCGGCCTTCAGCAGCGCCTTGTAGGTGTCGACCTGGTCCGCGGCGATCTTGCCGGCGGCCACGGCCTGGTTCAGATACGCCTCGGTCTCGCGCTCGTTGGCAGCGTCAAGCTGCTGCTTGAGCGTCGCGACCTGCGCCTCCAGCGCCGGCACCTTGGCCGCGTCGTTGGCGAGCGTCTTGATCTGCGAGAGGCACTTCTCCTCGCTCAGATCCTTGAAGGAGGACTCCTTCATCAGTTCGTTGTAAAGATCCATTCTGTGAGTGTTTAATGGTTGTTTGACTTGCAGTGAATTGGCGAAGGCGTAGATGGCCTCCGCGGTGGGAGAGGCACCCAGGGCTTCGGCACCCTGTACGTCGAAGACGCCGTCGCACAGGCGGCGGGCGATGGCCTCGTCGGCCGTCATCCAGTGGTCCTTGCCGTCGAAGTACTCGGCGCGGACAGCTTCCGCGCTCATGCCGCACTTCTCGCCGACCATCTCGGCCAGGGATACCTCCAGCCCGGCGATGAGGTCCGCGCACTTGCGCATGTCCTCGACGCCGCCGCTGCAGCTGCCGCTGACCTGGTGGAGCATCAGGCGGGAGAAGCGGGACATATACATCGGCTTGCCGCACAGGGCGATGACGCCGGCGATGGATGCCGCGAGGCCGTCCACGTAGATCGTGATGTCGGCGGACGAGGCGCGCAGCGCGTTGTAGATGGCGATGCCGGCGAAGACCTCGCCGCCCTGGGAGTTGATGTGCACGTCGATCTGCCGGAAGTCCTGTTCCAGGTACATCAGCTCGGCGGCGACGCGCTCAGGATCCACGCCGTCCTTCACCTCGCCGATCTTGCCGTAAAGCATCAGCGAGGCGCGGCCTCCGGAGGTCGCGACGACGTTGAAATATCTGTAATCTTTCATAAGTATGCCTTATCGGTCGAATTGTTCCGGCCTCGGCACAAATATGCGCACATGGTCGGCAATTTCAAAATTAAATAATTATTACATAAGTATTTACGCGATTCAAAATGCCCGCAAAAGCGATTGCGTAAAAAATACATAATGCGAAATCCATAATTAAAAGCAATATTTGCGAAAAAGAAACGCTTATGGCAGCAGCACTCAAGAACACGCAGAAGAAGACCATCGCCAAGGAGCTCTACCTGCACGGCGACTTCACGCTCGAGGAGATCGCCGACAAGGTGGGCGCCGTCAGGCAGACCGTGGCCCGCTGGGCCAAGGACGAGGGATGGAAGGACATCAAGTCCTCCATGACCGTCGGAAAGGACAAGATCCTGAAGAACCTCTACGCCCACGTCCAGACCATCAACGACGCCGTGCTCATGCGGCCGGAGGGTGAGCGCATCCCTACGCCCAAGGAGGCCGACACGCTCGCCAAGCTGGCCGCCGCCATCGACAAGATCGAGAGCGAGAGCGGCATCCGCGACTACGTCAACACCGGCATCGCCTTCCTGACCTACATGCGGCAGGTCAACCCCGAGAAGGCCGTCGAGATCAGCTATTTCTGGGACAGCTTCATCAAGGACAAGCTCAAGTAGGCCATGAAGGAAATCGACAAGAAAGCGCTACAGGAGTGGGAGGCCTTCCGCGACAACATACGCCGCGAGACGCCCACGGAGATGCTCAGCGAGGCCGAGCTGATCCGGAAGCGCGCATACCTCGAGGGACACCCCGTCGAGTGGATGAAGTACTTCTTCCCGAACTACGCCAGCTGCGAGTTCGCCGCCTTCCAGACCACCGCCATCAACCGCATCGCCCGGAACGACGAGTGGTTCGAGGTGTGGAGCTGGGCCCGTGAGCTCGCCAAGTCCACCGTGGCCATGATGCTCGAGCTCTTCCTGATGCTCAGCGGCCGCAAGCACTACCTGCTGATGGTCAGCGCCACGCAGGACGCAGCCGTTCGCCTGCTGGCCCCCTACCGGGCCAACCTCGAGGCGAACCAGCGCATCCGGCAGTTCTACGGCGAGCAGGCCTCGCCGGCGAAATGGGAGGAGGACCACTTCGTCACCAAGGGCGGCCTGTCCTTCCTGGCCGTCGGCTTCGGAAACGCACCTCGAGGCACCCGCAACGAGGCCTTCCGTCCGGACATCATCGACATCGACGACTACGACACCGACAAGGACTGCCGCAACCCCGTCACCCTGGACAAGAAGACCGAGTTCATCGAGCGCGCCGTCATCCCGACCCGCTCCGTCAACAAGGCCACGCTCATCCTCGCCAAGGGCAACCTCATCGCCAAGGACACCGTCATCGCGCGGCTGGGCAAGAAGGCCGACAAGCACTCCATCGTGAACATCGTCGACAAGGATGGGAACAGCAGCTGGCCGCAGAAGAACACCCTCGAGCACATCGAGCGCATCAAGGCGACCATCTCCTCCGCTGCCTTCCAGGCGGAGTACATGAACAACCCCATCCAGGAGGGCAAGATCTTCCGCAACCTCCCCCTTGGCAAGATGCCGCCCCTGCGCTCCTTCAAGTTCCTGGTCTGCTACGGCGACCCGTCCACCTCCAACAAGGGCAAGGCCGGCAGCTCCACCAAGGCCGTGTGCCTGGTCGGCCGCGCCGGCACCACGTACTACATCCTCAAGGCCTTCGTCGGCCACTGCACCAACGCCACGTTCATCGACTGGTACTACCAGATGAAGGACTGGACCGAAGGGCGCGTGCCGGTGTTCTACCTCATCGAGAACAACAGCCTGCAGGATCCTTTCTACGAGCAGGTCTTCCAGCCGCTCATCCGCGAGGAGAACGCCCGCCGCGGCGACAGCCTCTTCATCTCCGGAGACGCCCGCCCGAAGACCGACAAGGCCGCCCGTATCGAGGCGAACCTGGAACCCATCGACCGGAACGGCGCCTGGCTGTTCAACGAGGACGAGGCCGACAACCCGCACATGGTCGAGCTGCTCGACCAGTTCAAGCTCTTCGAGCCGACGATGCCGTACCCCGCCGACGGTCCGGACTGCCTCGAGGGCGCCATCGCCGAGCTCAAGCGCCGCATGCAGCTGGAGCTCTGCCACGTCGACACCATCAGCCGCGGCGACCTGGTCGACCGCGACTCCAGGATGTAATGAAACGCTATTTAATTGACGTTAAACGCAAATAAAATATCATTTTATGAGTCGATTCATCCAAGAGACAGACTACGATGCCTCCATCCACCGGGAGATCCTGGACGCGCTGCTCAGGCACGACAGCGAGACGTCCGACGAGGCCATCGTCCAGATCTGCGAGGACCGCGCCATCGAGGAGATGCGCGGATACCTGGACAAGTTCTACGACACCGAGGCGATCTTCAACGCCACCGGAGCCGAACGCAACCAGCTGGTGCTGATGATGGCGGTCGACATCGCCGTCTACCACATCTTCTGCCAGCACAACCCGTACAAGATCTCGGAGATCCGCAAGGAGAGGTACGACCGCGCGATCGAATGGCTGAAGGCCGTCGCCGCCGGCAAGATCACCATCTCCGGCGCTCCGAAGCTCCCGGTGGAGGAAGCGGCCGCAGCCTCCCCCTGGCAGCTGAAGTCCAACGAGCTGCGCGGCTGTCACCTTTAATCCCGTAAGCTATGGCTGAAACAGCAAAACGCGGCCGCCCGGCGGCCAAGAAGACCATCACCCAGGGCGGCGTCACCCAGCTCAACCCTGTGCAGGACAACCTGACCGTCATCCTGCAGTCCCCGGAGCTCTTCCACTTCGACATCCGGCGCTACATGGCGGGCCTCCAGTCGGCCAGCGCCATCGACTTCTACAACCGGTCGCAGCTCTACGACATGTACCACTCCGTCATCACGACGGACGGCCACCTCAAGGGCATCATCAACAAGCGCCTGAGCGCCGTGGCCCGCGAGCGCTTCGAGTTCCAGCGCGACGGCAAGCCCGTCGACGAGGTCAACGAGCAGATCCGCTCGCCCTGGTTCCGCAACTTCATCAAGGAGGCGGTCAACTCCAAGATGTGGGGCTTCTCCCTCTTCCAGTTCAAGCGCGACGAGCGCGGCTGGATCACCTTCGACCTCATCGACCGCAAGCACTACGACCCGGTCAAGAAGGAGATCCTCCTGTACGAGACGGACACCGAGGGCATCCCCCTCGACCGCTTCGCCAACTGCCTGGTCGTGTGCGACGACCCGCGCGGCCTGGGCGACCTGGCCACCTGCACGCCGTACGCCCTCTACAAGCGCGGCAACTTCGGAGACTGGGCGCAGTTCTGCCAGATCTTCGGCATGCCCATCCGCGAGTACACCTACGCCGCCGGCGACGAGGACGCCCGCAAGCGCCTCCTGGAGGACGCCCGCAAGCAGGGCGCCAACGCCGTCTACATCCACCCGGAGGGCTCCAGCATGACGCTGCACGAGAGCTCGCAGAAGTCCGGCACCAACGACCTCTACGAGCGCTTCACGGACGCCTGCAACGACGAGATGTCCATCACCATCCTGGGCAACACGCTCACCACCAAGAGCGACACCAACGGCACGCAGGCCCTCGGCACCGTGCAGGCCAAGGAGCAGATGAAGATCACCGAGGACGACGTGCAGTTCATCCTCGACCTGCTCAACTACGACATGACGGAGATCTTCTCCGCCCTGGGCGTCAACACCGCCAACGGCGAGTTCGTCCACGTGGAGCCGAAGTACACCGACAAGCAGGTCCAGATCAACGTCGTCTCCAAGCTCAAGGAGATGGGCCTGCCCGTCTCCGACGACTACCTCTACGAGACCTTCGACGTCGAGAAGCCCGAGGACTACGACGCCCTCAAGCGCGCAATCGACGCCACGCGACTCGCCGCCCAGGAGCGCACGCGCCAGCTTGCCGACCGGCTCAACCAGCCGGACGGAGAGGAGCCCACCAACGAGGACAAGGCCCACTTCTTCGACCGCTTCAGGCGTTTTTTCGGCCTAGCCCCGCAGGGCGGGGCGCCCGCGGATCCTTTGCCGTTCTAGTCGACGGCCAGTACGGCTGCAGCTGCCCCGTCTGCAGCGGAAATGCCGGCGGATTCCGGAACGAGTCCGCCCAGCTGCCGGTAGTGTTCAGCGCCCGCGCGCTGAGCGAGGGTCTGCGCGCCATCTATGACGAGAAGATAGACGTCCGGACGGAGATCGAGCGCCACATCTTCGAGGAGACGCTGAGACTGTTCAACGAAGCGACAGCGCAGGGCCTCTCCGACAGCATCGACCCCGATTTGATCACCGACCGGTTCCTCCAGGAGCTCCGGACGAATAACGCCGTCTTCTCGGCCTTCCGGACGCACCGCATGCAGAACGACATAGCCCGGCAGCTTATCGACCCGCTCACCGGCCAGCTCAAGAGCTTCGACCGGTGGAAGCTGGACATCAAGGGAATGACGGACCACTACGTGCACTCCTGGCTGCAGACGGAGTACGACACCGCCGTCATCCGGGCACACCAGGCCGCGGACTGGAAGCACTTCATCGAAGAGGCTGACGTCCTCCCGAACGTCCGCTGGATGCCGACCACCTCCATCACTCCGGATCCTGTCCACGAGCACTACTGGACAAAGAAGCTCACGCTGCCGGTGGATCACCCCTTCTGGCAGGAGCACCGCCCCGGAGAAAGATGGAACTGCAAGTGCTCCCTGCAGCAGACAGACGACCCCGTCAACGCCTCCGCGCTCGACGGCTGGACGCCTCCGCTTCCGCAGCCCGGTCTGGACAACAACCCGGCCAAGGACGGCCAGCTGTTCAGCGACACACACCCGTACTACACAGAGGCCTATCCGGGCGCCCAGCAGGCCGTCAACAACCTGATGCGCAAGCAGAGCCCCTCCAGCCTCCGGAGGACAGAAGAAGATAAGGCGAGAATCCTGAAAGAGTGGGAAGACCGGAAGGTCCTCCGAGAAAACGACAAAGAATTAGCGGACAGGCTTGGCGTGTCTACCCCTCAATTAGAGATGAGCTTCGACGCCGCGAATCAACGGCGTGTAAACCCGAAATATTTTGAATCCGACAGTCTCCGAACGGCTGATATAATCGCGAGAACTACAAACTGCCAGACCTGCGTCGTCGCGTATGAAATGCGCAGAAGAGGCTTCAATGTTGAGGCGATGGTCAGGAAAAAGAGAGTAGATTTTGCGTGGGATCTATCGAAAAAGCCTTACATCGCATTCAAACCCGTCGGTGTAGGATATGATCCGGTATATCAATTCGGAGCGCGGCCAGAAACCTGTGAAACGGTTAAGGATTTCGTAGCGGCGAAGAAAACGCCAGGGCGATACCATATCTATTGGGATTGGAAAGGAGAGTGCGGGAATGGACACATCATCACTTTCGAGTTAACCCGCGACGGGACGGCTTTCTTCTATGACCCTCAAATTGCAGAGCGAATGACAGCAGAAGAATTTATCCGAATCCATAATTCGGAAATTCTAGAAGGGAGCGTCCGGTATTACAGGGTTGATAATCTTCCTATACATTCGTACGCGACCGATATTGTCAAACTTTCAAAAAAATGAGCCCGTTTGAATTAGCAACCAATCTCGCCACATCTTACGGATTTGCTGGAGTGGTAGATACACAGAAGACGTTTTCTGGGAAATCCGTTTATATCGCGAAATTTAAAGAAAACGTATATACCGGACTTCCGTTGTTTATCCTTTGTAGCGAAGGCCGTGCCGAGTTCGCGCAGCCAGAGGAAAATGTGAGAGTATTTAAAACGATTATGTAATGGCTGCGCCGGACTTCAGAAAGATGGTACAGGACGACCTGAAGGAGCTGCAGCGCCTGCAGCGCCGGGTGCTGCCTGTCAAGGTGGGCCGCGCCGTGCAGAGCTCCGTCCGGGAGAACTTCCGCCGCGGCAACTTCTACGGAGAGGGTCAATGGCAGGATCCTCTCCGGAAGAAGCTCGGCTTCAGCGGCGCCGGCGGACAGTACGGCCCGCTCCTCTCCGGTGCCAACCACCTGATGATGTCCAACGACTACGTCCCCATGGACGGGCGCGTGCTCATCCGGAACCTGGTGCAGTACGCCTCCGTCCACAACGACGGCGACCAGATCCCGGTGACGGAGCGCATGAAGAAGTTCTTCTGGGCGAAGCACTACGAGGCCGAGGAGATCCGCGGCAAGGGATCCGTCGAGGCGGACTTCTGGCGCAACATGGCGCTCAAGAAGCCGGGCGGCCGCATCAAGATACCGCGCCGCCACTTCCTGGGCCCGGACAAGGGCGTCAACAAGATAGTCAAGGGAGTCATCGACACCGAGCTCCGAAACTTTGTAAATCAGCACTCAAATGGAAAAATTACTGCAAGATCTCATTAACCTCTTCGGGCAGCTGATGCCCGAGCTCTCCACCATCGACGAGGACTACGGCCAGCTCGAGATGATCAACCAGGAGAACCGAGACACCTACCCGCTCACCTACCCCGCGCTGCTCATCGACGCGCCGGACGTGCAGTGGAGCAACATCGAGGGACTCTCCCAGAAGGGCACCGCGACCATCCGGGCGCGCCTGATCATCGACTGCTACGACGACACGCACCACGGCTCCGGCACTACGTCCTACATCGCCCAGCGCGCCGCGCTGCGCGCCAAGGTACACGAGCTGCTGCAGGGCCACCGTGTCGACGGATGGGGCCCGCTGATCCGGAGCAGCAGCCGGTTCTACACGTGGGACCACGGCATCAAGGTCTACGAGCAGACCTATATCTGCGTCGTCACCGAAATCATCGAGCCGCCCAAGGTGGCCGTCCAGGCAACGCCCAAGGTGACGGTTAAGTTTCCCGGCGTGGAGTAAAAAGAATGCGCCCAGGCTCATCACCTGGGCGCTTCTGTATTCATACCTGGGCGGATTATTCGTCGAGCAGGATCTTGTCTTTGAAGTAATCCTCGAGGCCACCATGCTCGAGATCACGGATGATGTCTTTATATCCGCGTATCTTGCCGCGTGTGTAGTTCAGATTCACGTCTGACTCGTCTAGTCTCGCTTCATACTCCTCCTCCGGCTTCAGACATTCTCGAATGTATGCGCAGATCCGCTTATTATGCCAGTCGACAATGTGGCGGGCAAGTTCTCGCACGTTGTCCTGGTCGATCGGGATCTTGCCGGCGGCCGTATCGACAAACAAACCCGCGTCGTCGTCAAATTCCCATGAGCTGATAAAGGAGTTGACCTCGTCCTCCAGCTTGCCCATCATATATCCAGTACATTCGCAGTCACACATATCATTTGCTGGTTATAGAACTCCGGACTGCCTCATAGCTGCGGATGAACTCCATGTTCTTCCGGACGGCTCGGCGGTAGGCGTCGCTCTTGTTGTGGTAATAAATGGCCGTGTCGATGTCATGCGCCGGGTTCTTTTTGTCCTGCAGGAGCGCGAAGAGCTCCAGGGCCATGTCGATGTCGAAGGCGTCCTGCAGGGCGTAATCCGTCCCGTAGAGCCGGTTGACCTCGGCCACGTAGGCCGGCGTGATCTGGAGGATCCCGGAGTCCTGGGCCTTGCCGACGGCGGCAGGGTTAAACCTGGACTCGGTGTAGGCGATGGCCAGCTGCAGGACCTGCCAGTCCGTCAGCTCGTCCTGGTGCTGCTGGCGCAGCAGCTGGACGGCGGAGATCTTCTCCGGCACCGGAGCTTCCGCCGGCGCCTCATCCGCATCGCGAGCAGCTGCAAGCGGCAGAACGATGGCCGCGCAGAACACCGCGATGAGGACCATGCCGGCAAACTCGGAAACTACCTGTCTCATAACTCCACCTCCACCATCTTCTTGCAGGTGACCGTCCAGCCGCGGCGGCGCAGCTCGTCGACCAGGGCCTGGTCGTTGGTCACGATGCCGGCTTCTTCCACTGACAGGATGGCAGGATCCTGCGCGGCGCCCTTCTCCTCTTCCTTCGCCGGATCCTTGCCCAGGATGAACTTGTCGAGCAGCACCTTCGCGGCCCGTGCGTGGTCCTCCTTCCGGACGCACGCCTTGTCCTGCTCGTCGGCGAGCACCTCGATGCCAGAGCTGCGGATCAGGTCGGTGTATCCGCGGCCGACCACGCCGCAAGTGCGGGCGATGCTGGCGATGCGTACCAGGCCGGACTTGTTCGTCCGTCCTCCTACGAGTTTTTTTGCGCCTCGACGCTTCGGCTGGACATCTTTACGTCCCGAGCCCTTCGCGTCCTCAGAACGGGCCAAAATGGCCTGTTTCGCGGCTTCCTGGTCTTCTTCCTTCACGAGGCTCGCGCTGCCGCTCTTCTTGATCTCGATGCCGGCGGCGCGGACGGCCTCGACGCAGCCGCGCGCCGGAGCGTCGACGGAGCGCGCGATGGCCGAGATGGCCACGTAGCCGGCTGTCTTCTTCGGGCGCATCTTCTCCGTAGCTTTGAGGACGGTCTTCTGATACGTAGCAGCTGCTGCAGCATCTGCGTCTTCGCGCCCGTCCTGGATAAGTTCCGGACCGTGCAGCGAGGACAGCTTGACCTCGGCGCCGTCGGCGCTCTTGGCCAGGCCGGTGGATGTGATCGTGTATCTCTTCCCGAGGTAGTCCTGGATGACGTCGCCGGGGTAGATCTCCTTGTAGTTTCTGTCGAAACCAACGTAGGACTTGTTCTCTTTTTTCATATGCGTGTCATTGAAAAGGGGGCGGAGGCCCGCCCCCTGGATTGGTTATTTCGTCGGTATTCTGTCAGGCATGAAGGTAAGGATCTCGGCCGTGATCTTCGGTGGGATGGTCTTCGGCCGGCCCAGCTTCATGTTCTTCTTAAGTTCATCAGCCCCGATGCTTCTCGCACGCTGGAGGATCTTGATGATTGTCTCGGGTGCCAGGAAGAACTCGTTCTCGCTCAGCTGAACGATCGCGTCGTCGCTGCGCATGCGCATCTCCTCGGTCCAGTAGTAGTACCTGGCCGCGATCTTCGCGTTGCGACGTTCGAGCAACCGCTGATCTCTTTCGTGCTTTGCCATGGTCGGATGATCTAAGATTCTGTCATTCCCAGGGGAATAGCTTCCCAGTCGTGCACCACGCCGCCGTTCTCGTCGATCTCCCTCTTCTCGCAGCGGATGTACGTGCGGCTCACGGACGGGCGGTAGGCGTTCTCGATGATCTTGACACCTTCCAGGAAGCTGGCGTCTCCGGACTCCTCGGCCAGCTGACGCAGCCGGACCACGCGGGACGCCTTCAGGGCTCCGTTGGCGGAGCGCTGCAGCAGGCTCATCACCATCTTCACCAGCTGCTGGCTCTTCGGGTCGGTGGCGAGGCTCTCGATGTAGCCCTTCACCTTGGCGATGCCCTCCTCGACGGTGTCGTCGTAGCCGTCGGTCTCGTAGACGCCTACGGTGACGCGCTGCGTGCCGGCGTTGTTGGTGAACGTGTGCGACTTCGGCATGTCGCGGCCCTTGATCTCGAGCAGCTCCGCCTTCAGCGACTGGAGGGCGGCCGCCTCCTCAAGCACCTCGGCCTTCTTCTGCCGGATCTTGTCGGACAGCGGGGTGAGCGCCTTCATCGTCTTCTTGACGAAGGACTCCCGGAGCGAGTCGTAGTGGTCGCGCAGCTGCTGCACCCGCTCCTCGGCCTGGCGCTGCGCCTGCTGCTTCTTGAAGGCCTCGAACTGGGCCTTCTCCTCGGCCGTCATCTGGACGGTCTCTGTGTTCTTGTTCTTGTCCATTGTTCTGATATTGTTTGTGATTTCTAGTTCTGCGGGATCTCGCCTTGCACCTCGACGAGAGTGAGTGATGAGCCGCCGATGTGGATGTACCGGAAGTTGCAGGATCCAGGAGAGACGGTGTGCTCGATGCGCACCTGCTTCATCCGCGGGTTCCGCTTGCAGTAGGCCAGCTGGCGCTCCTGCAGCTCCTCGACGACTCCGTTCAGATCTCCAGCCCTTACAAGGTGATGGCCGAGCTGGTTCCAGGCCTCGTCATATATCGTCCGCTCCATGGCGGAGGCGCGACAGGAAGGCCCAAATGAGCCGGATACGAAGAAAATGCGCTCCATGGTGTCAGCTTTTCTTTACGGGGGGGTCCTGATCGTCACGGCGCGGCTCGATGACCTTGACGCCGAAGATCGCATCGGTGATGACCCTGTAGAAGCACAGGCAGAAGATGACGACCAGCGCGACGATCAACACGATGCCGATAATACCGATTGCTTTCATGGCTAGATCCGCTTGATGTTAATCTTGACAGCCTGAAGGATGTATCCGCGGCGCTTCAGCTCGTTTGCGAGCAGCTCGTCCGGGATCATCTGCATGAGCATGTGCAGCTCCTTCTCCACGTCCTCTTTCGAGATCTCCTCCTCTGCCGCCTTTCCTTCCGCCACGTCCTTGGTATGGCGCGCCGCGGCCTCGTCGTTTTTCTTGTCGATGACGGCCTGCTTGGCGGCAGGCGTCTCGCGCGAGGTGGCGGTGCGCTCGCTCTCGAGCTTGCCGACCTCGGCGGCAGTGAGCAGGCGGACGCCGAGCTCCTTGTCATTGACCAGCTCCTCCAGGGGCACGGCGGCACCCTCGCCGACGGGCACGGCCTGGCAGGCGGTGTTGATGTAGTAGCGCGCGCCGGTGGAGTCGGCGACATAGGAGTGGACCTTGATGGCCTTGCCATCCCTGTCCTTGTAGGGAGTCTCCTCCCCGGTCTTCAATTTCTTCATTTCTTGTGTGTTTAAATGGTGATTAACTATTGACTAACTAGCAACCTCAGACGGCCGGATGTGCACGACGGTCATCGGCACGTCCTTGCGCTCCTGGTCGGCTCCGCTGTGCAGGCCGCCCTTGTTGATGATCATCTCGAGCTTACGGACCAGCTCCTGCAGCTCGACGACGGTGAGGTCGTAGAAGCGCTTGCCGGCGATCTTCGGACTCGAGACGAAGGAATTGATGCCCGACCAGTTGTCGATGGTGTTGATGCCCAGGCGGCCGATGCGCAGCAGGGCGGAGCTCCGCCAGCGGCGCAGCTCGTCCGCGCTGTTGTTGGTGGCCGTCTCGATGGTCGCGACCATCTCCTCGTATTCCGCGTCGGTCATCTGCGTCAGGTGGGACGTGCGGCCGTCGGTGAACTGCAGCACGATCTCGTCCTTGTCGATGCGGGGGTTCTTGCGCAGCAGCGCGTAGAACTTGGTGTAGGATCTCTTTGCCATATCGTTCTATATTTGTGAGTCGTCCTTGCCTCTCCAGTAGCGGTCCGCTCCCTCCTGCCAGACGACGAAGCGCCCGGTGGTACCGATGAAGCGGCCCTTGGAGAATACCGTGTGACCTTCGACCCAGAGCTTGAGGTCTGCGTCGTACATCATGCGCTTGGCGGGCCGGCCTTCCGGCTGCTTGCCGTCCACCTGGCTGACCAGAATGAACAGCTTGCGCGGGAAACGCTCCGCCAGGGCCCGGAAGTCCTGATAGTTCAGCCCCATCACCTGGACGGAGTCGATGATCACGAAGTCCGGGCTGCGCTGTCTGGAGAGGCGCTGCGTGAGCGTCTCGACGGTCTCCTTGTCGATGACCTGGAAGTTGGCGCCACAGTCGGCCATGCCCAGTCTCGAGAGTGTGTTCTGGAAGCTCAGCGAGTAGCCCTCCTCGCGCGACACGTAGAGCACGCGCCCGGATGCCGCCAGCATCTTGGCGAACGCCATCACGGCCGTGCTCT
>Ga0310786_10002574_pt1 | contig 27523 bp, 29 predicted proteins | sample AusTroGonzalo_MG_FD_203881 | JGI IMG/M metagenome (GOLD analysis project Ga0310786, IMG submission 203881) | Bovine rumen microbial communities from tropical cattle in Woodstock, Queensland, Australia - Gonzalo_03 (v2) (version 2) | ecosystem: Host-associated > Mammals > Digestive system >...
ACGGCAATTTGTGCGTTTTCCAAAATTGTTTATTGCAATCAACACATCAAGTCCTCTTTCCAAAAGACAGAGAGACAAAAACAGGCTTCTTGCAAGATTGTTTTTGTCACACAGATTGACAATTTTGTAATCAGAATTGCTGTTTATCGTGTCAACAGAAACTTGCTCTTCAAATGAAAGAGGGAGCAGCGAATAAAGCCCAGGTGTGTCAACAAGCATCACCTTTTCATCTCTGATGAAAAATTCTTTTTTCTTTTCTTCTGTTGTCACACCATGCCAATTGCCCACATGTTCATTTGAACGAGTGAGGCTGTTGAATAATGTGGTTTTTCCACAATTGGGATTTCCGACCAACAACACTTGCTTCATTTGACCACCACATTTGCAAGCATGCTTGTCCTAATGCTCAAAAGGTAACCACGAATTTCCAATAAAACAGCCTTTTTCATGGCAGATTTTGCCACAATCTTCACTCTTTGCCCTTGTGTGAAACCAAGCTCTAACAATCTTTGATTGATTTTGTCAATATCTCCAAGAAAACCATCTATCATCAAAGTTTTTCCAACTTTTCCCTTGTCCAGCGTCATCATACATAATCTGTATGTCTACACACAAAAAAATATGGCAAATTGTGATAAAATGTTTTGAATAACACAAAATATTGTGTTAGAATAAAGTCAAGGAGATAAAACAAATGAGATGTATTTATTGCGGACATGAAGATAGCAAGGTGCTTGATTCCAGAAGCACAGAGGAAACAAATTCAATCAGAAGAAGAAGAGAATGCCTCAAATGTGGAAAGAGATTCACAACATATGAAACAATTGAAACCGTTCCAATTTTGGTTGTAAAAAAAGATGGAAGCAGACAGCCATTCAACATTGAAAAAGTGCGTGCAGGCATGATCAAGGCATGCGAAAAACGTCCTGTTTCAATCGCACAGATTGACCAAATGGCTCTTGACATTGAAAAACAAATTCAAAACTCACTCAAACAAGAAATTCCATCACAAGAAATTGGTGAAATGATCATGCAAAAACTCAAAGCTGTTGATGAAATTGCTTATGTGAGATTTGCCTCCGTTTACAGACAATTCAAAGATGTGACAAACTTCATCAAACTCATCACAGAGATGTAAAAACAAAAGAATAGCGATTGGCTATTCTTTTTTTATTTCTTTTTTGATGTTCCAAGAAGGTGTGACCCATTTGTCGCCCCATAAATCTCTACCAAAATGGCATCTTCACCAATTTTGATTATTTGGTTTAGCGGAATAAAAATCTCTGTGCCACTTTTAAAAACATTCCAAAAACTTTTCTCGCCTGGCACGACAAGCCCAAGCACACATCCACTCGCAAGGTTGAAAACAACATCCACGATGTGACCTAATGTTTTCCCATCAACAATGTTGACAACTTCTTTACATCTCAATTCCAAATATGACGTGTCCATACAAAAATGTATGTCGCATTTTGTCAAAAAATACTTTAATTTATAAAATTCTTGATTGATTTGAGAGCATTTTTTTCAAGACGAGAAACCTGTGCCTGTGAAATCCCAACCTCTTCGCTAACTTCCATCTGTGTTTTGCCTACATAATATCTCATCAGCAAGATTTCTTTTTCCTTGTCGTTGAGGTTTTTGATGGCATCTGCAAGAGAGAGCTTTTCCAAGATGTCTTCATCACAATTTTTTTCATCTCCAATTTGATCCATAACTCTGATTGTCTCATTTCCGTCATTATAAACAGGCTCGTTGAGCGAAATCGTATCACTGATTGCATCAAGCGCAAATGTGACATCTTTGAGTGGAATTTCAATTATCTGCGAAATTTGTTCCAATGATGGTTCTGAATTGTTTTGTTTGATATAACTCTCTTTTGCTTGCAAAGCTTTGTATGCAACATCGCGAATTGATCTGCTGACTCTGACCGAGTTGTTGTCCCTCAAAAATCTTCTGATTTCGCCAATTATCATTGGCACCGCATAGGTTGAGAATTTGACATTGAGTGATGGGTCAAAGTTGTCAAGAGCCTTCAAAAGACCAACACATCCCACTTGAAACATGTCATCAGCTTTGTCACAATGACCGGCAAAACGTTGAACAACAGAAAGGACAAGTCTCAAATTTGCCACAACAAATTTGTCCCTTGCAAATTCATCTCCGGCTTTCACTTGTTTCAACAAATCCATAACCTCATCATTTTTTAGCTTTGGAAGCGTTGCAGTGTTCACTCCACAAATCACAACTTTGTTGGCCATACATCCCCCTAAATTTGATACAGAGTTATGATGTCCTTGTGATTTGAAAGTATGCAAAATGCGAAAAAATCGACAAACGAAGTGCAAAAATCCTAAATTTCAGCAGTTTTTTCGAGTTTTTTCTTCAATTTTGAGAGGATTTTTTTCTCAATTCGAGAAATATAACTTTGACTGATTCCCATGAGGTCGGCCACTTCTTTTTGTGTCTTTTCCTCATTTCCTGCAAGGCCAAACCGCAGATACATTATCATTTGTTCTCTGCGGTCAAGTTTGGAAATCACCCCCATCAAAATCTGTCTTTCAGCAGACGTTTCAATGTTTTTTGTGACACAATCTTCATCAACAGAAATAATGTCAGCAAGCAGCAGCTCGTTTCCCTCTCCATCATTTGAAAGAGGTTCGTCCAAAGATATCTCATTTTTTGTGCGAGTATTTTTGCGCAATTGCATCAAAATTTCATTTTCAATGCATCTTGAAGCATAAGTGGCAAGTTTGATGTTTTTGTCCACACTATACGTTTTGACAGCTTTAATCAAACCAATGGCTCCAATGGAAATGAGATCTTCAAGCTCCATCCCAGAACTCTCAAATTTTTTTGCAATATAAACCACCAATCTCAAATTGTGTTCAACAAGTTTGTCTCGTGCTGACATATTCCCATTTTGAATTTCTTCCAATAAAACTCTTTCCTCATCAGCTTCCAATGGTTGTGGTAAAGCTTTGTTTCCACACACATAACACATGATATCCTGTGCACTTGAAAATTTTTCTTGAAACAAAACCTTCCAAAGCATTAGTTTCATTTTTTCAATCAATCCCATTTCAACCTCCACTTATTGATGCAAAATTATTATGCAAAATCACATCACTACCAAAAGCTTGATCAAAGTTTCTTAAAACCAGCCCCATTGTTGCTTGTGCAATTTCTTTTCCATTCAATTTCAGTTTTTCAACTTGAAAAACCAAGATTTTGTCGCTGCTATTCAGCGTGTTGAAAGCAATGTAATGGGCCATGTGCAAACTCTTCACTTTTGCACTTCTTCGCAAAATATCTTCAAGGGAAATTTCTTGAAATAATGCCTCAAAAACCTTGAAATTGAGAAGGCAAACCGGATTGTGTGTCAATGGATCATAAAGCAAATTTCCGCTATCTAAAAACGCCCGACATTTGATTGATTTTTTGCCATTTTGAATTTCAATGTCACAACAAAACTTTTGCACATTTTCTTTTCTTGCAATCTTTGCAAAAAGCCACCTCACAACAAAGTAAATTGCAATCACACCAATCAAAATTTCAATCACAGACTCCGTGCTGAAAAATTTTGAAATCATCAGCATTGCCCCATAGTAAATCAACATTGAAAGCAGTTGCAAAAGGTATATCTGCACAAATTTTTTGAAAGTGTGAAACCGAAATGAAATGCAAACAAACCAAATGCAGCTGCCAAAAACAAACAGCATTTTTCCAATCTTATTTAAATAAAATAGTGGTGTCAAAATTGAAAAACACCCGCCCATAAAAGCGGAAAGAAAAAACATTTTCCCCTTCTCTTTCAAAAAGATTGAAGTGGTTTTGAGAATCAGCAAGTTGACAAGAAAATTGATTGTCAAAACATATTCCAATGGCACATTATTCACATAACCATTTTATTTTGAAACATTCAAAACAATATAAAAGAAAAATAAAAAAAAGAGAGAAAATTTCTCTCTTTTTGTCAAATCAAAAATTATTCAACTTTTGTCCCACAAGCTGCACAGAATTTGTCTGTTTCTTTCAATTCTGCTCCACAATTTGTGCAGTGTTTTTTCTGTTCAAGTTTTTCTCCACAGCCACCGCAGAATTTGTCTGTTGGGTCATTTTTATATTGGCATTTTGGGCAAACAACATTTTTTTCTGTTGCTGCACCATCTCTCCAACCTTTTTTTACCCCACCGACAACATTTCCAATTGTGTTGCCAACTTTTTCTGAATTTCTGTCCGCAAAGTCAATAACTTTTTCTCCAATTTCCCCTGCAACAGGCATGGTCGCACTTGCTTGATAGGAGACAATTTCTCTCTGATGTGCAACCAGAGTGAGAAAAATTGTATGTATCAAACACGCTATTCCAAAAAATGCAATAAAAGCACCAGGAATAATGAAAGCAGGCGATGAATGTCCATAGCTATCTTTATTGATAATACCGAGCACTATAAGTGTGGCACCTCCTGCCAAAAGCAAGAGCCCAACAATCAAAAGAATTGTTCTGATTTTCTTGATCGTTTTCTGCCCTTTTTTGTAGGTTTCGTCGCTAACATATTTGCCGTCCATGACAACTCCTATTTTTTGTTTCTGTTTCTAATTTTCTCAATCCATGGTGGAATCGCACCCGGAGTTGGATTTACGTCAACTCTTGATGTTCCTTCATTTTGATTGATTGAAACTGGTTTTTGTGGTTGAGGTTGTGGTTGTGTATTATAACCAAATGGGTTGAAGTTTCTAAACATATCATTTGGATTTGGTTTTTCCTCTTCCGCTGTTTCTTCTTCAACTGGTTCGTCAAGTTCTGGCGCTTTGAATCCAGTTGCAATGATTGTGATTTCAACTTCATCTCTCATTTCTGGATCTATGCTGCTTCCAAAGATAAGGTTGCATGAAGGATCAATAACTTCTTTCACCATGTTTGCAGCTTCATTAACTTCACGAAGAGTGATGTCATTTCCGCCCTTGATGTTGAGAACAACACCTGTTGCTCCTTCAATTGTTGTTTCAATAAGTGGAGATGCAACGGCTTGACGCACTGCTTCCAAAGTCTTGTTTTCTCCTTTTCCATGACCAATGCCCATGTGAGCCATGCCACGATTTTTCATAACCGTCACAACGTCAGCAAAGTCAAGGTTGATGATTCCTGGGAAGACAATCAAGTCTGCAATTCCTTGAATACCTTGTCTCAAAACATCATCTGCATATCTAAACGCTTCAACCAAAGTTGTCTTTTCTGGCAAAATTGTGAGAAGTCTCTCGTTTGGAATGATGACAATTGTGTCAACATACTTTTTGAGTTCGGCAATACCCTTCTCGGCATTTTCCATTCTCTTTCTGTTTTCAAATTGGAAAGGCTTTGTCACAATTCCAACGGTCAAAATGCCAAGTTCTTTTGCGATTTGTGCAATAACAGGTGCAGCACCTGTTCCTGTTCCGCCTCCCATACCTGCTGTGATAAACACAAGGTCAGAACCTTTCAAAATCTCCGTGATGGAAGCTTTGCTCTCTTCTGCTGCCTTTCTTCCAATTTCAGGAATAGCACCAGCACCTTGTCCTTTTGTGAGACGTTCACCAATTTGCAATCTTTTTGCTGCCTTTGAAATCAAAAGAGCTTGCTTGTCTGTGTTGATTGCAATAAATTCCGCAGATGAAACTCCCGCATCAATCATACGATTTACGGCATTGTTTCCACCGCCACCAACACCAAGAACTTTGATTTTTACGACATTTGAACTTCCAAGTGAATTGTTTTCCATTTCCATAAGAAATCTCCTTAACTAAATTTATTTTATCTCGCAATCATTTTTTTTGCAAGGAAAATAGTGTTTTTTTTCAATTATGCTTTGCCTTCGAGAGCCTTTTTCAACAGACCAAGCATTGAAGCAAGTTCTGCTTTGTCAAGGCCAGGCACAGGTGGCAACCCATACGAGATGTTTCTTGCAATACATTTTGCGAAGAAATCTTTTCCACCTTTGATTTTGCTTACACCGGCACCACACAGGTAAATTGGATAGTATGGCACGTACTCTTTTGCAAACAATCTGATGCACTCATTAACTGCTTTCGCAATCACTTCAACTCTATACCCTGCAACCTCGTTTGCAAAATTCATTCCAACTTTCACAACCCTACCACTGGTTGTCGTCACTTCATAGCAATCATCTGGACCGCCTTTGAGTGAAAGAACAATTTGTTTTTTCAAATTTCTTGCATCAACATAAGAAAGTCCACAAGCCTCACTCAAATCATTTGTCACATAAGATCCACCCATTGAGAAGGATGTGAGATTTGAAAGTCCATCACCTTTGACAAAAGCAACAGATGTGGATCTTGCGCCAACATCAATCACAATGCAGGTACGTTCCCTTTCTTCTCTTTCCAAAATTAACATAGCTTCGCAAAGTGGTTCACTCAAATACTCTACTTGCGCAATTCCAAGCCTTGCAAAAATTTTGTTGAATGTTTGAATAAACGAACTCTGTGCCAAGACAATTGAAAGTTCTGCTGACAACTTGCTTGTCTTAAAGCCAACTGGGTCATTTGTTTTTCTTTCGTCATCAAGTTCATAATAAATTGGGTTGACGGAAAGAACTTCCATGTCATCAACAACAACCTTTTGTGAAGCATTTGAAAGCAAAGCTTCCAAATCTTCTTCTCTGATCATTCGTCTAAATTTGAAATTGGTTTGCTCTTTTGTTGATGTAACCTGCGAAAATTCAGCAGGAACGCCAACAAAAATTTTTTCAATGTCTTTTTTGTATACAGCATGAATCTGCGAAAACAAACTTGCAACAGCATCTTCAAGGTGTTGTCTATCAACAAACTCGCCCTCAAAAAAACCAGCATATTCAACAGAAGCTCTTGCTTTGATATTGAATGTGCCATTGATGCCCCTGCTTGCCACAGCTGCTCTCAAACATGAAGAACCAATTTCAACAACCGTAACGTTATTTTTTGCCATATACTCCTCTTTAATGTAATTGTAGTTTAATTTTGACAAAAAAGTCAAACAAAAAACGAATTAATTTATAAAAATTAATTATTTTTGATATTTATACATAACCATTTGCCACAAAATTGATATTTATGCAAAAGTGGTTTGTGCCTAAAATGTTTGACAATAATGTGTGATAGTGATAAAATTTTTCGTAGTTACAAAGAGGTTTTTTATGATTGATATAAATTTGATTCGCACAAACAAAGAACTTGTGAAAGAAAACATTAAAAAGAAATTTCAGGATGCAAAACTCCCACTTGTTGATGAGGTTGAAGCCCTTGACAAAGAGGTTCGTGCCCTCAAACTTGAAGGAGACAACCTTCGTGCAAGCAGAAACGCTTTGTCTGCACAAATTGGCGCGCTCATGAAAGAAAAAAAACTTGATGAAGCAAATGCAATCAAGGAACAAGTGAGAAAAAACAACGATCGCATCACAGAAATTGAAAAACAGGTTGCAGAACTTGAAGAGAAAGTAAAGACAATCATGATGACAATTCCAAACATCATTGACAAGAGTGTTCCTGTTGGAAGAGACGACAGCGAAAATGTTGAAATTGAAAGATTTGGCGATCCTGTTGTCCCAGAATTTGAAATTCCATATCATGCAGACATCTTGGATTCTTTCTGTGCCCTTGACAAAGACAGCGCAGGTAGAACATCTGGAAATGGATTCTACTATCTTATGGGTGATGGTGCAAGACTTGTTAGCGCAATGATAAGCTATGCAAGAGATTTCATGATAAACAAAGGCTTCACATATTGCATCCCACCATTTATGATTCGTGGAGATGTTGTGAACGGAGTTATGAGTTTTGCCGAAATGGATGCCATGATGTACAAAATTGAAGGTGAAGATCTTTACCTCATCGGAACAAGTGAACATTCAATGATTGGAAAATTCAAAGGACAAATCATCAATGAAAAAGATTTGCCACTCACGTTGACATCATACAGCCCATGTTTCAGAAAAGAAGTTGGCGCACACGGAATTGAAGAAAGAGGGATCTATCGTGTTCACCAATTTGAAAAACAAGAGATGGTTGTGCTTTGCAAACCAGAAGACAGCATGGCATGGTACAACAAAATGTGGAGTTTCTCCGTTGAACTTTTCAGAAGTTTGAACATCCCTGTCAGAACTTTGGAGTGTTGCAGTGGAGATTTGGCAGATCTCAAAGTGAAATCTTGTGACATTGAGGCTTGGAGCCCAAGACAAAAGAAATATTTTGAAGTGTGCTCATGCTCAACACTTGGAGATGCACAAGCAAGAAGACTTGGAATTCGTGCAAAAGGAGAAAAGGGAACATACTTCCTCCACACTCTCAACAACACAGTGCTTGCTTCAACCAGAGCACTCATTGCCCTGCTTGAAAACAATTTGCAAGAAGATGGAAGTGTGCTTGTTCCAAAGCCACTTCAAATGTATATGGGAGGCAAAAAAGTCCTCACACCAATCAAAAAATAACGGCAATTTGCCGTTTTTTTATTAAAAACTCAATTCGGATATAAAAAAACGACCGATTTGGTCGTTTTTGTTTTTACTGAATCTTTCCACACTTATCGCAATATGTCGCATCTCTTGCAATTTGTTTTCCACAATGTTTGCAGAAAACAGGGATTTCGGGAGATGTCTTTTTCTTTTTCACAGGACGTGCAGGAGCTGTGCCATACTCAACTTGCGTTGGCAGTTTTTCTGGTTCTGGTGGTTCTCCTTCCAACTTTCTTCTAACCTTTGGATTCACTCTCACAAGAATCATGCAAACAATTGTTGCAAGAGCAATTGCTCCAACAATGGACAAAACAACAATTTCAAAAGCTCCCATAGTTTTCTCCTTTACAGATTGATTTTATCAAACGAACAAAACCGATGTCAACATATTTGTTCAAAAAACGGCTTTATCTGTCCTTATAGTTCCACAAAGCAGTAATAAATATCCGCTACACTTCTCTTCACATATTCTGAAAGAGTGAGGTTGTCAATTTTGATATAACAATTGTCAATCAGGTCATATGTCAATGCGACCTTGTCTGCCTCTTCATGTTTTTCGCTGTCAAAAGAAACATATTCATTGGATTCATTTTTCACAACATAGACGATTTCGCCATTTGCATCAAGCAAATTCCCTGCCCCATCTGTTGCTGTGCTGTAAATTGCACTTTCAACAGCAAACATCTTTTGAATTTTTTCTGCCAAAGCAAAGTCAATGTTGTTTATCACAAAAACCTTTCCTGCAAATGTTTCAAGTTTCATTGAGACATATTCCTTATGTGTCAGGTTGTCTGTATACGATGATAAAGTGATTTTTTCAAACTTGCCAATTTGTTCTGCCAAACTTCTGTTGCTTTTCAGCATCCCACTATAAAAGTTTTTGATTCCATTTTGTTTCACAGACAAGAAATCTCCAACTTTCACTTCTTCGTTTGTGATTTCAAGTCCAGAAAGCAAAATTGCATTTTGGTTTGTGTTGGAATAACTTGCAACCTTTCTCAACACTCTCAAATCTCTGTCACAAACAAAAACTTGTCCATCTTTTTCAACAGCAAAAAGTTCTTCTCTTTCTGCAATATGTATCACAAACTTATTTGGAAATTTTGTTTCAATGTTAAGCACACGAATATATGCAAAATTTTCGTCTTCGTATGCAAAATTTTCAATGTTTTTGATTGCTTTTTTCTTCCCACCAAACAGCACACTTGCATGCAAATGAAACTTTCCTGCTGCCACAATTTCTTCATCTGTCACCGCCAAATTTTGAGTGGTTGAGTGTCTTTCAACAGAGACCGATGAAAGACCAAACAGCGTCCACGTCAAGATGAGAGCCACCGCAATCACACCAAAAACTATTGAAAGTGAAATGAGAAGTTTTTTGTTCATTTTATCCTTTGAATGTCCGCACCCAAAAGACCAAATTTTTCTTCAATTTTTTCATAACCTCTGTCAATGTATTCTGCATTGTAAATTGTCGTGTATCCTTCTGCCACAAGCCCGGCAATCACCAAACTTGCCCCAGCACGAAGATCGCTTGCATAGACATCTGCCCCATAGAGTTTTTCTTTGCCAACAATATGTGCAATTCTGCCATCAACAGCAATATCTGCCCCCATTTTGACAAGTTCTGGCACCAGCCCAAACCGATTTTCAAACACATTTTCAGTTAAGTGGCATACCCCATCACTGACACTCTGCAAAACCATCATCTGCGGTTGCAAATCCGTTGGAAAGAGTGGATATGGCCCAGTTTGAACATTTGAAATTGAAGAAAGTCTTTTGTCTGCCTTCAATCTTATTCTATCACTCTGCACGTCAATTTGGCAAGCAGTTTGTTTCAAAAACGACAACAGCGCCTCGTTGTGCTGCGCGATTGCCCCATCAAGCAAAATGTCTCCACCACAAGTTGCAGCTGCCAAAAGATATGTCCCTGCCACAATCCGGTCTGGCATGACAGAATATTTTGTGCTGTGAAACTTCTTCACACCTTCAATGATTAGGGTGTCTGTTCCTGCCCCATGCACATTTGCACCCATGGCGTTAAGAAAGTTTTGAAGGTCCACAATCTCCGGCTCTTTTGCCACATTTTTGATTGTTGTCACTCCGTCCAAAGTGCAAGCACACATCATCAAACTTTCTGTCGCCCCCACACTTGGAAAAGAAAGTTCAATATTTCCTGCTTTCAAGTTTTGCCCGTGACAATATATGTAGCCATGTCGTTCAATGATTTTCGCCCCCAAATCACGAAATCCTTTCAGGTGTATGTCAATCGGTCTTGCCCCAATTTTGCACCCACCGGGATAGGCAATCACAGCCTCACGAAATCTGCCAAGCAGTGCTCCCAACAAAAAGATGGAAGCCCTCACTTTTTTTGTCAATTCATGTGTGATTTTTAAATTTTCAATTTGTTTTGTGTTCACAAGCACTTTGTCTTTGTCGATTTGTGTCGAAATTGAGAGTGTGTTTAAAATCTCACACATGCACCTGACATCTGCAATGTCAACAAAATTTGAAAGTTCCACCTGTCCATCACACAAAACACATCCTGCCAAAATTGGCAAAAAAGCATTTTTTGAGCCGTCCACTTTCACCTGTCCAAACAGCTGTTTTTCGCCCTTTACAAACAATTTTTCCATACACATTTGTATATTCTGTTTCTCCTCATTTTGTGCAACAAAAAAAGAGCAATTTCTTGCTCTTTTATTTCTTGGTTTGCACCTGTTATGCTGTTGCTGAAACCTTATAGTAAATTGTTGTGATTGTTCCTTCGTTTGCAGATGTATAAACAGATGGGATTGTGATTGTCACTTCTTCGCTTGTACTTCCTGCGAAATCTCCCCATGTTGTTTGCAATTCATAAGTGTTACCATTCTTTGCTGCTGTCAAAGATTTCACTTTCCAGCCATTGAATGTGTATCCTGCTGCAACGTGTGCTGTGAGTGTGAGTTGTGTCCCTGCAAGATAATATGTGTCTGCATCATAACCCGTCACACTTTCAATTCCTTCTGTTGTTTCAATGTCAAGTTTTGCATAGTAAACATTTGCAACAAAACTTTGCATTGATCCACTGAATGTTGGTGCAAGTGTCACACCTGTGTCAGCATAAACACCACTTCCAGTTGCCGTTTCAACAAACACTTTGTATTGTTTGTTTGTGCCATCTGCCTTTTTCATTGCCAAAGCACCAAATCTGTATGTGTTTGAATCATCTTCATGTGAGAAATGTGCATAAGTGTCACTTTCAAGTGTTTCATCAGATCCAACAACTTGAAGTTTGACTTTCAAATCCGCATCATTGACAGCCGTTTTGGTGTTATCAACTTTTTTGCTATTTAATCTGTATTCTGTCAATTTCCAAAGTCTAACGTTAACATAATATTCATCCCAAACAGCATAAAGAGTGATTGTCTTATTCACATAGTCAATGTTTGTTTGAACATCTGTGTGTTTTAGTATACCCTCATAGTATGTCTTGCCTTCTTCAAACGTAGTTGCTTCTGTATAGGTTCCGCTGCTGTTGAGATAATATTTGGTTCCTTCATTCAAACCTTCATAAAACTCTTCTTCTGTGAGTCCTGCTCGTTTTGTATAACTCATTGCTGTCCTATATGCTGCATCAAGTTCACCAGGTTTTAAATCTGTTGTCTTGCCTAATGTGTCATCTGACACCTTCGCATTTCTGTCAATTGACCAACCTGTTTTTCCTGTAGCTCCTGTTGTAGACTTTAATGTATAGCCATCAACATTTGACAGGTCTGGAAGTTGTTCTGCGGCAATTGCTGTGCCGTATGTGACTTGAATTGTTGGGATCTCTTGACCAACATCAACTCCATTTGTGTCAAATGTCACTGTGTAAACAGCAGCCACTCTTTCAAACACTGCCTTCACAATAATGTTTGAAGCAACTTTCTTCGTTGTGATGTCTTCATCTGATGTTTCATCAAATGAGGTCAATTTCCACTCTTTAAATTGATATGTATATGCATCTGTTGTCCTTGAACTATCAATTGGTGTGGCTGTGACCGTTTGCCCACCAATTGTAAGTGTGTTTCCATTCACACTAAATTTGCTGCCTTGTTTTACTCCCGTAACTTTGTTTGTATCAACATTTCCGAAAGCTGTTGCACTAACTTGATAGCCGTCCCCCTGTCTGAAAACGCCTTCTGTTTCAAAGTTGATTGTAAACTTTTCTGTTCCGCATCCTGTGAGTGCCATAGGAATTGCCAAAACAAGAGCAAACACTGCAACTAATGCAAGTTTCCAAAGTTTTTTCATACTTTTCTCCCTTTTTATTATTTTTGTTTACAACAAAATTATACCTGATGATTTTTTTTAAGTCAAACAAAAAGCCTGATTTCTTTCTCTTTTTTTGACAAAAGACAACAAAAAAACAGGGGTTGGCCTGTTTTATCTGTCTCTTCCACCAAGTTCTGCAATGGTAACTGGGTGATATTCTTCTTTTGGTTTTGTGTTTTTCTGTTCTTTTACTTTTTTGCCAATTCTTTTGATTTTTTCTTGTGTAACCATTTTTCTCCTCACAAAGTCATTATACCACAACCAAAGCATTGTGTCAATGTCTGCTTTGTTTTGATATGTTCAATGCCACACCAATTGCTGCCATGAAAACAGCAACAGACGTCCCACCAGATGAAATGAACGGAAGCGGCAACCCAGTTGGCGGTATCGAACCCGTCACAACCGCCACATTGAGCAGTGCTTGAATTCCTATCACAAGTCCAATGCCGCAAGCGAGCAAACATCCAAATCTATCTTTTGCACCAAGTCCAATTTTGAAGAGACAAAAAACCAAGGTGCCATAGACAGCAAGAAGCAACACACTCCCAACAAGACCAAATTCTTCCCCAATCACAGAAAAGATGAAGTCTGATTCTGCAAACGGCAAAAAGAGATACTTTTGTCTTGAATTGAAAAGTCCAACTCCAAAAAGCCCGCCGTTGCCAAGACCATACAAAGATTGAATGAGTTGAAAACCCTCTCCTTGTGGACTTGCCCAAGGGTTTAGAAATGCAAACAACCTCTTCATACGATATGGCTCTGCCAAAATGAGTGCGGGAACAGCCATTGCCCCAACACCAGAAAACAAAAGAGTGTGTTTTTTGCTCATTCCACCAACAATCAACATAAAAAATGTGACAAGCGCAAGACACATTGTGACACTCATGCTTGGCTCAATGATAACAAGCCCACACAAAAGTCCAGCAATGCAGAGTGGTGCAAAAAGGGCTTTAAAATTTTTGATTTTGTCATGTCTTTCTGAAAGATAACTGGCCAAAAAGAGCACAAGAGAAAACTTTGCAAGTTCTGATGGTTGAATTGAAATTCCAAAAAGATTGACCCACCTGCTCGCACCATAACTTTTGACACCAAATCCTGGAACAAACACCAAAACAAGCAATAAAGCGCAAACGGCCAAGATGATATAACGAAATTTTTTGAGCAAATGATAGTCAACAAACGAAAGAATAATCATGGCACAAATGCCAAGAATCACACCAAAAATTTGCTTAAAAAGAAAGAAAAATTCGTTTCCGTAGTGATATTTTGCAGAATATGAGCTTGCGCTATATACCATCAGACAGCCAAACCCAACAAGAAAAATCACAAGCAAAACAACACAAAGTTCTCTCTTTGTGAAACTGATTTTTTTGCTACTTTTCATCCAACAATCCCAAAACAATTTCTTTGAATCTGTCGCCACGTTGCTTGTAATTTTCAAACTCATCAAAGCTGGCACAAGCTGGCGAAAGCAGAACAAAATCTCCATCAATTGCAAGCCTGCTTGCCTTCAAAACCGCCGAATCAAATTTTTCACAAACAAACGTTTTCACTTTTGCCGCCCTTGCCGACTTGGCAATGTTTTCTCTTTCTGCACCAAAACAAATCACAACTTTTATGTTTGGCTTTTGCTTGAAAATTTCATCATAAGCAATATCTTTTCCGCTTCCACCCAAAAGCAAAATGACATTTTCTTTTTTGAAAGCATCAAGACATGCCAAAGTTGATGCCACATTTGTTGCTTTGCTGTCATCCACAAACGTCACACCATCAATTGTTCCAACAACTTCCATGCGGTGTGATGCAGGCCTAAACTTTTCTATTGCTTGCACATAATCATCCGCTTTCACTTTAAAGTGTGAGCACACACTGACAGCAGCCAACACATTTTCCAAATTTTTATCTCCCCTCAATTTGATGGCTTTTTCGCTGAAAATTGGCTTTCTGTCTATGCAAACATTTCCGTTTGTGATGCAAACACCACGTTTGACGTAATATTTTGTGAAATACTGAAATTTTTTGTGCAAAATCATACATTTCGCTTCTTCATCATCAAGATTGAGCACCAAAACATCTTTTCTTTTCATGTTTGCCGCAATCTTTGCCTTCGTTTGCTTGTATCCTTCAAAACTGCCATGCCTATCAATATGGTCAGGTTTAACATTCAAAATGCAAGCCACATTTGCATGAAAAAATTGAGAAAGTTCGAGTTGAAAACTGCTTACTTCACACACAATCACACTCTTTTTTGTTGTTTTGCTTGCAATGGCCGAAAGTGGCAAACCGATATTCCCGCACAAAAAGGTCTCATACCCCGCCTGCTTTAAAATGTCACGAACGAGTGTGCAAGTTGTCGTTTTCCCATTTGTGCCCGTGATTGCAACAATTTTTCCTCTGCACAACAAATAGCCGAAATCAAGTTCACTCAAAACCAAAATGTTTCTTTTGCGAAAATGCTCCAAAAGTTTGTTAGCCCGACACACAACTCCGGGGCTGACAATCACAAAGTCATAATCTTTGCCATATGGATCTCTATCAAACCCCACTTGATCAAAAAATCTTATGTCATCATCATAGAGAGAAACATAGGCAAAGTTGTCTTTCAGCACTTTTGCCACAGCACGTCCGCTTTGACCGAGACCATACACCAAAACCTTTTTGTTTTTGAGATACATAAACACTCTTGAAATTATATTCCAACAGCAATTTCTCCACAAAAAACAGCCAGACAAACTGCCATCGTTATAACTATATATACGACAACAATTCTGTTTTCATGCACTCCTTTTTGCTCAAAATGATGGTGTAGTGGTGCCATCAAAAACACCCTCTTTCTCGTTCGTTTGAAATGTAAAACTTGAATTATATCAGACACACTTGAAAGGACAAACATCACACCCATAAGCGGGATTAAAAATTCAAATCCACTGATCAGGCTGACAAAACCAATAAATCCACCAAGGGCCAAAGAGCCCGTATCCCCCATAAAAATCTTTGCCGGATTGCAATTTTGTGTCAAAAAACCAAGCAGTCCTCCACATAGACCGAAACATAAAATGGCAAGGTTTTGATTTTCGGCTTGTCCAGTTATTGCCAAAACAAAGCCAAAAAACAACACATAAATCAAACTCACTCCGCCTGCCAGCCCGTCCAAGCCATCCGTCAAGTTGACGCTGTTTGTCGTGGCAACCATAACCAAAATGGACAACGGAATTATTCCCCAACTTATGTCAAAATGAAGGGAAAACAAATTGACTTCCGTCCTTCCAGACATCCACAGAAAAACAGCAACAACAACTGCAACACCAACTTGTCCAACAATTTTTTGATATGGCTTCAGCCCCTCGTTTTGATGGCTGCGAACTTTGATGAAATCGTCAAGAAAGCCCAAGATTGCATATGCAAAAGTTATGGCAATCACAAACCAACCAATCAAAGCATTTTCTGCTGACAAAAAACATCCAGAAAACAATAATGTCAGCAGAAAAATCGCCCCTCCCATTGTTGGAGTTCCTTGTTTTGAGGCATGCTTGTCCACATAATGCAAAATGGTTTGTCCCGCCTTCAACCTTCTGCATATGACGACCACAACTGGTGCAATCAAACACGAAAAACATAAGGACAAAAGTCCACACAAAAGATATTTAACCGCCATATTTTATCTTCTCCTCCGTTTTGTTTTTGCAATAATCTGCAAGGACATCAAAATCGCTGTAAGGGATCTTTCTATCCCCTATTTCTTGATACTTTTCAGCCCCTTTACCTGCAATAATGACAATGTCTCCAACTGATGCAAAATCAATCATTTTTTCAATGGCTTGTTTGCGATCTGTTTCAACCATATGAGGTCTTGTCATCCCCTCTTCAATTTGTGAAATAATTTCCTCTGGATTTTCTGTGCGTGGATTGTCGTTTGTCAAACACACAAAATCAGCAAGTTCACTTGCCTTCCCCATTTTTGCTCTTTTTGTTTTATCTCGATCTCCTCCACAACCAAAGACAAGTTCAACTTTTTTGTCTGTCAGTTCCTTTGCCGTTGCAATGACTTTCTCAATGCCATCTGGTGTGTGGGCATAATCAATCACAACATATTTTCCATCAACATTGAAAACGTTGAACCTTCCTTCAACAGGACGAATAAAATTTAATCCTCTTTCCATTTCTTCATCGCCCAGTCCCAACCTTTGACAAACAGCAAGTGCTGCAAGGCTGTTGTAAACATTGTGTTTGCCAACCAAATTAGTCTTTATCCTCAAAACGCTATCACAAACATTTGCCACAAAAGATGAGTCAGAAATTTCACAAAAAACATCAACAGCAAAACAATCACAAGGATTTTGAAGCCCATAAGTTATCACGGGCACAGCTGTCAATGAAAGCACTTTTTTTGCTCTTTCATCATCAATGCAAACGACAGCTTTCTTAATATGTTCTTTTGTAAAAAATGCAAATTTTGCATTTTCATATTTTTCCATTGTTTCAAAATAGTCCAAATGATCCTGTGTGATATTTGTCAACACTCCAACCTCAAAATGAATACCTGCAATTCTCTTCTGCATAATGGCATGAGCAGAGACCTCCATAACAACATACTCCACTCCACACTGCCACATTTCAAAAAAGATTTTGTGCAAAATGTCTGCATCAGGAGTTGTCATGTCATAGTTGAAGCTTTTTCTATCAAAAAACACCCCATTTGTTCCTATCAAACCGACTTTATGGTTGTTTCTTTTTAACATCTCGGCAATGATATGGGCGGTTGTTGTCTTGCCATTTGTCCCAGAAATCCCAACAATTTTCATTTTGTCACAGGCTCTGTGATAATAATTTGCACAAGCACAAGCAAACAGCTCTCTAACATCTTCAACTTTCACACAATTTGGAATATCAAAATGAGAAAAACACACTCCGGCACCATATTTTTGTGCTTGTTGACACCTCAAAAATGCCTGCATCTTGTCTGTTGCAAAACAGAAAAAGGCATCTCCTTTTTCCACTTTTCTTGCATCTCTTTTGATTTCTTTCACATCAAAATCATTTTTTATAAACTTCTTGTCTATCAATTTTGAAAGTAACATTTTGTCCTCCTTTGTCACCATTGTAATAACAAAAAGGCTGCCATTTATCGCAGCCGCAAAATTAGTGCTTTTTTGACAAAAATTTCTCTCACTTTTTGCCAGAAATCCCCACTTCTTCGTATATTTTTAATGCATCGCTTTCAAAGCTTTTGATAAACTTCTTTTCATCTTTGTTTGCATCAATGCACTGATCAATTGAAGATTCAATCAGTTCTCCTGCATCAATGCCACGGAACAAATAAAATGCCAAAGAGCCGGGAATTGTGTTAATCTCATTGATATACAAATTTTTATTCTGTTTGTCATAAAGAAAGTCTATTCTTACAATGCCTTGCAAATCCAAAAGTTTGTATGCTTTTTCAGTCAATTTCTTAATCTTTGTGGAAAGTTTTTTGTCAACATCGTTGTTTTTCGCCCCATTTTCAAGATATTTGTCTTCAAATGTGTAAATTTTTCCATGATTTGAAACCTCTCTCACATCAGAACAAAAAATTTGTTCGTGGAAAAACAAGGCAGCACAATTAAATTCTCTCAAATTTCCAACAACTTTTTCGACAATGATTTTTTTGTCAAAAGAAAATGCCAATTGCGCTGCATCATCAATTTCATCTTCACTTTTGCACACGGAAATTCCAATGCTGCTGCCAAGATTTGCAGGTTTGACAATGACAGGCAAACCAAGTTTTTTGACAATCTCCCTCACACTTTTCTCTTTGTCATATGTGCACATATTGAAACTAACATAAGCAGGTGTCAAAATGTTGTTGTTTTGCAGCACATCTTTGAGAAAAACCTTATCCATGCAGAGTGCGGATTCTGTTATGTTTGGGCTTGTTTGTGGAATTTTGCACATTTTGGCAAGCCCCTGCACACATCCATCTTCACCAATTCTCCCATGACAACAATTTAACATTGCTTTCACATTTACAAATGGAACAAACTTGCCATTTCGTCTTTTGAGTAAAATGTTTGTGCCAAGTTCCAAAGAAACCTGCTCTTTGTGTTTCATCCGAATAAAATTTTTGTAGGTTTCAATTTTGTCAAAATTTTCTCCAACCCACCAAATTCCACTTTTATCTATGTAAACAGCCAACAAATCATCTCTTTCTTTCAAGAATTGCATGGATTGCAATGCTGTGATGATTGAAATGTCGTGTTCTACACTCTCTCCGCCAAATAATATGACAACTTTCTCCTTCATTTTGCCTCCAACAATTTATATGCGGCCACTTTCTTATTGTTTACTTCATGTTGTCTGGCAAATCATTTTCAAAAAGCACACAATCTCCCATTTTGAGCAACTTTTTTAAAATATCTCTCTGCTCTTTCCGTGTCCTTGCAAAAAGTATCTGTTCTTTCTTCATCTTTCCACAAAGTGCACCAGTCAAAAGGGCCTTTTTGTTTGTTTCGTTCATAATCACAAAATAATCTGCAACTTTTGCCACCTTTTCTCCTGCCAACCTGTTGACCTCTTCCTGCTTTGCTCCAAGCTCAACGATTCCTGGTGAAACAACCACTCTGGTCCCCGCAAAAGAATTCAAAACTTCCAAAGCCTCACAAAAGCCATCAAAATTGCTGTTATAAGAATCATCAATAACATTGACATAGCCTTTGATAAGTTCCAACCTATGTGCAATTGGTCTCAATTTTGCAATTCCCTTTTGAATTGACATCAAACTCTCTCCAAGAATGTATGCCATCGCCGCCGCAACCACAATATTGTCAATGTTGGCCCTTCCAATCAGTGTTGTTTTGCACTGAAATTTGTTTTCATCAAGCACCAAAACAAACCTCGTGCCTGTTGACTCAATTTTAATGTCTTTTGCATAAGCGAAGCTTCCATCAACACAAACCAGATATTTTTTGTGGACATATCTTTCAAACAATTTCCTTGTTGATTTGCTTTTCCCATTGAAGATGATTGTTCCAGATGTGTTTTCGCACAACTCATATTTTGTGTTTTCAATTTTTTCCACAGAGCCAAATGTTTCAAGGTGGCAATTTCCTATTGGTGTGATAATTCCAAAATCAACCCCAACCATCCTTGCCAAAAATTTAATATCTCCAACATTTCTTGCGCCCATTTCCACCACAAAAAAATCATCTGTTTCTTTCAAGTCTTGCAAAATGGTTTTGCAAATACCCATTGGAGTATTGAAACTTTTTGGCGTTACACAGACATCAAACTCTTGTTTGAGCAGTTGATACAAAATATGTTTTGTGGAAGTTTTTCCAAAACTTCCAGTGATGGCAATCTTTTTGCAACTTGAATTGGCAAGTTTTTTCTTTGCAAGTTTTATATATCTTTGCTTTATGGCATTTTCAATCGGCAGTGCAATCACACTTGCCAACAAAAAGACGACAGAAGATAGCAAAAAAACACTAAAAATAATGGCTATTTTAATCAATAAATTTTTCAATAAATAAAAAATCAACAAAAATAAACAAAAATTAATTAAAAAATCAATAAAAATTAGTCTTTTAGCGCGATTCGTGAATTTTAATTTATTTTTATTTCCAAAAGAAAAATTAAATTTTATCGTATTTTTTATGTATTTTTTTATTTTATAATTTTCAAGTTGTAAACTCTTGATAAAAATCAAATCGAAAAGTGTCAAAACGCATGCACAAATGATTGAATAAACAAACGACATTTTCACCTCACTTCAAAAATTTTTCGATTGCAGAAACAAATGAAATCTTCTTTTCCATGAAGCAAAAATGTCCGGCATTTTTCATGATGTAAAGTTGAGAATCTTTGATTCTTTTGTGCAGTGTCTTTGCCATATAAATTGGCGTTGTTTTATCCTGTTTTCCAAAAACAATCAGCGTCTTGGCTTCTATCATTGGCAAAAATGAATCAAGATGTGTGTTGACAATGCTGACAAAGATTCCTTTCATTTCTGGTGAAAGTTTTTTATAGTCTTCGCTTCCATAGTCTTTGAGATTCAAATGAAGTTTCTTCCTTATTTTATATGCCAAAACTTTCAAATGGTACCCCACACCTCTCTTTGGCTTTATTCCAGCACTATCAACAAGCACAAGTTTTTTTGTTTTTTGTCTGCATAACGTTGCAACCAAAATCGCCACCCTTCCACCAAAAGAATGTCCAATCAAATTAAATTCTTCAATTTGGAGAAACTCGCAAAGTGATACAACCATGTTTGCATATGTAAAAATCGACCAACTTTTTGGAATCTCACAACTTTTCCCAAATGGCGGAAAATCAATAAAAAGAGAGTTCTCATTTTGCAAATATTCATCACAAAACAGCAGACTCTGCATTGATAAGCCCCATCCGTGCAAAAAAATGTTTGTCACATTTTTCTGTCTGTTGAAAAACCGGTAATGGATTTTTATTCCCCTATATTTGTATATCATACAAAATCAGTTTATGAAACAAAATGTTTTTTGTGTAATATATTTGGCAAGTCCCCTGCACCAACAAAAAGAAGCACATCATTTCTGTTATAGGTTTTCAACAAATGCAAAAGTTGTGAAACATTGTCTGCATATTGTGCTTTTGTTTGCTTTTGCAAAATGTTTACAAGCTCTTTTGCACTCACCCCATCGCTTGCTTTTTCCCTTGCAGAATACGTTTTAAAACAAATAACATTCTCTTGTTTTGCAAATAGTGAAACAAACTCTGTTAGCAAACTTTTCGTCCTGCTGAACGTGTGTGGCTGAAACACAACAACAATTTTTTTGCCTTTGTATATTTTCTTTGCACTTTCAATCGCATTTTTGATTTCTGTTGGATGGTGCGCATAGTCAAAAACAATATTTTCAAAATCTTTGTTTTGAGTTCTTTCAAACCTGGTTTTAACTCCTTTGAAATTTTCTAACCCTCGTTTGATAATGTCGTCAGGAATTTTCAGTAATCTTGCTACTCTGTATGCATAGATGCAGTTTTGTGTGTTTATATTTTCACATATTTGCAAATGTAATCGCATTATTTTGTTTTTTTTGTGGAACAATGTGAAACTTAAATTACCCTGCTGATTATGTCGTATGTTTTTGGCAACATAATCTTTGTCAAATTCCACCACATTTCTTGATTGCTCTTTAAATTGTTCAAATGATTTTTGTTGATTTTCAAAAGTTTTAAAATAGTCCATGTGTTCTTTCTCAACATTTGTTATCACGCTTATTGTTGGAAAAAGATTCAAAAAGTTGTCATGATATTCGCAAGCTTCTGTAACAAAAAAGTCATTCTCTCCAATGTGATAATTCTTGCCATTTTCAACCCGAAGACCTCCCAAATGCAAAGTCGGTTGCACTCCGAAAAGTTTCAATATTTCATAAATCATCGCTGTTGTAGTTGTTTTTCCATGAGATCCTGCCACAGCAATCACATTTTCATATTGCTCCGCAATTTCCCCAAGGAGTTGACCTCTTGTCAAAATCTTCTTACCAAGATGCTTTGCATAAACAAATTGTGGGTTGTCTTGTCTAATTGCAGAAGAACAGACAACAACATCTGCCGCTTTGATTGCTCTTTTATTGATTTTTTTGTCAACACAAATGTTGTGTTGTTTCAAAAGTTCGGTCACTTGATCTTCTTTTGGATCGCTTCCGGCAACCTTTTTGCCTTCTTTTTGTAGAAAAATAGCAAGTGCGGACATTGAAATTCCGCCTATACCCAAAAAATAGTAGTTTTTGCCCATATTTATTGTATATGCATGGCAAAAATATTTGGCAATTTTTCAAAATTGTTTGGAAATCATAGATATTGTGATATAATTATTATGACCGACAAGGTTAATCTAAAAAAGGAAGGTATGGGGATTTGAATATTACAGACGTAAGAATTAGACTCGTAAACAATGATGAAAAACTTAAAGCAGTTGCATCAATCACAATTGATGGAGAGTTTGTTGTTCATGAACTCAAAGTCATCAATGGCAAAGATGGATATTTCCTCTCAATGCCAAGAAGAAAAGTGAACGATGGAGAATTTAAGGACATTGTTCACCCAATCAAGACCGAAGCCAGAGAAGCTTTGACAAAATTGATTCTTGGTGAATACGAAAAAGCTCTCGCAGCAGAAGCAAACAAACCAGATGCTGAATAAAAAATAAAAGGCTGATTTTTTCAGCCTTTTTTACATAAGTTTGTTGCCATCAGAAGTTTCAACAACTTTCAAGACATTTTCTTGCACCCCTGTTGTTGCATTTACATAGAAGTAAAATGTGGCATTGTTTTTTGTGCACTCAAACTCCCAACAGAGAACTTCTCTGTTGAAATCAAGAGGGCTTAAACAAAGTTTGATTGACAAAATGTCAAAAGAGTCATCAATAAGTTGTTTTGCTTGATCAACCGAAATGCTTGGTTGGTCAAGTTTTCTTTTTGTGTGATTTGTGAAATATGAAATTGCATCATAACCAATCACATTTCCATTTTGCAGATCAACTTTCACCTTGACCAAATCGGGATAAATCACAACCCCTTCAACTTTTGGTGCAAGATTGAAATACATTTGAGAATTTAGCTCTTGATGCCAAACAACAACAGCATCTTCAATTTTGTTTTTCTCTGCAAAATTCAAAGCAATCTTCTCCGCCCTGTCATAATCAACGTTGTTTGCTTCACTTATGTTATATCCACTGATGGTGAGAACTTTTCCACCCCTTTTTGTCACTTGAACATACAGGGTTTGTTCATCCGTGTTTTTTAAAACAAAATTGTAAGTCTCAAACCTTCCTTTTGTTTCACCTTTATAATCCAAACTTGATATATTGTCAAAAACATCATATATTTTTTGACGAGCCTCTTCTTGTGAAACCTTTTCATCTGGAAGCCCTTTGATTTTTTGATCTACAACAGAATCTGAAAATGGTCCATCATAAATCATTGTTGGATATTCTGTGGAGCTTATTTGTGTAAATTCCCATGTAAAATTATCAATATCTCCACCCATTTGTCTGCTTGATTGTATGATGCTATATCCGGCAATCATCCTGTTTGACATGTCATTGAGAAATTCTTTCATTTCGTTTAATGTTTCGTGCATTTCTTCCAAAACTGCCAAATCTTCCGAAGAAAGATCCCCTCCCTCTTCAATTTTCTTTTCCAATGTTTCTGTGTAACCAGACATTTGGTTGATAAATTTCACACACTGCAAAATTCCATCATTTGAGAGTGGTAAAGCCGCAATTGACATCTGCATTTCTTTGGCACTTTGAGAAATTTCGTTCAGCATTTTTGCTCGAAAATCCTCACTTTGTGATGCCAAAAGTTTGCTGATGTTGGTATCGCAAAAATTCACGTTGTCAGCAAGTTCATAATAATTTTTTTTGTAAACCGCTTCAAGTTGTGTGGTCGCATTTTTATAGTTTGCATTTGTGATGCCGTAACTTATGCCCAAACCAAGCGTGGAAAGTCCCAAAATTCCGGCTGCAACTGACAGCCCAATGATCGTGTTTTTATCTTTCATTTTCTCTCCTTTTAAACCGCAAACACATGTTTGCCAATTGTGACGGTTGTTGTTCTGGTTTTAATCCACGAGCTTGTCGCCGTCTTTGGGTTGTAGTAATAAATCGCACCATAGGTTGGGTCCCAGCCATTTAACGCGTCTTGTGCAGCATTGTATGCCGTCTGATTTGGTGAAAGGTTGATCTGCCCATCACTGACACAAGTGAACGCATAGGGTTGATATATCACTCCCGAAATGCTGTTTGGGAATTTTGAACTTTTCACTCTGTTCAAAATCACAGCAGCAACGGCAACTTGTCCAACATAACTTTCTCCTCTTGCTTCTGCATGAACACACTTTGCCAACAAGTTTAGATCGCTGTTTGAAACAGAATTTGTCGTTTGGCTTGTCGTGCTTGACAGACTCATCCCCAAAGCCGCTGCTGTTTTTGGACCAACAACTCCATCAACAACAAGACCATTTTTTTTCTGAAAAGACTTTACTGCGGCTTTTGTTTTTGGTCCATAAATACCATCAACGGAGCCAGTATAATACCCCCATCTTTTGAGTTTGGTTTGCAACGTTTTGACTTGACTTGTTGAAAGTGCCGCCTCAACAACTTCAATGGATGGATTGTTGTAATATGTAACCAAAGTTGCAGCTCCACCCATGGTCAAAATGGCAAACATAATGGCAAAGGCTGTGGCAAAAAATTTTTTCTTCATCTGTTTCTCCTTTTCTCAACATATCTTGTGCAAAAATTTTTCTTTAATACAAAACTCAAAATGAAACACACAACAAGCTGTCTCCAAGCCCACTCCCCAGACGGACTTGAATTGTGATGAAATTTTTGTCTTGCAGAGATTCTTTAAAAATTGTGCAATGGGCATCATAGAGACAGCCATTTTGAATCAAAATATTGTTACTTATAATTTCAATGTCTTGTTTACATTTTTCAATGTCTCCATCTTCTGGTTGAACACTTTTTCCAACAAACTCACAAACAGCCTGCTTGACTTCATATTGCACTTTGTTGTCAAAACTTGAAGATGAATTTGAAACAATGCACACTTGCACACTTTCTTGTTTTTTGTCTTGTCCACCAAAAACAAAAATTGCCGCAAGCATGCAAACAAAACCAAAAACTGAAAGCAAATATTTCATTTTTCTCCTTTGCGAAAAGTTTTGACGTTTGCACAACAAAAAAACCACGAAAAACGTGGTTTTCTTTCAAAAATTTGTCAAAAAATTGATTTGGAGTGCAATTTTTATGCTTTCTTTTGGTAATAGATGACAACATTTTCATCTTTGTCGAGAGGAAAAGTTAGTTCTGGATTTTGTTCAAAAATCACATTTTCTTTTGTTCTCATTGCCTTTGCAATATCCCATGCTGTGTCATGTGCAGATGCACAATAAAGCTCAATTGCACAATCTTTTTCTGGGTATTTTTCATTTTCGTCAACTCGTGCAATCACAGCTGCAACAACATCACAATCACAACTTATGGCTACTTTGAGTTTTGCATCAAAATAAAATTCTCTCCCCTTTTTCACAACAACATCAACATCATAAAGTGTTGCGGTTGCTTGCACCTGCGCATCGCAATCCAGCTGTGTTTTGTCAGACACCACAAATGGCACCTCCATTAGCACGCTGTTGAGTGAATTTTCTTCATCATTGAGATAAACGACATTTGTCTTTGCAATCCCTTCCACCACAACTTCTCTGTCTTTCACGTAAGCATTTGTGATTTGAAGATTTGATGCCCCAACAAACATAATTTTGTCAACTCGTGGTTTGTTCTCATCCAACATGAGTGTTCCGTCAATCTTTGTTTCAAAAAATTCTGTTTGCAGCTGTTTGGTCATTTCAAAAGATTCTGTTGACACAGAAAGCTCGCTTGTTGTGCTATACAAATCTTTGACAATTTCTTGTTTTGTTTCACCATAAACGAAAACTTCCACCTCAACAGGCATGTCAAAATTGATTTGAACGCCCTTGTCAGATTCGACAACTTCATATCTAACTTCTTGCTTCTTGATTTGCGCTTTGGCCTCGCAAACAGCATTTTCTCCAACATTTTCAAAAGCAATTTCCTGCTTGAAAGGTTCTGTTGTATAACATGTTTCAAAACGATCATTTGCAGAAAGATATAGAATTTTTGTAACGACCTCTCCTGCAACAGCGACAAAACCATTTCCACATTCAATGTTTTTTAATGCAACATCGCTATCCGCATAGATCAATCTCTTGATTTGTTCCTTGATTGACGCTTGACTTTCAACGTTGAAAGTCTCTGTTGCTGTGCCAACAAATTGGTTGACAACAATTTCATCTTTCTTGGCACACACATTGTCGTCATTGATGGCAACATTTGCAACGTCTTCATTTTCAATCAAGATGCAAGTTTGCTCACAAACGCACAAAATCCTGATTATTCCATCAGCAATGTCAACAATTTGATAGTCAACAACTTCCACATTGATATTTGCTTTGTCTGCAAGTTTGATGGCTCCATTTTCAATCTTTGTCACAAAAGGGCAGGCGCTGTTTGTTGTGCCAATTTCTCCATCTGGTGTGGCAAACAAAACACAAAAATCTATGTGTCCTGCGACATTGATTTCTCCGTTGAGAACCTCAATATTGTCGGTCTTTGCATCATATTTCACAGATAACACCTTTGCGACATCAGCATTTGTCTCTATTGCACATTCCACATTGAATTGCGTTTTTCCCAACCTTTTTTTCTTGACGACATTAAATTTGTTCGTTTCAAAAGCCATAGCTCCCTCCAAATCAAAAACTATTATATCTTACTTGCGATTGAGAGCAGTTAGAACAATTTTTGAATATTTTTTTTGATGATGTCAAAAATCTTGTTGGGAGCTTTTATGAGAAAAATTGTTTATGGTCTTGACGAAATCAAATCAAAAATCACAAAACTAAAAGGACAAAGTGTGAACATGAGCATCAATCGTGGCAGAAAAAAGATTGAACTTATCACCGCAACAATCAAAGATGTTTATCCAAGTGTTTTTACCATAAGCACACAAGACAAGAAAGTGCAAACTTTTTCCTATTTCGATGTCATGTGTGGAAATGTTGTACTGCAATAGCATATTGACTTTTTGTTGGTTTTAATATACAATAATTTTATGGAAAGATTATTTTTTACTTCAAAAGCATATTTTGATGATATCACAAACAGAATCCAAACTCTCACAAGCAAAAGAGAGAGAAATTTTTT
>Ga0310786_10002575_pt1 | contig 27515 bp, 19 predicted proteins | sample AusTroGonzalo_MG_FD_203881 | JGI IMG/M metagenome (GOLD analysis project Ga0310786, IMG submission 203881) | Bovine rumen microbial communities from tropical cattle in Woodstock, Queensland, Australia - Gonzalo_03 (v2) (version 2) | ecosystem: Host-associated > Mammals > Digestive system >...
GGTAGCGTTACTTCTATTCATCTGAATCTGAATTGGTTGAGTGCTAGTATGAATAAATACTATGATAATCTATTATCTCGTATCATGCTATGCAGAAGAAATATTAAAGTTTTCAACATGAGAAAACGTCTTACAGACATACGAAAAAAAGGAATCAGTAGGAGGAAAGAATTTTTGAAATTTGATATTTTTTGCAATTTTATCAGGATTATGATTTAGTGCTGTAGAAAATATCTTGTACTTGATTGTCCTTGCAGCTTGATGAGATTCATCAATTTTTACACTGTTTTCCAGATCGATTTTTACTACATTATTGCACATAGTCGCTACAGGATTGACAGCATTTTTCTTAATCAAAAAAGATAAAAATAAATTAAAATATTGGCTTAGATGCTTAATCTGAATTTTAGCGTGATTTGGGTTGCATTCATTGTACAATTTAAACCTAAATTATTGATATACAATTATCACAATATTGATTTTGATTATTTGTTATTTTATACTGACATATCTGTTAATAAATTCAGATATGATATACAAAGATAGCTCAAAATAGTTGACATTAATGATACTTTATATATAATACACAAATTAAAGTAATTTATTTGGAAAATTTTCATTTTAGAGTATAATTTATATGTAGAGTTTACATTATTAATTGTACTGTAAATGAGAGAACGTACAAGTGTCACAAACTCGATAGAAAATATAAATTCAGTAAATAGATATAGGGAAAATCTTTCAATATTGAAGTGAATAGATGAAAGCAATTTTGATAAATTGGTAAAATCTTTTTGAAGTGAGAAAGAAGAAAACAAAATCCTTTTGTCATGATTTTTGAATAGTACAAATGTCAGCTTGGCAAAATTATGAGATATGACAATAGATATTAATAATATCAAAAATTATATCCGAAATAAACCGGATATTTCAAAAGATTTAGAGATAAAAATTGCCAAATTATTTGTAAAGAAATTGTATGAATCATGATGTACAAATATACCATTTGTGTCTGATATTAAGCAAACTTTTGATATTAAAGATAAAGCAGACATAGAAAATAAAACTATAGATTTCCAGACAATACAAGTAAATATACAAAATCTAGAACATAATTGGAATGAAAAAATAGATTCTGTAACAATATCAAACGATGAAATTTTTGATTTAATAAAACACGATATCAATAAATATGCAAATTTTGAATCACAAAATATTAGTGCACAGCCTATGATATTGGATATTTTGCAATTTGAAATGAAAGGTATAATAAATTATATAAAACAATGGTGAGAAAAAGCTGAACAGCAAATGTGAGATATTGTATTACCAGTAACTAATACTTCAGAAATATTTGATGAAGTAGCAGATTCTGAAATACAGCAATTAAGACTCCAAAAATCAGGGATTGATGAAATTTTAAAGTGGGGAGAAAAGGGAATAGCTACAAAGAATAAAACTTTTTGGAAAGATTACATAAAAGATTTGGAACAGCAATGATTATCAGAGGATTATATAAGGAAATTGAAAAATTTACTTTTGTGAAGTTTGTCGTATTCAATACTAAAAAATCATCTAAAAAATCGAGTTGGAAATATAAACAAGAAAATTTGGAGAAAATATATAGAAAATTTTGAAAAAGCATGAAAATCACCAGAATTTATAGCTGTGCTCAAAAAATTTTATTCAAATTGATTTGATTTTTCAAAATTAGATAAAAATGAACAAACAATTTTACGGCAGACGCTTATATTAAATAAGTTTAATAATCAGGAAAATTCTCGAGCAAAATATGCATGATTAGATCAAGACGAGGTGAAAGAATTTTTGAAAGATCTTTATGATTTCGAAAAGAATGAAACAACTATAGATATTGATGATGTTTGAAAATTAAATTTACGTATCACAAAAGAGATACAGTGATGAGAAAATAATAGTTTCAGTGACCCAGAAAAATTTAAAGATATGGGTACAGTAAATCCAATAAAGTTTACAGTGAATATAGACAATAACGATGAAAATATTATTAAGGACTTGGAAGAGGCAAAAGACAGTCCATTAAGGTCGGATTGAATTATAGAAACCCATATCACAAAATGATGAGAATTAAATATTTGAAATTGATATAAATTAGAAATCTGTGGAAAAACGATTACAAAATCACAGCTTGATCAATTGTTAGAGTGTGATTATAATGAGGATGAACTTAATAAAAAATTAAAAGAGTTATGATTATATGATGAATTAAAAGACTCGGTAATATCGGTAAAAAGAGCTATGTTTAACCCTCAAAATGTCTTTTATGACTATGATGAAAATTGAGTTGCACAAAACAATGACCATTGATACTGACCATATTGATACAGATTTTGTATTTTTGAAGAGGTTTTGAAAAATTTAGATGTAAAAATATTGGAAAGAAATCTTATATTTGAATGAGAAAATATAGATAAATTGAATCAATTGTATCTTATGTCAAAATTGTGATATAGAACAACAAAAGGACAACAAGATTCACAAATAAACACATTATTAGATGCTGCTAGAGATGAGGGTGAAGGACTTGGTAATGCAGAAGTTGGTAAAGAAAATGCTACCGCTTTGTGGGATCTTATAAAAGCTGATTTTCTTGATAACAACGTGGTGGATGAAGATGTATGAGTAGAATATCAAATTGATGGTGATGTAGCAAATAAAGCACAAGAGTATCGAGATCAATTATCTCAAGCAGGGAAGGCAGAATTTTCCAATACATTAAGAAATTTATGTGACAATGATAGCGATTTATGAGATGAAGAGAAATCAACATTGAGCGATGCTATAGATGATTTAATTGAAGGTTTAGAGCTTTCTCAATCTCAAACAGATATTGATAATAATACGCCAAAAGAATCTGTAGATAAAGAGAAAACAGAAGAAGAAATGTGGCGAGAAGCTTGGGATAGTCTATGATGAGATCAAACACTTTGAGCAAAAAATAGTGAAAATGATAAAAGAGAAGAAATTCCAGTTTGAACAAGATTATATTGTGATTTATGAGAATCAGAGTTACCACCAAAAGGTAGCGATACAGATGGAACATGTTTTTATTGTTTTGAAATAACAAATGTATGAGATAAGACCTTTACGTTAAAGGCAATATGATGAGAGTTAAAATCTAGTTTAACAGGTAATGAATACATTTTAGATAAGACAAAAGATCAATTGGAATCACTGAAAAAATGATGAAATGTATTCAAGGTTAGACCACGTGATTCAGTAAAATGGGAAGATTGCTTAGAGAGTATAAATAAAGCTTGAATGGTTAAGAAATTTACGGCATTTTGAAATATTACTGGTCAAGTTCAATTAAAATGAGACAAATTCGTAAAAAAAGTGGTAAATGAAAAGTGAGAAGAAGAGGAAGTTGAGGTAAAGTATTTTACAAACTATGATTTTGGTTTTGATGATTCTAATGAAGACAAGAAAAAATGGTGACAATGAGAGAAAATTCTCAAATACGAAATTAAAAAAATTGATACCAAAAAATGAACTGTAAAACTTGCTTCGACTTTTGACTGATATGATAATTATAAAGATGTAACATATAAATATGAAAATGAGATAACATTTGAGCAATTCATCCTTTTAATAGAATGAAAAAAATTAAAATGATGTACTGAAAATCAAGAAAAGGAACTTGAAACAAAATACGCAATAAATGATCCAAAACGTTTAGCTACAAAATGACAAAGAAAGCGAATTTCTATATGAAGTATAATAAATATTTTCAAAAATAGCACCAAGTGAATTAAAGCAAAAATGGACGACCGAAAGAAACAACAAGATGAAGATTTAGAAAATTATTTATTTTCTCAGGAATGATTGAATTTATATTGAAAATTATGATGATTGTTTTGAAACACATCATTGGGTGATGCTTCCAGAAAAATGCAGTATGAATTTTATACAAATAGAGAAAATAGGACGTGGAAAAGAATAGAAGAGCGATACAAAATATTTGATACAGATCCACAATATTCAGAATTCTTTTGAGATCACTTATATCCAATCTTAAACAAAGATTGATATATATGAGATGACAAGGATAGATATAAATTTGCAGCAGCATTTTTAGTTATGGTAAAAAATGAGTGACCATACCCTCGTCAGTTTGCAAATAAAAAGGATACATGAAAACGAGTTGAAAATATTCTATGACCAGAGCATAAAACAAGATTTTTAAATTTTTATGAAAAGAAAAAGGCTGAATTAATACAAGAAAAAGATTTATGACACCAGTCATGAGCAAGATTGGCATTACAAGAAGAGTTAAACAAAATGGAAATAAATTATATAATATCGACAATAGATTGAAGAGCTCCATATGGTCCAAGCAGTAATGAATATATGCTAAAAAGTATATGGTCTAAAAAATTTATGTCACAATTAGAAGAAAATGTAAAATGATATTATAACTGACATAGTGCTGAAAAAGATAAATTAGAGACATATTATTCTGCTGAAGAAGCATATTTGAGAAATATTTGATCTTGAAAATTTCAAAAGGCGTTGCCAGCACTAGAACGTATGTGTGAGACAGCAAAAACTCCATCAGAAGTTTTTAGAATTAAATGATATTTGCTTTGAGCTATGTTGATGTGAATTATAAAAAACAATTCATCAGTAAATACAATCAAATCGTTTTGGTGAACATGTAGATCAATGTGATTTACACCAGGATACTGGATGAGAGATATAGAGCAACAAGATAAGGTAAAAATATTATTAGATTGAATAACTAATAATGAATTTTCAAATAATCAGTTATTAAAATATAAGGTGAGTAATTTTGAGCCAGGTAATATAAAAGACGGAAGTTATTCTTTTTGAAGGTTGTTCCAATCATATTGGAATTCTCACGGTGAAGATATTTTGAAAAAAATAGAGAATCCACCATACAAAAAAAATGAAAATGATAAAAGTATTATAGATTTAGCAAATGAAAAAAATAATCCAAATAACTATATTTTTAAAGACATAATAAAAAATAGTACAACAAATGAAATTGATAGTACAAATAGTAATGTAAAACCAATTTTTGCCCAAGAATCTCCGCTAACAGCGACAAGTAATATGATTATGGAATATATACCAAGTTCTGGTAGCTATAAGCCAAAGAATCCAGAAGACATTAGCCAAATTGAGGATTTCTGGAAAGAGGTAAAAGCTTGTATACCGTCATGAGCATCTGATAAAGAGACAACGTGATTTTTATTTAAAAAATATTTCAACTGGTTTAATAGATCTTTGACACCAAATGACAAACAGATGATAGTCAAAGCATTGCCTTTAATAAATGAAGAAAAAAATTTATGACACACAAAAGAAGCTTATTTTATGTTGTGGTATATGGTTAAATGAATTTTACATAGTAATACATCATGATCTTTTCCAGAAGATTTTGAAAATGTTATAAATAAATTTGTAGACTTCTTTTTTGATAATATGTGATATATTGACCAGTCATTGGTAAAGGAGACTTTTACTGATAAAGAAGTTTATTCTGCGTTTGCAACACCATATAAAATGGTAAATTGGTCCAAATATTTAGACTATAATATGACTGATACAAAATGAATTTATTCAACAGAAAAAAATAATTACACAAAATCAATGAATTATTATTTGAATAAAAACAATATTAGTGAGGAAAATATCATTAACAAAAAAATTGATCATATATGGAGTGGTATACATAATAAATGTACAGTTCCAGATAAATTGAAATGAAGTACCGCTTGAGAAGATTTCCCAATAATGACAGCCCAACAGCTAAAGCAAATAAAAGAACAGAACTTATTAAGTTCAAACAACTATGATTACGCAATTCCAGCTTAAAATATTTTCTCTATTGATTTTTCTGCAAAAAATTCTATCTTGAAAAAGGTAGAATTTTTTATTTTTCAAAACATTAAATCATGGCAAAATGAAAATTTATCGTGATTGATTGAACTGATTGAAGCGGAAAATGAACTCAAACAAAATTATTAGTTGATAGATTACAAAAAGGATGATTTGCAGTAGAGATGGCAGACTTTCCACAGTATTGACAGAGAAGTGCTGCTATGGTTGAGGATTATCTTAATTGAAAATTTGGTACAGCACAAGAAGTTTGACCATATAGAGCATCGGTATTCTATGCCATTGATAGATACGAAGCAGCACCAAGAATTAAACAGCGATTAGATGAATGAAAGGTAGTAGTAGCAAATAGATATGTGTCATCTAATATGTGACATCAAGCCTGAAAGATCCATGATTTAAAAGAGAGAGATAAATTTCTTGAACGATTAGATGAATTCGAGTATTGATTATTTTGAATTCCAAAACCAGACATAAATATTTTACTTTATATGCCTACAGAAATTTGACAGCAATTAGTAGATATGAAATGAAAAAGAGAGTATACAGACAAAAAAAGAGATATTCATGAAGCCGATTTACAGCATCTCAAAGATGCTGCTGAAGCTTATAAGTACGTTGCAGAAAAATATAATTGGCTTATCATAGATAGTGCACCAAGTGGAAAATTACTTACAATCGAAGAAGTCTCTGATATCTTGCGAGAAAAAGTGAGAAATGAATTGAAATAACTAAAATCTAATTTCTGAAATAGTCCTGTTGTATCACATGTTTTTCAGTTCTAAATTCACTTTTTCTAAAATTTCTTTTTTGTGCTGAAATGCTTGTATTTTTAGATTTTGATCAGATGTCTTAATATACAAAGTATTAAATCTAATAAATCATTCTATGTTTTTGTTTTCAAAAAAATCCTGAACAGCCTTAATTCAAACAGTTCAAATCATCCTTTTTCAGAATGATTTTTTTGCAAAAGATTTTCTAATCATATCATTGAATGATTCCATAGTGTCCACAAAATATAAATCACATTCATAATAGAAAAAAATATATTCATTTCAAGTAAGATAAATTTGAAATATTAATAAAAATTTATATAAAGATTTTGTTTATCTTGTTATTTTTATAATGAAAAAAATAATTAGTACTCTGTTTATAATATTTATTTGACTAATATGATTTTCTCGATGAAGGACATATTATACGGATTCTCCTTCTTGTTCATGAGATTGAAAGTTTTATAGTTGAGGCACGGCTTGTGGAAATTGTAAAAAGTGTGATGGAACTACTTTTGGTAAGACATGATTTATAGGTAGTTGTGGTGTGGTATGAGTGATGGATTGTTGTGGATCATGATGAGAAGTAAATTATACTGGTGGAAGTTGCTGTTATTGAGCAATTTATAAAAATAAACGCGGCAATTATAAATGTTGTGAAAAATGAAACGTTGTTGTAAGGAGTGGTAATGATGTCTGAGAATGTAAGTCATGTGACAAGTTAACAGAAACTGAAGTTACAAACAATCCAGACACTGTGGCTTCTTGTAATCAACAATGTGCGCCAGAAAGACAATATAGGATCGCTAATTGACTAACTTGATGCTGTCCAAATGCAGTTAATGCGAGTTGAGAATGTGATATGTCACTTAGTGATATATGAATAACAATTAATACGGATTGTTTGCTGAGAGGTTGATGTAGTTTGAATGTTTACCAAGTAATGTGAATTAGAAAATCAAATCCAACCCCTACAGTTTGAGGTTTTTTTCAAGATATAGTTTTAGCGGCAACAACATTTGTATGAACAGTAGTAGTATTGGCATTGATTGTTAGTGGTTTAATATTTGCTTTTTGATCAATATCGTGAAAAGATACAAAACGTGCAAAGACGATTTTGATAGATTGTTTTGTGTGATTGTTATTAGTTATGTGATCATACACGATTATTAGATTAATCCAATTTATAGCAACAGCATGATCATAATTTTAGATTTATCAAAAATTTTATGAATATATTTTTTATATCAATATTTCCAGAAATTTTTGAAAATTTTTTAGAGGTATCCCTAATCAGCAAAGCGATAGAAAAAGGAATACTAAATTTTGAAGTAATCAATCCTAGACAATTTTGTCACGATAAGCATCAAAAAATTGACGATGAAATATATGGTTGATGAGCAGGTATGCTCATGATGGCTAAGCCAATTATTGATGCTGTAGAATCTGCGATACAAAAACTCAATTGAGATTTTCAGATAATTTTTCCATCTCCAAGTGTAGAAACACGAAATCAAAAATACGCTTATTCATATTCAAAATGTAAAAATATTATTTTTGTATGTGGTAGGTACGAGTGAATTGATTATCGTTTTGAACAATATTGCAAAACAAAATATCCAAATAATTTTTCAAAAATATCTCTATGAAAATTTGTGACATTGTGATGAGAATTACCAACTATGACAATGGTGGAATCGATTGTGCGTCTCGTACCATGAGTTATCCAAGAAGAAAATAGTTGGCAAGATGAAAGTTACCAAATTTTACAAAATATGGAAAATTTGGAGTATCCACAGTATACTAGACCACAAGAACTTGAGTGATTCGTAGTTCCAGAAATATTATTAAATTGAAATCATAAGGAGATTGAAAAGTGGAAACAGAAAAATAGCAAAACAATTAATAATTAACAATTAATAATTATGGAAGAAAAAAAAACTCTATGATTGCTATATTTTGGTAGATTGGATGATGAAAAAGGTTTCTGATTAATTTTAGAAATGCTAAATATGTTTGTAAGAAAACATTGAAGAATCCCTTTTTCTTTTTATGTGTTTTGAAAATGAAAATATACTAAAGAACTACTAGATTTATGACAAAAATATTCTTCAATTCACTTTTTTGGTCGACAGCCTCTTGATAAGATAAAAAGATACCATGAAAATTGCCATTTTTGTTTAGTACCATCTACATTTCTGGAGACGTTTTGATTGACGGCATTAAATTCATTATCTATGTGAATCCCTGTTATTTGATTTGCAAAGTGATGATTATCTCAATTTGTAGAAAAAAAATATGATATTTCAAAAGCTGCATGAGATATGGATTCCGAAAAACTTTTTAATTTGATTGAATCAATAGTAAAAGATTTTAATTCTGGAAAAATAGATTTTGCAAAAGAAAATAAAAAGGCATTAGCTACAGCGAAAAAATATACAGTAGAAAAATGGTGTGAGAATGCAGAGACACTATTTGGTAAACCCAAAAGAATTTTGCTTGTAAGCGATTTTAAAAGTAAATTATGATGAATAGAGACATACATACATGATGTAGCAGATATATTAGAAGATAAGTGATATGAAGTAAAGATTTATGGTATAGAAATACCAAATTGATTCATCTGAAACTTGATTAGGAAATTTTGATTAGTTTTGAGTATGCGAAATATTGTAGATGGAATCAGATTAAAAAAAATAGCAAGGAAATTTATGCCAAAAGTAATTCGATACCATAGTACCTTGAGACGACTTTGACGATATCCAATTAAATTGCTATCATCTCATAAGTCAAAAAAGTTCGTAATGTATCATGATTTGTGATACTTTCATCCATATCCAAGCCAAGTTACAGATGAAAAAATGGTAAAAACTCCATTAAATTTCAAAAATTTTGTCACTTCAGCAAATACAAAAAATCCTATTAAGATTATCGCAATATTTTTTAAGTACATTAGTGTTAAATTGTTATCAAAACAGATTAAAAAGTCGGTAGATTTGCATTTGGTTCCATCAAATTTTATGGAAACTATAGTTTCTAACTCATTTAACGTAAATTCTAAAAAAATTAAGACATTTTCACATTTTGTTCAATAAATGTAAATTTATTTCTAGTTTTTTTAAAAGTTTTTATTAATTTTCATTTGTTTTTTTCTTAAACATCATTATACAAAAAAAGTAATTGTGTAAAAATTACCAAATTTTGTTAATTAAAGAAATCAATGAAGAAAAAAATAAAGACAAACCTTATAATATTCCTTGCTGCTATACCAGTTGCGATATGATTATTTTTCCTTTCAGAAAATTTGAATATTTTTTCAGCTAGTGTAATATCATTAAAAGACCAAGAAGCTATGAAAGAAAACAATCGAGATCTTTGATACAAAAATGATTGAAATACATTGGATATTTATTTAGATGAAAAAGTAGATAATTTAGACTATCTTACACTTTCAATAGTTTATGACCCAGAGAATATTTCATTTAATATTGATGATATAGACACACAAACAGATTACAAAATATTGTCAAATGAAGCAGGTAGTCTCTTAGTTCAGTTCAATAATTTTTCAAATAAAAATTTTGATTATAAAAACAGTTTGTTTATGTTAAAATTTACATGAGACGACCCAAGCATCCTTGTTAGTCAAGCGACAGCATTCTTGTTCACATGAACAGATAGACCACTTGCAGTCTGATCTTTAAATTCATATAAACAGACGCACGATTAATTTAGTAATAATAAATTAATGATGAGAAAATTTTATACAAAATTAATAATGTCTGCATTCACACTATTCGTGGGTATGTGATATGCATTGACACATGCAGAGAATCCTGACAATTTCTCTATAGAAGTTAATTCTTCATTCAATGTATCTGAGTCAGTTGATTTTACTGTAATAGCAACAAAGAATGGAGAGTGGTTAAAGGAATACACATGAACAATACTTTTTTTGATATTAGATAGCAATGGTAATTATCTAGATTCAGATTTGTATACAGTGCCAAGTCATGGATTTTATGATTTTGTTGAAACAGATCAATGAAAAAAGACATTTTTCAAATGACTTGCAATCAGTAAAGCATGAACATATACAATAGAAGTAGACAGTTTGTTCCCAGAGTGAATCATTTGAAAAGCAGTAGTTAATGTGTTATGAGATGGAGGATCGTCGAGTTTTGAATCGATAAATATCAGTTATCCATCAAATTGATCAACAGAATCAAAACCTTATGTCTCGGTTATGTGAAGTTGTGAAAATTTAAAAAATTCACCAGTAGTAATATACTTAAACGATAGAGTTGTAAATAGCTGATATACAGATATAAAATGATGATTTAATTTATCAGCTCAAGAATTGAATTCATGAGATAATACAATACAAGCAAAAATAATTGACGTAAATGGTATAGTTTTATGAGAGTCGCCAGCAATTATAGTAAAATACCAACCAATAGCAGATGGAGTATACAGTTGAATATCTATAATTCCATGAAACACATGAAAGCAAGGAGATAAGTTTGTATTTAATGTTTATACGGATGATTCAGTTAATTCAGCTCAATTGATGTTCAGTAATGGATTAAAATACACAATGGATAGAATTTGACAATGATTGTTTACAAAAGAATTAGTAGCAACATTCTCCTGAAATATAGATATATCCTTGTCTTTGACGGAAAATGCAAATGAGAAGATTTACGATAAAATTGACAGTATTTTTATAGAGGAGAATACAGCTATTATAAATATAAAATTTACTTTAACAGGTGTAGATGGTACACAAGTTATAGTTTCATGGGAAACTATATGATCAGTAGATAAATATAAAATAAACTATGGTACTGGTAAGGACGATTTAACAAATTCGGAGACAGTATCTTCATCGACAGTTTTGATTAATAATTTACAAAAAGACACATTATACTATTTTCAGATAATACCAATGGATTCAGAATTTCATAATTCTTGAGAGCCATCAGAAGTGGTAGAATATCGTCCAGCTTCACTTTCTTGTGTGGTAAAAGGAATAAAAGTTAGAAAAGAACAAATATGAGATAATTATTATTTGGTGCGAGATCCAGTAGAAAATGTATCCTCATATGAAGTTTATAAATCTGATTGGGCTGATATGACAGATGCAAGATTAGTATGAAATTTGACAGGAACTAGATTTCAATATCTTTTTGATAAAGATGCAAAAAAAGATGAGTATGCCTATTATCAAGTACAAGCAATATGCTTAGATTGAACAAGCATTATAGTTGATAAAGCACAGAGAGTAAAAGTATGACCAGTAGAAAACACATTACTGATAATAATAATATCTATATTTGTATATAGCTTATATAGATTACATAAGATATCAGACGAAACGGCATAATAATTTGCATATAAAATTTTCTAAAAATTATGCAAAAATTTATCCAATAAAATTTATATAAAAATGGAGAATTTTCCAAAAAAATATAATAAAACAAAAATAATAAAAAATTTAAGTAACGAAAATGATGGAACTAAAATCTATTCTCCAAATATACCATTAGACCAGAAAATAAACCCATGAGAAATATTTTTTATGTATTACAAAGACATGTATTGTAAAATACATGAAATTGATAATCAGAAATTCCAAAATGTTACATGATATACTACATCTTCTATCTACCATTCATCATTAGATACACAAAAAAGTAGTATACAAAAGGTCCAACTAATAAAGAATATACAGAAAAATAAAATATTTTTAGAAAATATATGAGTAAAAGTAAGCCACGATCCAAAATTTTTAGCAATGACTGAAAAGTTTAATCATTATACTAGAGAAGTATTTGCTAAGTTTTTTGCAAATAAAAAGTTAAATTATAGTCAAAATACAGTAAATCGAAGCAAATCGTATCAAACATATATCGATTCATCAAATGTCGTAAAAAGAGAAGTAGAAATACCAGAATATACCATCAAATACTTTATAGGTACAAAATGACAAGCTATAAACGTAGTTACAGATAGAATTGAGACAATTTTTGCTGATGTTGCGATAGCTGTAAACCCGGTAGACAAAAGGTATAAAAAGTTGATCGGACAAAATGTGTTAATCCCTATAATCAATAAAAACATACCAATTATATGAGATGAGTCTGTAGATGTCTTTTGCGGAGAATGAGCAATTAGAGTAACACCATGACATGATGAATTTTGATTAGAGTTAGCTAAAAAGCATGGATTACCTACAGATGTTTTTGCAATAGATATTGATTGAAAATTTACAGAACATGCGTGAGAATTTGCATGAAAGGATTTGTCAGAATTTTTTGATAATATCATCAAATATGTAGATGATATTTGAAATTTAGAATCTCAAAGGATAGTAAAAGGTTATAGATATTTTCACAAAAGTACAAATGAAGAATTATTTCCAATGTCCATAAAACAACGATCGTTACCATATGATTATTCAAAAGACTATTTATTAAACTACATTCAGGAAAAAAACATAGATATACCAGAGGATATTGAGCCTATGTATAATCAAATTGAACAAAAGACTAATTTTTGAATTTCTAATAGATCTTCCAATGGATTGTTGATTCCAATAGTATCAAATAATTCATGAGAAGAATTTTTGCTAGATGATGAAACAATTATAAACATATATGACAATACAAGAACTAGAAAGAGTATAGTACTGACAATAATAATTATAAATTTAATCTTAGATAATAATTTACCAGAAATATTTACATTACAAGATTTGATACAGGCTTTATTTTCTAGAAATGTAACTTGAGATAAGACTAAACTTCAAGAATATATAGATATTTATTCTGAAATATGACAAGAAAACTCATTGTATAAAAACTGATTAAAATCATTAAATAAGCTTATAGATGGAGTAGAAAAAAACGCAGAAAAAGTAGATTATTTAGTTGAATTACTACAAGATAGCTTTGCAATACAAATGGACAATGATGATATTTCAGTGAATTACCATGATTTATTCAAGGTGTGATGATTGAGCTTACAAAAAGAAGATAGTTTTAACAAAAGCTTTATTGATGCCTGTCGATTCCTACACAATTTATGATGCGAATATTCTTCATTATCATATACTGAAATCGAGCCAGAAAATAACTTTTTTATGACCACAAAAGAAGATGAAACAGTCTTGTTAGATATGTGCTTACTAGCCTTACAGTATTCAAAAAGAAATATATTCCCGAATTTTATTTACACTCCAGTACTAATAGATCAAAAAGGAGATAAAGTAACAAATTATAATTCTAAATTTTTAAATAAGGACCTATATGAAAACTTAAATACGTATGGGTTGGATGCAATGAGACTCACACTTTTATTGTGAGAAAATAAAAATGATGATCCTAATATAGTTATTTTTGATACATATAAAGCCAATGAATATAGCTTATTGTTAGATAAGATTTGGAATGCTAATAGATATATTTTTGGAAAATACAAAGAAAAATATAACAATTGACCAATCAGAATAAAAGAAGTGCTATCACAGATACAAGAATGATGAATTACTGAATATGATAATTGGATGTTACACAATATGAAAATGATCTTAGAAGATTATAAATACCAAGTATCAGAAAACAAATACTTATCATTTTGAAAAAAATTAATAGAAAATTATGCTCAACTTTTTTGTGATAAATATGTAAATATTACAAAAATAATAAATAATGAAGAAACGAAATGAATCATGCTTTTAATATGAATTATTTTTTTGGATTTATGTTATCCGTTTATACCAAATATTATATCGGAGATTAAAAGTAAATTTAACATAGATTACCAATGAATAAATATTCTTAATTTAAATGACTTAGAGCTAAAAGAAAAAAATTACAAAATCAATATTTTTTCTGAAGTGGTAGACAAAATAAATCAAATGAAGAAAAAAATATGATTAAAAAAACATGAAGTAGCGGATGTCTTTGTACAAGCCAATCCAGATTTCTTAAATTTTTTGCACGATAATGAATCTATTTTTAGATTGTTAACAAAGATTCAAAGTGTAAATTTATTGAGATCAAACGAAGATATGCCAAAATGATGTGAAGTAGATAATGTAATAAATATTTTGGTATGAGTTAAAAAACCAGATATAGTGGCAGTAGAAATAAAAAAAGATGTACTTGTAGATTTAGAGACAGAATATAGAGAGAAGACAGATCATTTACAACACTTAAAGGCACTTTTTGCTTCAATATATTGAAATGCAGATGACGATTTAGTAGAGAAAAAAAGACAGGAAATTTCTAACCTACAAGAAGAGATAGAAGATTTAGAATTTAAAATAGGTAAATTAAAAATTAATAGTTAATATTATTTATTACTATAATTATATAATAAAAAAGAGACCGAAAGGTCTCTTTTTTTATTTAAGATTTTTTATTAGCATTTAATTATTTCATGCTTTCAATCATACTAACAAAATTCTCAGCAGGATAAGCTCCTGGAAGTACTTGATACGTTCCATTTTCTCTATCATAAATTACATTTCCTGGTGTACCAGATATTCCAAATACTGTAGCTCATTGATTCATCATATCATTTACAGCTTGTACATATCTTCATTCATCTATACATTTTTGTAAATCAGTTCAATTAACTCACAATCCTGTTGCTATATTTTTTAAACCATCCATATCTACTGGATAAGCTTCAAAAGCTTTTTCAAATACATTATAGTAAACATCAGGTTTTAATTCAGCTATACACTCTACAGCAGCTGCTAATTCAAGAGCAGATTGTCCATGAATTATATAATGTCTTGAAACAGAATTAACTTCTCAAGGAAATTGATCCATAACTGCTTGAATAGTACCATCTACTGAATGTCTTTGACAATAAGGACATAATAATTCTGTATATTCAATGATAGTAAATCTAGCATCTTTGCTTCCACGAACAGGAGCTGTAGCTAAAAGATTTTCAACTATATTAGCTACATCAGCATTTCATTCAGTAGGCATTTCATTGTTTGATTCTGTACTGAATTGAGCTATTGTATCATCAATAGCTTGTGTTTGTTGATCAATGTAATCTTGATTCTCATAAATTTTTTCAATTTTATTCCAATTTTCCTGTCATCACACTTTCATAATTTCAATATTTCGTGAATTATCTCTTTTGTAGCTTGTTAACAAAGAAACGTTTACATATAATAATGCTACTAATAACACAACAGCTGTTATAGACCATACTAATTTGCAACTATTTTTCATTTTGAATTTATTTTATAATATAAAATTAATTAATTCACAATTGTTCCATGTAAGCATCAATTGATTCTTCTTGATTTTGGATATATTGAGGATTAGAGTATAAATCATTATTTAATTTCTCCAAATTAGCTTGTCAACCAACTTTTAATGCTTCTAACTTCCAAGCTGAATTTTTGTAATAATTACATAAATTCATACAAGCTATAACTAAATTTGCAATAATTAACAATAAAATTACGATTTTTCGCATACATCCACATTTGCAGCAACAATTGCAAGAGCTTTCACAAGTACAATTGTCTCCACATCCGCATCTATCTGTTTTTTTTGTTTCTACAATTACTGTAGGTTTTTTAGTTTCAACTACTTTTGCAGGACTTACATGCTTTGTAGTGGCTTTTGTAGCTGACTTTGTAGCAGCCTTTTTTTGAACAGTTTTTTTTACTGGCATAATAAAAATATAAATAAAGTAAAAAGTTTTTATAAACTAAATAAAATTAGTAATTTATAACATTAAAGCAATAAAAAATACCGTAAGAACTATGAAAATCATTTGACAAATTTGATTAGATAATAATTTATATATAAAAACAACATAAAAAATTAAAATGTCCAATAAATCTGTGTCAAATGTTAAATATTTTTTGAAAATATTTGGTTTAGTGAATATAATTATCATGTAGGTTTTATATCTTTATATTAAAAATGTTTTCAGAATCTTTCGATATTAGACAGAATGATAAACTTAAAGAATTAGAAGAAAAGCAGGGAGATCTTGATGATTTCTCTTGAGATAGTGATGAAGTTGAGCAATCAAGTAATACTGAAAATGTAGAGGCTTCTGACAATTCAGATACTAAGGAACAAAGTGTTCAAAATTTAAAAAATGATATCGGTAGTAGGACTGATGAGTATCGATGATTTTTTGATGTGTTCCCAAATAATCGCCATGAAGATGCTTCACATTTAAGTCCATGGGAGTGATTCCAAGAATCAATGGCTGCGGAAGTTGGTTGACTAACTGAAAAAAAAATAAAATGATTTGATAGAGATCTTTGAGTTTGAAAAAGGGCTGAAGTAAGTGAACATAATTGAGAAATTTCTATAAAGATAATCCAAGAATGAAGTGATTGAAATCATAAAGAATTATCAATATCATTAAATAATTTTAAACCACTTACCGATGAAAATTGAAATGGTGTCACAAAAGATAATCAAGAAACAATGTGACCAACAATTAGTATAAACTGAGATAATTCATTGTTAATGGATTTATTAGATAATTCAGCCAACAAATGAGATGAATCTAAAAATTCTTGAAACGTAATAAATCAAGTTGTAACACTAAAAGATAGTCCAGAGTTATTTAGTAAAATATTTGATAGTATAGATGCAAAAATAATCAGTCCAGAAAAAAATGAATTTTATGGCTATGTAGACCATGCAAAGAAACTCATTGAGTCAGAAAAGTTTTCAGAATATTTACTAGAACAAGATGACCGAAATAATGTAGAACGAGATTCAAATTCATTCATTGAATATTTATTATCAAATATGGATGAAGCAGAAATATCAAATGAGGATCTAGTTGCATGTAAGACACTGTTATCTTTATGTATATTACTTAGAAATAGTAGTAATAGTATAGATAGTATTAAAGAGAGTCTATGATACCACACAGAGACAAGTCTTTGAAAAGAAAAAAATGTACAATGATGAGAGCATTTGATAGAGTTTTTACCAATAAATGAATCTGATTTAGAACATTTTATTGCATGTAGAGATGAGGTTGTCACATTAGCAATAAATGAACTCACAAATGAAAGACAGAAAATAATGTTATCTCAGACTGATTTTGTCACGGCGCAAAATGATGGGAACGTATGAGATAAATTACAACAAATAAATAAATTTTTATCTTACCTAAATAAATAAAATGGATGATTTTAATAGCTTATTCAATGATGAATACTCTGAACTCATGTCTATATTGGAAGACACAAAAAAAGAAATTGCAAAATTACAAATAAATGTACAAGCTTCAGTAGATTTAAAAAATTTACCAGCTCAAGAGATAATCAAAAAAATTGATTGAATGATAAATAACCGCGAAAGTGATGAAACATGGGATGAATATATTTGTTGTATATTATCAGAGATGACAGAGAAAAGTGATTTAAATTGGGCATTATTTCGAGAGTCAAAAAAATGAAAAGCCTTCTTTTCAGAAGAGGAAAAGACATTTTTATCAGGTATAGATTTGTGAAGGACCCAATATTTAAACGAGCATATCTGAGATCAAAGCACTAGAGATAAAATAAAAAACTTACTAGCAAAACTAATAACAGCATACAAATAATTAAGAAATTTCCAAAATTTTTAATCCTTAATTTTTAATGTTTCATTATTTTTAAACATATCTATGAATTTTATATCGTCCTTCTTTTCGTAAAATTTACTGAGATATCCAGATAGTAGACCGAAAGTACAGAAGAATAAGTAATTCACCATACTATCTTCAAATACATGTAAGAATAATCACATAATTAAGAGAGCTATCCATCATAATAACAATCTTTTCCATTGTAAGAATACAGCAGCATCTTCATCGCTGTATTTTCATTTTTTAAAATGATTTTCTATAGCTTTAAATATCATTAATATGAAAAGAATTACAACACACCACAAAATAAATCACATTGTTCAAACATCTAGCATTATTTGCATAAAATAATTTTCTGGTAACATAGTTCATTCATGGTGTATTGCTGGTCAGGAAGACCCAAGTCCGTGTCATATAGGATGATTGATTATTTCTCAAACATATGCAAAATTTGCTTTAAAGTGTCCTAATGTAGACTCCGGTTTCAAAAAGCTCAATCATACAATTCACGCTATAATGACACATAGTATTCAAATTGAGATTTTTTTGTGCTCTTTTATCCAATTTCTAGCCAAAAATGCAAATACAACTACAGTTCATAATATCGCAGATCTAGATAGTGTCATTGCAATTGCAACAAGCCACAATATTGTGAGTAAAAAATTTAAATTTTTACCAGGATTTTTAATAAAATTTTTTAATTCTTGCCATGTTCATCACCATGATAATAATATTAACGGTAAGAATGCCACTAAAAAATATCAATAATTATTTGGTCCAGCAAATATTCATTGCCATCTCATTGTCCCTTCGTATCATGTGAGGTAATATATTGGTGGTCTATTTCAGTAGTAGAAATCATCCAATTTTCAGTATCATAAGTCCATAAATAAATCTGGTTTGACGATTTTTAAAATTTGTCGGATGAATCATACCAATAAAATACACATTAATGAGTATTGTATCCATGAAAAATCTTTCAAATTTAATTTTTTAATTCATACATATCATACAAAAGTAGAAGTCAAAAATATAACCAAAAAATAAAATCAATATTTTATTCAGATCATCATATTACTCAGACTTGTTCATAGCAAAAATGATGTTCATAAACTGAATATGATTAAAATTCAAAACCATAACCAAACTTTTTTCCATTTTTCCCAATATCATTTTATTCAACCATTACTCCAAATTGCGACCAATATCGCAAAACAAATTCGTAACCCATCTCTCAAAATTGAAATTTTTGTTTGAGATATTCATAAGTTTGCTCAATAAGACAATACCGTCACAATAACATGATACGCGGCAATTAATATGAAAAAATACTTTAGAAATTGTCTGATAAATTTTTGCATGAAAGTTAGTTGAAAAATAATAAATTTTCAATAATACAACACTGTATATTATTTTTTCTACAAAAAACAATGAAAAATAAACTTACAATAGCGTTTCCAACCAGGCCAAATATACAAAATATAAAATGATTACTTTGATCTTTAGATAAACAGACTTTTCAAGATTTTAAAGTAATAGTACTGATTGATTCTAAATTAACACAAAAAGAATTTGATGATTTGAAAAAAGAATCTGTGAATTGATTTAAACGCATAAAAGATAAAGTTAAATTTATATCAAATGTAAATTCAGATTTTATCCCACAAAAATGAGTTAGCTATGTCAGAAATTATGGAATAAAATTAGCCGATACAGAATTTTTGAATTTATTTGATGATGATGAAATTCTAAAACCAGATTATTTGGAAAAAAGTTTTGAAACATATGAAAAAATCTTGGGTGAAAAAGAGGGGTTAAAAGAATTTGTCCTTGTCCCAAAACTTATGTTTCGTCAAACGTGACAAATACAAAATGAATGATTTGACTACTACAATTTTTGGGCATCAAGACCTCATTCTTTTCATTTTAAATGAGAAAACTTTGCTCAAATTCAGATGTTTTCAGGAAATTCACTATTTGGTCCAACAAAAATATTTCAAAAAATTTTATTCGATGAAAGATTTGATTTTGTGTATGAAGATCTAGAATTTACATATAGGATTCACAAAGCTTGATATCCAATTTTCATATCAAGTGAGTTAGAAATTTATCATATGGAGAGAGATAAGACACCACTTGAACATGCGCGAGTTTGATCAGAATTCGCAGCCTATCGTAAGGCTAGACATAGAATGCGATTTATCAAAAAAAATGCTACAAAATTACAAAAGATACAATTCTATGTATTATGATTCTGGGCACAGCCATTGCGATTAATTTTCAAAATAATTCGTTTTGCTCCGATGAAAGATCGGAAAGTTTTGATTTGAGCGCTAATTCGCGGAACAGCTGATTGAATGAAAAATAAATAATTGATTATAAACGTACTTAAATAAAATCTGTGAATAATTTATTCACAGATTTTTTAAAATTTTGTCAAGTCAAATTAATAGAACATCAATAGCTTTTTTGCAAAATACTGCAGACTAAAATATAATTACTTTGTGTAAATTTTTACATAAAAATTTCATAAAAATGGATTATAAAAAAGAATTAGTAATAAAAGTATTGGAAAAATTACAATGATATTGGGATTTGGCAGAAGATCTGTTAGTGATTGTCAAAAGCAGTTATTGTACTGATGATCTTTTAGATTCTTTAATTAGATTAATAAGCAAATCTATCAAAACAGTGAAAAAATGAAATGAAAGGAAATTAATGGAAAAATCATTGATACAAATACAAAAAATAAAAGAGATGGAAGAAAAATCAAAAATGTCAGAAGAAGATCTAGATAAGCTTTTAGAAGGTATTGATTAGAAATGGTAATAGATCAAATTAAAAATATAGATACAAGCTGAGATAATCGTATTGATAGCCAAGAATTAGAAAATGCAATACAAGATTGATTTTTTAATAGTCCAGAAAATTTACAAGCTGTATGAAATTTATTAAATTGAAATAATTTAAATTGATGAGATTTAGAATTATTAAATTCACTTGAACAATCATTAAACAATCTGAAAGATTCAATTACGAGTAAAGATACTGTAAATGATAACGATAGACATATACTATGAATATATAATAATTTATTGTGATCTAAACATTTTAGTATAGTCAAAGAGGTAGTTAATTCTATAACTATAAACAGAGCAAGTGAAACTGTATTATCAAACTACCAATTATTACTGCAAAATGAAAAGGATTATATATTAAATTTTTTCTTTAAAAATGATAAAAATACTATAGAAAGTGATAGTAATTTTGGTACGAAAATATTAGAAAAAATTGAGAATTACATAAATGATTCAAATTTTGAGCTATCTAACGAAAATGAGATAAAAACTGTAAATGTAATCAATAAATTATTGAAAGGTGAAGATAATAATGAAAGTATAAAAAATGTTCATGATGGATTGGTACAAAAGGTTAATCATTGTTGTTTTGATATGATTTATGAAGTAAATAGAATTATAGCACAAAATTCAAACTATAAGGAACCACGAAAAAATTACACTGCCCATGATACAATGTTAGTTCAATTACGAGCCAATGTTTGTTATTGAGAAGATTTAGAAATTGATTGATTGAGATGAGGACCGTACAGTTTAGATTGATGAAACAAGACATTAACTTCTATCTATTTTTATAGGTTAGAAATACGTACAAGGCAAGATGTTATAGATTATAGGCATAATAACCCAGGTTTGTGAAACACGGATCACCTACTCAATATTCCGAAATTAGATGAAATATTAAGCGTACTTCCTCGCGAAGATCAAAATGATGTCTTAGAAATGTTTTTGACAAACTGTTTTTTGAGAATTAGACAGAATTGAATGCATTTTGAGGATTTAATATGAAGTGAATATTTTGAAAACTTACTTACATTGTCAGTAAAAGTCAAAACTGAATGAAATATTTCAATCGAACAATGAATAAGAGATAGACAAAATCTAATAAATTCTCTAGAAACACCAAGAAATGAATCACTTATAAAAAACATTCAGGAAGAAATTAATGTATTAAGTACAAAGAATCCAGCTACTTGAGAATATGTATATAGGACCATGTGAGAATATTATCAAGCCCAAGTAGACGAATTGACAAATACAATAAACACACAAAATAAAAACAATATTGATATTGAACAACGTCAGAAAGCCAGTTATGAAGCAGAGAGTATTCTAACATGATTTGCTTTATTACTTGAACAAGGTAAATTAAATGATTTAAATAAGTATAAGGAAATATTATATTCTATAATAGATGAAATAGCAACTATGTATAATGATACAAGCACTACAAAATATAGGAAATGGATTGAAAGTTGAGAACTTATTAATCAATATGTTATAAAATATCTTGCAGTACAATTTAATAAATGCTTAAGTCCCAATGAGCAACATGGCTGGTGAGAGGACTTTTTTAATTTTATGAATAAATGTCGTAATGAGATATCTAATGATATTAATTGTTGCTCAGATACACTTGATATAGTATCTCAAATTGAGTCTATAGAAGTTGGATGAAAATATGAACTAGAACCAACATATTGAAAACCATGAGAATTTTTAAGTAAGACACAAATAGACTTTTTTTCTACTAGTGCTTGAATAGGGCTTATGCCTCCAAATATGCCTTATCCTTTAGATCCAGATATATATAACACACCAACTTCGTATAAATTGCAATTATGAATGACACGTTTTGAATGATGACCATGGGTAAAAGATGTATTTAATCAAGTACAATCAGGAGAATTGAATGTTGTTATAACGCAGCAGTGATACCCTTGAAATTGGATTGAAGCATGAGCTCCTATGGATCCATCTAAATTTGAAACAAGAAGATTAATGTCAGCAGGGTTCCGTGAAGTTCCCGCTGTTTATAAACAATGATTTCCATGAGAATTATGTAAGTATGAAGATCGTGATTGAGAGATTTGGTTACGAAAATTTAACCCAGATGGAACATTGCCATCTGAACCAACAAAAATAATTACATGACAAGATATTGTACAGTCGAATTTGGCTATGTCTAGTGCTATTGAAAGTCTTGATACAGAAAATTTTAATGATGTTATGAAAGAATTTAGTAAAGAAAAATGATCATTTATGGAAATCCAAGAATCGATAGAATGATTTATGAGATTATACAACAAACAAGAATTATCACACGATGATGTAGGTTCCCTTAGGCGTAGTATACGAACAATGTTAGAAAAAATAGACAGCAATGATATAGATACCAATAAATTAAGAAAGCTGAGAGAATCTTTAGTAAAGATGCAGTGAAATTGAAACGGAATACAAAATCCTTATGAAGAGAGTATCCAGTGAAGAATTAGTCAGATAGATACTCTTATAAAAATAAAAGAAGACCCAATGTATCGTCAAAATTTATTAAAATTAACAAATTTGGAATCTAATGATGATTGGTATGAACAAGTGGATTGGGTTGAAATAATTGGTATAATTTGATCAATAGCAGCTATTGTCGCATGAATAATTCTTGCAATACCATCATGATGAACTAGTCTATATTGAGCAGCAACTGTGACAGCATGATTAAGTACATTTTTAACTTGAGTAGCAGCAGGAGCTTTGATAAAAACAACCACATATTTGGCACAACAACAAATAATTACAAATCGTAACTATAGACAAGCTAGTGCAAAGCAAGTAACAGATTGAAACTGAAATATTATATGATATATACCATGATATATAGAAGAACAAGATATGAGTACGTTTTACAAATATTGATCTTGAAAAATATCTTTAGGTGAACATCTATGAAATGTTGCAAATGAATTGTGACCAAAAATATTAGATGGTGTTATACAAGCAATGACATGATACATGGTGTGAGGTTGCTTATGACAGATAAGTAACGAATTGAAAATGTGATATCAGTATTATAGAAAATGTAAATCATATTATAAAATATTTACTAATCTTTTGACTGTCGGAGTTGCAACAGAAGTTATTTTTATAAAATGGACGGCACAAGATGTGAAAGAAACGGATATAATTAAAGATATTGATAATTATTTTGATGCATTGATACCGACAAATTTAAGATCAGAAAAACACGAGCAGGAAATGACGGACATATTTTGAGAGATAACATGCCAATCAATGGACACAAATGGAAATTTAATTATGGAATATAATCCTGATTGTAAAACATTTAAAATGCTATTGAATTTTTATACAGATGCAGGTGGAGTTGTTAGGGAAGATGATAACTGAGTGATAGTAGTAGAACATCATGGCAAGACTGTGACATATCGTCCATCAAAAGTTCCAGCTGAATATAGATGATTATCTTCATATGAAAAAGAGACGTTGGAAAGAGTGTGATGTGTTAGAGTAAACCATAATACGTGAAAAATAACATATAAACACCCAGAGTGATTGGGACAACTTAGGTTGTTGTCCGCATATATGGAAAATTCATGAGAATGAGATGTTTTTATAAGTGATAATTGATTAGTTAAAGTAATGTTCAAACAGTGAAATTGAAATAATGCTATTGTAACAATTCAACCAGAAAATTCATAAAATAATATAGGAAATTACAGTTTCTATTGAATATTTCTGACAACTTCTTGCATCTTCAAAATTTTCTTTTGATATGGGTATACTTTTGTCCTTACTCACAAAAAATTACTTATCAAAAACAAGTGGAGTCTAGTACTTATAACTACCTCTGCATTAGCTAATTTTTCAGCGAATTTTCAGAAATTTTCTTCCCAATCTAATATTTCAAACTTATCATCTTTTTTGCAAGCAGCTTTTATTTTTTTCAAATAGTATGTGTCGCTATATTCTCCTGTTCTTCACTTTGCAATTGGTACATAAAGTATTTTGTATCATTCACTCAGATAATATTTTACATCTTGTATAATGTCATCCAAAAATTGTTCACCATTTTTGTTTACATTTACCACTACATATTTTTGCCTAACATTCTTTTCATTTACGGATTTCCAATCATAAGCAAAATAGCTTGTATCCATGAAAAATTCCGCATTTTCAAATCAATATTTTTTTAATTCATATACGCTTTCCAAATCTCTAGCATACACGTAGTCTACTTTATTCATCAAATATCTGAACAATCTCTTATTTCTCTCTATTTGAGGAACTTGGACTCATCACATCAAATAAATATTTGGTTTCTCTTTTTTTCTCAAACATGGTCGAATTGATACCAACCGATACCAATAAGAATTTGGTGTTTCTTCAGTCAAAATCTCTCATCATCAAATTATAATACTATCTACTTCTTTATATTTTTTCAAAGTTCTACTACTTTTATCTCTGATAAATCTGAAAAAAGACCTAAATCATTTAGGAATTTCTCTCAAAAAATTAATCTTTTCCACATCTATAAACTGAGACAAAAATGATTTTAGCCAAGAAATATTGTAGGCAGAGACATATATTTCCTTTTCTTGTTCCAGTAATAACTTGATAGTTCAGAGTAAAATTAATTCATCTCACATATTTTTGTATGACCAATTTCACACAATCAAAACTTTTTTTCATTCGATCTTCAACTGTTTCCCCAGATCCATAATATTTTTTAGTGTATAAAAAAATCACTATACAATCCAGTATAATGATTTTAAAAGGAAAATCAAATATGGCAAGAAACTCGGCATTTTATCAACTCTTTTAAATCGTGAACATTCCATTTTCATAAATGATTTTTTCACTACCATCTTCCAAAGTAGCAGTCACAGTCCTATTTGCTGTAGAAATTATGTCTACATGCTCTGCAGATGTATTTAATCCAATTGATTTTTTAAATTCAGAATCATCTAATTTTGACTTGTCTCAATTATAACATTCATCAAAAGCCATTCCCAATGCTATATGTGTATTCCCATATTGTCATCAAACATTTTCATCAAATAGTGTTTCAGCCATAAATTTAGTAATTTTTGATGTCCTTGCATCAGTCAGACTAAATTCTCAAACTTGTTTCATTCATTCAATTTTTATCATATCTTGTAAGATATTATCATTTTTCTTTGCGGTAGCCCTTGTCACAAATCCATCTTTGAATTCTAATTCAATTCATTCAATCAAATTTCCATATCTATACAATGGCTGATTAAATCTAACTCGTCAATTTATATCTCTACAATCAGGAGAAGTGAAAATTTCAAATGATGGTATATTGCAACCACTTCCAGCAGCCCACAATCTATCACTTCAAATTTTTACTTTCAAATCTTCATCAGGTCAAACTACATGGACGTACTGTATTCTCATTTCGTTCAAAATATCCCTTTTTTGTTGAATCATAGTATTTACTTCTTTCCACTTTTTCACAGGATCATCCTCATCCAAATAGCAGGCTTTGATTATTTGATCTCGATATTCTTCTTCGCTCAAATTCGCTTCTTCTGCCATTGCTGGAGTTCAATACAAGCACAATGTTCGAGAGAATTTTCAATCTCTTTCTTTTTTATTAGTTAATTCTCTAAATGGACGATTTGCTTTTATCCTTGTCATGATTTTTGATGGATCTATCCCATCCAATTCATGTAAATCTGCGTCGGCAATGATTGATAATGTATGTGTTCTAGATTCAATCTCTCATTCTTTATATGCTTTTGGCATAAATTCTAACTGATCCAAACTTGCATTTTCATAAAAATTTCTAGCAATTCAATCTGGTTGATACCTAATTATCGGATATCATCATGCTCTCAAAATAGTCTCTTGTAACGGAATCAAGAATGGTTTTGCACATTCTGGAATATAAACAAAAACAGTATCTCATTTTTTTATTCATTTCCCATTTCGTAAAGCAAAATTTACCATCACATCAGCATATTTTTTCAATATCTCATCACTTGGAACGTACATGTAATTAATGATTAAGAAATAAAAGTTAATAATTTTGAAATAAACAATATGTCATTCTTAATGAAGTGAAAAACCTATAATTTACTAATCAAGATTCTTCGTTCCACTTAGAATGACATATTACGAAAATAGTATTTTACCCACTCAGCCGCCATCGAGATTTGAACTCGTGATTCATCCTTACCATGGATGCGTTTTACCACCTAAACTATAGCGGCAAAATAAACTAGCCACGAACGGGATTCGAACCCGTCTTTCACCCTTACGAGGGGCGCGTTTTACCGAATAAACTATAGTGGCA
>Ga0310786_10002576_pt1 | contig 27513 bp, 21 predicted proteins | sample AusTroGonzalo_MG_FD_203881 | JGI IMG/M metagenome (GOLD analysis project Ga0310786, IMG submission 203881) | Bovine rumen microbial communities from tropical cattle in Woodstock, Queensland, Australia - Gonzalo_03 (v2) (version 2) | ecosystem: Host-associated > Mammals > Digestive system >...
GGCATCGCAACATCGTTTCACCCAACTACTGCCGTTGTGGGGCTCGGAGGCCCGACCTCCTACTGTTGCAACGCTTGGAAGCTACACCCACTACAGAACAGTCCTATGTCGTGACAAAACGGATAGGTTTCAACCGCACAGGTCGATAAATTCTGAGAATTTCATGGAAAATTACCAAATAAATTATGAGGAAACAGAAAAAAGTATTATCTTTGCAGCTGAAAGTTCGGAAAAGTTATATAATGAAGAGACTTGCATTACTTTTTGTTGTAGCGCTCAGTGTTACCATGGGCTTTGCAGCAAAAAACAAAAAGAAAGCTCAGCAGCCGCTTAAGCCGATGAATGAGTTTGTAAGTGAACTGATGGGCAAGATGACCGTTCGGGAGAAGATAGGACAGCTGAACCTCCTGCCTTCGGGCGATATCCAGACGGGCATCTCTGAGAACAGCTCCGTTAGTGAGGCCATTCGTCAAGGGCGGTTGAGTGCCATTCTCAACCTGAAGGGGGTAGATAACATTCTGAAAGTTCAAAAGATGGCTGTTGAGGAGTCGCGATTAGGCATACCGCTTATCTTTGGAATGGATGTCATCCATGGCTACGAAACGATATTCCCCATCCCTCTGGCGCTGGCTTGCTCTTGGGACATTCCTGCCATTGAGCAAAGTGCCCGCATAGCAGCCAAGGAAGCCACTGCCGACGGACTCTGCTGGACGTACAGTCCGATGGTCGACATCAGCATTGATCCGCGTTGGGGGCGTGTGGCCGAGGGTGCTGGTGAAGACCCGTTTCTTGGCTCACGCATTGCCGAGGCGATGGTGCGAGGCTATCAGGGGAAATTGAAAAATGAAAAAAATGAAGAATTGAAAAACTTAAACTCTTCAACTTTTCAATTCTTCAATTCTGACAAGATGATGGCTTGCTTGAAGCACTATGCCCTGTATGGCGGCTCAGAGGCTGGACGCGACTATAACACGGTTGACATGAGTCGTATTCGTATGTACAACCAGTACCTTCCGCCTTATAAAGCTGCTGTAGAGGCTGGGGTAGGGAGTGTCATGTCATCGTTTAACACGGTCGACTATGTGCCCGCCACCGCTAACCGTTGGCTGCTAACCGATGTGCTGCGCCAGCAGTGGAGGTTTGATGGCTTTGTGGTGACTGATTATGGCGCCATCAACGAAATGATGAATCACGGCATGGGTAATCAGCAGCAGGTGGCTGCACTGGCCCTGAAGGCAGGCACCGATATGGATATGTGTTCAGAGGCTTTCACGGCTACCCTTGAAAAATCACTTCAAGAAGGTAAGGTGACAATGGCCGACATTGACCAAGCCTGCCGCCGAGTGCTCGAAGCCAAGTATAAACTGGGTCTTTTTGCCGATCCCTATAGGTATTGCGACAAGTTGCGCCGTGCTACCGACATCTATACCCCTGAGCATCGTCAGGCTGCCCGAAATCTGGCTGCCGAGACGTTTGTGCTGCTAAAGAATGACAACGTGCTCCCGCTCAAGAAACAGGGCACCATCGCCCTTATCGGTCCTCTGGCTGACAGCAAGAACAATGTGCCTGGCTCGTGGGCACCTACTGCCACCTATCAGTATCCTACTTTGCTCGATGGTATGAAACGCGCGCTTCAGGGTAAAGCGACACTGCTCTATGCTCAGGGTAGCAACATCTGTCGCGACTCAGTGCTGCAGGCCGATGGCTCTTTCTATCATCCCATTCCTCGAGGCAACGATGCACAGATGAAGCAGCAGGCGCTTGAAGTGGCTCGAAAAGCCGATGTCATCGTCTGTGCCATGGGCGAGTTGCAGGAAATGAGCGGCGAGTGCTCCAGTCGCAGCAATCTGGAGCTGTTCGATGTGCAGCGTGAACTTTTGGAAGAACTGTTAAAGCTTGGCAAGCCCCTGGTGCTGCTCAACTTTGCAGGCCGTCCCACGGTCCTTACCTGGGAACACCAGCATGTGCCAGCCATTCTTAATGTATGGTTCGCTGGCTCTGAAACGGGCGACGCCGTCTGCGATGTGCTTTTTGGCGATAAGTCGCCATCAGGCAAGCTCACCATGTCGATGCCTCAGAACATGGGGCAGATTCCTGTCTATTATAATCACCTGAACACAGGCCGTCCGGTAGCCGAGGGCACCCAGAAGTTCGTGAAGTTCCAGAGCAATTACCTTGATGTGCGTAATGAGCCGCTCTATCCATTTGGCTACGGCCTTTCGTACACTACATTCGAGTATAGTGACATCACGTTAAGCAGTAGCCAGATGAAGGTCGATGGAACCGTTACCGCCTCTGTCACTGTCAAGAACACGGGTGGCTACGATGCTGACGAAGTGGTTCAACTCTATATCCGCGATGTTGTGGGTTCTATCAGTCGTCCTGTTAAGGAACTAAAGGGTTTTCAGCGCATCCACCTGAATACAGGCGAGTCCCAGACCGTCACCTTCGAGATTACTCCCGAACTCTTGCGATTCTATGATTACAATCTCAATTACGTCATCGAACCTGGCGACTTTGACATCATGATAGGTCCCAATAGTCGCGACGTCAAGAAGAAAACCCTAACTGTATTGTAAAAACTATGAGCTTACGCCGCGCCCTCGTTGGGCGGGGCGCTCAAATGTCCGCGCTTAGAACTGGGCGTTTCATAAACTTTGCTAAATGTTGTAGCAAGATGAGTGGTTATTGTGCAATAATCACTACCTTTGCAGATGCAATTAGCGAAAACAGGTCCTAAATCGCAAGGAACAAAGGCAATAAATATAAACTATAACCAAATATGAAACGTTCAACAATTACATTATTTCTTATTATGCTCATGGCCTTACAGGCTTCGGGCTACAAGAAACAGTCGATTGACATTACCGTCAACGGCAAGAAAAGGAATATGGTGGTCTTTACTCCCAATAAGCTGCCGGCCAAGTCGCCCCTGTTTATCGTCACCCACGGAATGAATCAGGACCCGGAATACCAGTATGGCTCTGATAAGATGTACGAGATGATCGACACGGCCAAGTTCGTCATCACCTACCTGCGCAGTGATGGAAACACGTGGGACACAGGCGGTACGAAAGACCAGAACTTCGTCATCAAGACCATCGATGAAATGGCCAGCCGTTTCGATATTGACACCGAGCGCGTGTACTGGTCGGGGTTCTCGATGGGGTCGATGCTCATTCACCATTGCATCGGCAGCATGCAGAACAAGATTGCGGCCTTTGCCCCGACGAGCGGCATACAGTTTTCCGAGCAGCCATGGAACAACTGCAAGAAGCCGGTGAATCTGTTAGAGTGCATCGCCTACGGCGACGATGTGTTCGGCTATGAACAATATGGCATTCATGCCTATATAGAGAACTATGCCAAGCACGACAAGCATCCTAATTACAGCAAGACGACGGGTTATAAGCCTATCAGCAGTAGCTGGTACAACGGCGACTTGGAGAAGTGGACCGGTGGTCCCAATGGCGGCGAAGTGTGGCTCTACTCCTATAACAACGGCGGACACTGGCCCATGGACTTGAACCGCCACCTCATCTGGAACTTCTGCAAGCGCTTCTCACTGAATATGCCTGTGGCGAGAATCACTGAGCCGGCAGGCGAGACCACTTATCTCTGTTTGGCTCCGGATGGAGAGGCAGAATTTCCTGACATCACGGTGAAGGCTACCGCTAAGGCCACCAACGGCGAAGTTGTGAAAGTGGACTTCTATGACGGCACGACGCTAATAGAATCGCTAACAGAATCTCCCTACACAGTCACGCTGACAGCCCCTACAAATGCTAAGCACAACATGCGTGTGGTGGTTACCGACGATAAGGATAAGACTGCGGAAGCCTCGTGTCTGGTTAATTACGTTGCGCCAAAGAACAGCTACAGCCTGTATTCGAACTTCAAAAACGAGGGTGCCGTACCGCAAGACTGGTACGTTACCAACGGCTCTACGAAGCGTGCTGGAGGTGGCACGGCATACACCAATGGCCCTCGCATCCTGCGGTTTACCAGTTCTGCCCGGTCATTTGAATATGGACTGCTCGTTCAGAACGCTACAAACAAGCCGAAAACTGCTTGGGCCAAATATGGCGACAAGACAGCCCGTTCCACCCTGACGATGCACCCAGGACATTATCTCATGAGGTATAAAGTGTGCAACTGGAATCAGCCAGAATTTTCGCCAGTGACCATCGCCATTGAGGATCTTAACGGGCAGGAAGTGGCATCTGAGACCTATACGCCCACTGTTAACATAGGTGGCGACACGGGCAATAAGTTTTCGGGAGTCCCTCAGAAGTCCTTCGAGTTCGATATTCCTGAGAAGGGCGACTATGTCATCGTTTTCTACACTGATGCAGCGCGCAATGCTGATTTCGTGCTGGGGCAGCTCATGATTCAGGCTAAGGAGTATTATACCACAGGCATTAATACAATGCACAATGCACAAAGTACATGGCCCAAGGGGATATTCGACCTCAGTGGCCGGAGAATCGAAGAGGGCAAATCGTCGAATGGTCAGTTGAAACCAGGCTTCTATATTATCGACGGTCGCAAGACTGTCGTCCAATAGTAGTTGTCTGCCGACTAAACACTGAAAGGTAGTTCAAAGATGGCAGTGTCGTTGGTGCGGCATTGCCATTTTTGAATGACAGGTTGTGTCATTTTACAGATGGGCAAGATGGAAACGGCCTGAAAGACAGTTGGTTACGAAGTGGAGTCGTGTCAATATCCGGCCAGCTCTTGACAAGAGGCTTTTTATTTTGTATCTTTGCAAACGAAAAGTTCAAACTAAAAAGAAGAAAAGATGACAAGAGGTAAAACAATTTGCGGCGTGCTGAAGACCATCCGGAAGCAGGTGGCCGACGCCAACGAAATCAAGTATGAACCGCGCGAGTGTAACCACCAAGGTGAGTGCCGGGGTACTTGTCCGGCTTGCGAAGCTGAGGTCAGGTATATCGAACAACAGCTTAACATCCGCCGTCAGTTGGGCAAGGCTGTGGCGATTGTCGGCATCTCGGCCGGGCTGTCGGCTTTGACAGGTTGCGGCGTCAAGGCAAAGAAAGCTGACAGCATCAGTGATGAGAAGAGTAAACTAACGGATGGAAAGATGATGGTTGAAAATGTAGAGACAGTTGACGGCGATGTGGATTATCTTTCGCCCGTAGACACCGTGATTATAAAGAAAGACCCAGCGACCATCAAGAAGCGGACTGCACCGTTCAAGGCTCCAGCTCCCAAGCAGGAAGAGGAAGATTCGGCTGCTTGCGAGGAAGTATTAAAGTGTGGGGAAGTCGTGGTCGATCCTACACCGCCGGCAGAAGATTCCTCAGAGCTGTTCGGAGTGGTAGAACAGATGCCGTCGTTCCCTGGCGGCCAGCAAAAATTGATGGAGTACCTTTCGGAGAACATACAGTATCCAGAAGAATGTAAGGCGTCTGACATTCAGGGACGAGTCATCGTCACCTTTGTTGTAGAAAAGGACGGCAGCATCGGTGATGCAAAGGTTGCCAAGAGCGTTAACCCGTTGTTGGACGAGGAGGCTGTGCGAGTAGTCAGTGCGATGCCCAAATGGTTTCCAGGTAAACAAATGGGCGTGGCAGTTAGAGTGAGGTACACCGTCCCCGTAACCTTCCGACTGCAGTGAGAAATTGAGAAATACCCTGTCGGCTCTTGACAAGGGGCTTTTTGTTTTGTATCATTGCATCAACAAACTTAAAACGAAGAAGACGATGACAAAAGGAAAAAGAATTTGCGGCGTACTGAAGACTATCCGGAAGCAGGTGGCCGATGCCAACGAAATCAAGTATGAACCGCGCGAGTGTAACCACCAAGGTGAGTGCCGGGGGACTTGTCCGGCTTGCGAAGCTGAGGTCAGGTATATCGAACAACAGCTTAACATCCGCCGTCAGTTGGGCAAGGCTGTGGCGATTGTCGGCATCTCGGCTGGACTGTCGGCTTTGACAGGTTGCGGCGTCAAGGCAAAGAAGGCTGACAGCATTAGTGATGAGAAGAGTAAACTGACGGATGGAAAGATGATGGTTGAAAAAGTTGAGACAGTTGACGGCGATGTGGAATACCGTTCGCCCGTAGATACCGTGATTGTTGAGAAAGACATGGCGACCATCAAGAAGCGGACGGCACCGTTTCAGACTCCAGCTCCACAGCATGAAGAGGAAGATATGGCAGGTTACGATGAAGTGATAGGTAGTACGGGGGTCGTTGAAGTCGAACCTGTCCCCATTCCCAATCCCGGTTATTTAGCCCCAGACACTACAAAGGTGTATGACGTGGTTGAACAGATGCCGTCGTTCCCTGGTGGCCAGCAGAAATTAATGGAGTACCTGTCGGAGAACACGCACTATCCGAAAGAATGTAAGGAGATTGGCGTTCAGGGTCGGGTCATTGTTAGTTTTGTTGTTGAGAGGGACGGCAGCATCAGCGGGGTAAAGATTATCAGGTGTCTTGACCCGCTGATGGATGTCGAGGCCGGCCGGGTCATCAGCTCTATGCCCAAATGGAATCCTGGTAGGCAGGATGGTGTGGCGGTAAGAGTGAAATATATCCTCCCTGTTAATTTCCGACTGTAATGAGCATCCCAATGATCGGCATCTGCCGCCACCGCCTTGTCACTGACGGGCAGGGAGTGACCACGCTGGTGGCCTTCCACGGCTGTCCGCTGCGCTGCAAGTACTGCCTAAACGCCCAGTGCCTGCGCAGCGATGGCGTATGGCGACGGATGGATGTGCAGGAAATCTTAGACGAAGTGGCGGTTGATGATTTATACTTCAAGGCAACGAACGGCGGCATTACTTTCGGCGGCGGCGAGCCTTTGCTAAAGTCCGATGTTATTACTGATTTCTGCAAGCAGTGTCCCAGCGAATGGCGGATTTACGTAGAGACTTCTTTGAACGTCGAACGGCAGGCACTCGAGGCTGTGGCTCCCTACATCGACCATTATTATATAGATGTGAAAGACACGAATCCCGACATCTACTGTCGCTATGCATCTATAGACAATAGTCGCGTGTTGGAAAACCTTCGCTGGTTAGCCGAGCATATAGACCTCGAGAAAGTCACCATCCGGCTGCCCCATATCCCTGACTACAACACACTGGAGGATATTGCTAAGAGCCGTAAGCAGCTCGAAGCGATGGGATTCAGGCATTTCGACTGTTTTGAGTATATCACTCCAACCTGAGCGCGCTGATGTCCATTTTCTTACCGAGTCGGCTCTTCGTACTACGGATGGCCTGTTCCGAACAGCAGAACGAGCGGGCCTTCTGATGGTCGGTCTTGCCATAATATTCCATGATGCAAAAGAACGTCTCCTTGGGCGTCAGTGGTGACGTAGCCTTGCCGAGGGCATCGGCAAGGGCTGCATCGACTACAGGTAGTGTCTTCAGCACCGCCTGTTCCTCATGCTTACCCATCTGGCTGATGTTCTGGTCGTTAATGATGGCAAACAGCGTGTCGATGCCCGTTTTTGTTTCACCGATTTCTAGCTGTGGCCGGCTATCACCGCCAGTATCCATCAGCGGAACCGGAGCAGAAAAACGCAGTAGCTCTTCTTTCAGTTCCTGCCTGACGGTAGCTATACGTTGCTGATAAAGGCGGCTCAGCGTCCTCATTCGTCGGACATACCAGAAGCCGAGGGCACCAATCAGCAACAGAAGTAGGACAATGGCCACGGCGTACACCAACTGTTGCCGTCCGGCCTTAGTCTGTTCCACCTGCAACTGCACGTCCATCACGTTCATATACATCTCCGGCGAAATCGTCTGCATCAGCAGTTGCAGATCCTCGTGTCTGCCCTCTCTATAATAGACATAGCAAAGTAGCGAAAGGGCATTGCAGGCAAGCGTGGAATCACGGCTCAGCAGGAAGGCCCGGGAGGCGTATGCCTCTGCTTTCATCAGCGAACCGTTGAACATCTCCTCGTATGCCCAGTCCTGATAAACGGCCGCACTGTCGTTGCCCACATCACTAATCAAAGGACGGGGAACGGCCGTTTCCGACATCTGGCAGGCGGCCAGTAAGCAGGACACGGACAGCAGCAATACCAACAATTTCTTCATAAACACTCTTGAAAGCGAGTGCAAAGTTACCAATTTTTCCCCGATTATCGCTATCTCTGCCCGTTTTTTTACGAAAGGGCTCTGCAAACACGCATAAAAGTAGCTTCGGACTCACGGGAACTGTCGAATGTAGGAGCAGCCCCTGTGCCAGCCCGAACACCGTTGCCGTCCGGATGGGAAGCCCTCTCGTCCGGATGGGAAGCCCTCTCGTCCGGATGGGAGGCCTCGCCAGCTATGCGTCCGTTCGGCTGGATTTGCAATCCAGCCGTATTGAATATTAGGATTTTCAATCCTGATCTTGCCCCGTTTATCGCATTACAAATGCTTATATTCAATGCAGTCGGATTGCAAATCCGACTGAACGGGAAGTCGGATTGCAAATCCGACTGAATGGGTTTGTGTCCGTGCTCTTGTTGCAAAGCTTGGAAGCTTCACCCACTACCATGAGACAAATTCGAAAGCCGTTCCCTATAGAAGGCTAAATAGGAAAAATGCTTGCACCCGTTGCACCTCTTGCACCAGGCCGGGTGCAAGAGGTGCAACGGGTGTAAGTAGTTTTTTTGTTTCGCCTTCCTTAATACACGCGCGCGAACACGCATCTTTTAAATCTGGTCGAGGGCCTGAGAAAGGTCGTCGATGATGTCGTCGATGTGCTCGGTGCCAATGCTGAGGCGGATGGTAGCAGGTGTGATGTGCTGTTCGGCCAGTTCCTCGGGCGAGAGTTGTGAGTGCGTGGTCGTGTAGGGGTGAATGACCAGGCTCTTCACGTCGGCCACGTTAGCCAGCAGCGAGAAGATCTGAAGGGCGTCGATGAACTTCCAAGCTTCCTCCTGTCCGCCCTTGACTTCGAAGGTGAAGATACTGCCGCCACCGTTGGGGAAGTACTTCTTGTAAAGGGCGTGGTCTGGGTGGCTCTCAAGAGCCGGATGGTGTACCTTGGCCACCTTCGGGTGTTTGGCGAGGAAGTCGACCACCTTCAGGGCGTTCTCCACATGACGCTCCACGCGCAGGCTCAAGGTCTCGACACCCTGCAGCAGAATGAAGGCGTTGAAGGGCGAGATGGCTGCGCCGGTATCACGCAGTATGACGGCACGGATGCGGGTGACGTAGGCCGCAGCGCCCACAGCGTCGGCAAAGACGATGCCGTGATACGAGGGGTCGGGTTTGGCCAGCGTGGGGAACTTGTCGGGGTTAGCTTTCCAGTCGAACTTGCCACCGTCGACAATGACACCACCCAGCGAGGTACCGTGACCGCCGAGGAATTTTGTTGCGGAGTGAACCACGATGTCAGCGCCGTGCTCTAACGGACGGATGAGGTAAGGTGTGCCGAAAGTGTTGTCGACGATGAACGGGATGCCGTGCTTGTGAGCTACAGCAGCTACACCTTCCAGGTTGAGCACGTCGGAGTTGGGGTTGCCGAAGGTCTCGGCATATACTACTTTTGTGTTGGGCTTGATGGCAGCTTCGAGGGCTTCAAGGTCGTTCACATTAATGATAGTGTTGCTGATGCCCTGTGTCGAGAGCGTATGGGTAATCAGGTTGTAGGAACCACCGTAGAGGTTGTCGGCGGCGACGATGTGGTCGCCAGCCTGCACGATATTCTGCAGGGCGTAGGTGATGGCGGCAGCACCAGAGGCTACGGCCAGACCGGCCACACCACCTTCGAGGGCAGCCACACGGTCTTCGAAGACACCCTGTGTGGAGTTGGTCAGACGACCATAGATATTACCTGCATCGCGGAGGCCGAAACGGTCGGCGGCGTGCTGTGAGTTACGGAACACGTAGGACGTGGTCTGATAGATGGGCACCGCACGGGCGTCGGTAGCGGGGTCTGCCTGTTCCTGGCCTACATGGAGTTGCAATGTCTCAAAACGATAGTTCTTCGCTCCGCGAAGATTTGACCTTGTTTCTTTTTGGGTACTCATAATCTTATCCTTTCTTTTTTAATTTGTAATTGTTTTCTGGGTGCAAAGGTACGGCAAAAAAACAGCTCCCGAAATAGCACTTGCGGGGTATTCCGCCTACCATGATTGTGGTATATGTGCCATTTCGGGAGCTTTTCAGCTATGTTTATGCGCTTTTTATTCGCTTTTTCGCATCTATTCTGCGCTGTCGCAGTTGTTTTTGCAGTTATTTATTCATAAACTTCTGGGCCGTGCTGCCCACTTTCACAATGTAAACGCCCTTTCGGTAGCCGCTCAGGTTGATCTCTGTCTCCTGCGACGAGGCCGTCACTTCCCTCACCATTTCACCCTTTATATTATATAAGGTAATGCGCGTACCTTCCGGAGCCTCCACACGCAGCACGCCGTTCTGAATCCTTGGCTTTTTCACAGCCATCAGTTTACCGATGCCCAAATCGTCGCCCGTGAACGACATCTTGTCCAAACTGGTCAGCGGAAGTTCGCCCAGCTTGTCGTCGCCGCTCCACAGAATCATGTTCGATGTGTCGAACGTGATTTTTGAGATGTTGCTTATCTCGTAACTGGTTTCGCCATCATTGGTAGTGACGGTCAAATAGGAATAATCGTCAGCCATTGCTGTGGTAGCGGCCATCATGGTCAGTGCCAATACAAATTTCCTCATGTCGTTGTCGTTTTCTTTGTCAGAAATGGATTTATCGGCGACAAAGGTAGTAAATTTTATTGGAACGGACAAGCCAAACACAAAAAAAGTGTGAAATATTTGGCGGTTTCGCGGAAAAACGCTACTTTTGTCAGCAGAATACTAATACGAGAGGTTATGATAGACGTAAAAGAAACATTGAAGAAGAGTGAAGAGAGAATGGAAATGGCAGCCCTGTTCCTGGAAGAGGAACTGAATCGCATCCGCGCCGGCCGTGCCAACGTGGCCATTCTTGACGGGGTGAGAGTGTTGTCGTATGGCAGCAAAGTGCCCCTGAACCAAGTGGCAACTGTGAATTGCCCTGATGCCCGTACCATCGCCATTAAGCCGTGGGATCGTAAGCAGATGCGCGACATCGAGAAGGCCATTATGGACAGCGATGTAGGCATCACGCCTGAAAACAACGGCGAGGTCATCCGTCTGACCATTCCACAGCCTACCGAGGAGCGCCGCCGCGACCTGGTGAAGCAGTGCAACAAAATTGCTGAGAGAGCTAAGGTTGAGGTGCGCAACGTCCGCAGCGACATCAAGGACAAGCTGAAGAAGGCTATCAAGGACGGACTTAGCGAGGACAATGAGAAGGACGCCGAGCTGGAACTCCAGAAAATCCACGACAAGTACATCAAGAAGCTCGATGAACTCATCGAGGCGAAGAACAAGGAAATCATGACCGTTTAATTGACAATTGATTATTGACAATTGAAAGGACTTGTAGTTAAGAATACGGGCAGTTGGTATATTGTCCGCACCGATGACGGTGAATTGATTCAATGTAAGATAAAGGGCAACTTCCGTATCAAGGGAATACGGACTACCAATCCTGTCGCCATCGGCGACCGCGTGACTTACTCCTTCCCTTCGGGAAGATCGGGTGGGGCTTTTATAACTAATATCGAGGATCGCCGTAACTACATCATCCGCAAGAGCATCAACCTCTCGAAGCAAAGTCACATCCTGGCCGCCAACGTCGACCAGGCTTTGCTTGTCATCACCGTCACCCAGCCGCAGACCTCGACGACATTCATCGACCGCTTCCTTGCCTCGGCAGAGGCTTACCGCGTGCCAGTCATCTTGGTTTTTAATAAGACTGACTTATTGGACGATGACCTGCGCCGATACCAACAGATGATGGTCGACCTCTACGAGAACATCGGCTACGAGTGCCGCCAGATTTCGGCCGAACGTGGCGACGGCGTCGAGGAGCTGCGCCCGCTTTTGGAAGAAAAAATCACGCTGCTCAGTGGAAACAGTGGAGTGGGGAAGTCTACACTCATCAATCGTCTTATACCTGGGGCCAACCTCCGCACTGCAGAAATCAGCGATGCCCATAACACCGGCCTGCACACCACCACGTTTTCGGAAATGATTCCACTCACTTCTAACCCTTCACCCTTCACCTTTCACCCTTCACCCATTACCAGCTACCTCATCGACACCCCGGGCATTAAAGGCTTTGGCACATTCGACATGGAGCGTGAGGAACTGACCAGCTACTTCCGCGAAATCTTCGAATTCTCCAAACAGTGCCGTTTCTCCGATTGTACCCATACCCACGAACCCGGCTGTGCCGTCCTCCGTGCTGTCGAAGACCATTATATTGCCCAGAGCCGCTACCAGTCCTACCTCTCCATGCTCGATGACAAGGACGAGAGCAAATATCGCGAAGCGTACTGAAATTCAGAGCCAGAAGATGGCTTCGGGCCCCATGTTGAACAAGAGGTCGAGGATGCTGAGGTTTGGTAGGAAACCGTGACGCTGACCATAGACTTGATAATAGGGACGAGGCATGAAGTCTGGGTCGGGTGCCGGGTGCTTAGGATTGATGGCGTCGCGGAAATCCTTTATAAGTGAAGAGTGAAGAGTGAAGAGTGAAGAATCGGCTGATACCGGTGAAGAGTGAAGAGTGAAGAGTGAAGAATCGGCTGACGCCGGTGAAGAGTGAAGAGTGGAGAGTGAAGAATCGGCTGAGGGCGGAGTGAAGACGTCTGTGTAGGTGACGGCGGGGGTTATGTCGAGCAACTCGCAGATGGTCTGGCGGATGGCCTCGTTGAAATCGAGCAGATAGGTCCATCGGCGTTCCGTGAAAAAGGGACGCAAATCATCTTGATAGTATTCAAAGAACGGCGACTCGCCGTAGGCCGACACCAGGGCGTTCCAGTGCAGATGCCGCCAGTTGCCGTGGTCGCTGATTAATGGTGAATGGTCAATGGTCAATGGTTCATGTTCAATGGTCAATGGTGAATGTTCAATAGGCACCGTGAGGGTTTGCGTACCGTTGGCGGTGGCGATGACGCAGCGGTTACGGTAGGTCTGTTTTTGGAAACTCTCAAACTGCTCTATCAGCACGTGGTCGGCGCGATAGAGCTTCTGATACCACTGGATGGGGCCGAAGTAAGTGGTGCTGAGCAGGGCGGTCATCGCTTGGGCAATAGGAAACGACGCTTGTCGTAGCCCGTCCAGAAAGGATGCTGGGGAGCGTGATTATAAACAATTAGGCAAGCGCGGCCGATGATGGAGTGTTCGGGCACGAAAAGAGGTGGCTGGCTCGCGCGTCCAGGTGCCTGTACATAATAATAATCTTGGCGGGCACAGTTGCACAGACCAGGTACGATGAGCGTACGTCCCTGCACCTTGATGGAGTCGCCAGGTTGTGCCAGACACTCAAACAGGTGTACGTTTCCAAGAGAGTCGTCGACCGCTATCAGGTCGCCCCGCTCCACCCGCTGCCTACATAGGCGGCCGTAGGAAAAAATGCCCTCGCCGCCTGTGCGCAGGCCGTAAGACCAACGGTTCACCATCACATAATCGCCCGACAGGAAAACGGGTTCCATACCCGTGCTGTCAACGTAATAGATGGTAAACATGAGCGCCCTGAAGGCAAACATGAGCACGAATGCCACTGTGAGCGCCAGTAGGAATTTCAGCGTACTGCGCATTGTTAACTTAGCTGCAACGCTGTTGCAGCACACGAACCCCAACTACTTGATGTTGTCGACCAAGCGGAACAGGCGGCTCCAGCGGATGCCGTTGATGCCGTGCCGGTCGGGGTCACTGCTCCACCAGATGAAGATGGGCTTGCCGACGATGTGGTCCTCGGGCACGAAGCCCCAGTAGCGTGAGTCGGCGGAGTTGTGGCGGTTGTCGCCCTGCATCCAGTAGTAGTCCATCTTGAAGGTATATTCGTTGGTCTGCTTGTCGTTGATGTAGATTTTCCCGTCGCGAACCTCCAACGTGTTACCCTCGTAGGCACGGATGGGCCGTTCGTAGATGGGCAGGTTCTCAAGCGTCAGCTTGATGCTCTCGCCCTTCTTGGGAATCCAGATGGGACCGTAGTTATCGCGCGTCCAGTGGAAGTTGCCGTTCAGCGGGTACATCTCCTTGTCGTTGGCGGCGGTGTTGAGCGTGATGCTCTCTACCAGGTCTTTGTTTGCTTTGAGTACGTCGACGGCGTGCTGTGTCAGCGGCATGAAACCTGACTGGTTTAGCTGCATGAGGTCTTCCATCGATATTCCCAGTTCCTGCATCAGCTCGTCGGGCAGTCCTTTCTTCAGCTTCACGTGGTAGGTGTACTGCACGTTGTCGGGCTCCTTGTTGGCCTTGCCGTCAAGGTAGACGACGCGGTCCTTGATCTGCAGTGTCTGGCCGGGCAGTCCGACGCAACGCTTCACGTAGTTCTCGCGACGGTCAGTTGGACGGGTGACAACCTCGCCGTACTCACCGAAGTTGCGCGCTATCTCCTGCTTGCCCAGTGTGTAGATAGTGTTGAACAGGCTCAGGCGTTGCTCGGCGTTGAGCGAGTCGGGATTGGGATAGTTCTGTAACATCTGATAGCCGATGCCGTAGCACATCTGGTAATAGTCGTAGGACTGATAGCGCATGTTTGAGCAGAGTGTGTCGCCAGCCGGATAGTTGAACACGACGATGTCATTCAGTTCGACTTTGCCCAGACCTTTCACGCGGCGGTAGTCCCAGTGCGGCCAGTCAATGTACGACTTACACTCGAAGACGGGCAGCGTATGCTGCGTCAGCGGCATGGTCAGCGGCGTCTCAGGGATGCGCGGGCCATAGCTCACCTTTGAGACAAAGAGGTAGTCGCCCGTCAGCAGCGACTTCTCTAATGACGAGCTGGGGATGACGTAGTTCTGGAAGAAGAACAGGTTGATGAAGTAGACGGCCACCAGTGCGAACACCAGCGCGTCGACCCACGACATGATCCACTTCACGGGACCTTCCTCTTCCTTCCACCACTGCCACTTGATTTTCTTCGAGATATAGGCGTCGTATATGAACGGGACGACAATCAGTCCCCACCACGACTTCACCCAATACAGGAACAGCAGGTAGAGCACCAGCACTACGATGAACTTTGCCCACTGCTTAGCGGGGTTTTTCTTTTCTTGTTTCTTTTTCATGATGTCTTTTTTTTCTTTCACGTGGGTTAGACGTAACCAGTTATGGGAACGGTTGCGACAGGAGGTCAGATTTAACCTTCTTTCCCAGCTATGTTAAAATTTGAACATGTCCGAAATGGTCAGCAGCCCCTCATGCTCCTTGGTGTACTCGGCAGCGAGCACGGCACCGAGGGCAAAGCCTTTTCGCGAATGGGCATCGTGGCTGATGGTGATAAGGTCGGCGTCCGAGTCGTAGCGAATGGTGTGTATGCCGGGAACCTCGCCGCGGCGGTAGGAATATATGGGCAAGACAGCCTCACCCCCAGCCCCTCTCGCAGGGGAGAGGGGAGTGGTTACTTCTTCCGCTGTATTACTGTCTTGAGAGTATATCCCACCCTCTCCTCTGCGAGAGGGGTCGGGGGTGAGGCTTTCCCAATCTTTCAAACGGTCGATATTCTCCACTATCTCCTCGGCCAGTGTGATGGCTGTGCCGCTGGGGTGGTCGAGCTTATGCACGTGGTGTGTCTCCTCCATTTCCACGTCGTACTGCGGGAACTGGTTCATGATTTTGGCCAAATAGCGGTTCACGGCCGAGAAGATGGCTACGCCGATTGAGAAATTCGAGGCCCAGAATAGTGTCTTGCCGTACATGCCTCCTGCCGTAGCCGGTGGGGTGGGGGAGCAGGCCTGGCGCACGTCGTCGCCGTGTTCTTTCATCCAGCCCGTGGAGCCTGAGACTACCTTTACCCCCTTCTCCCATGCCTTCAGATAATTGCCGTAGGCAGCCTGCGGAGCAGTGAACTCGATGGCCACGTCGGCCGATGCGAACTCAGGGCTGTCGAAGTCCTGCTGGTTGTCAATGTCGATGATGCTTACAATCTCATGGCCACGGTCGCGGGCTATCTGTTCTATCATCTTGCCCATCTTGCCATAGCCGATTAATGCTATTTTCATGTTCTTGTCAACGGTTGTTTGGTTCGTTTCCATGCCGCATATCGGCAATCAAGCGGCAAAATTAGGCATAATAACTGAAACGACCAAAGATTTCCTGCTAAACTTTGTTGACATAAGCATATTTTTTGTACCTTTGTAGCGGAAAAACCATCATACGTAGTCCATGGAACAACTCTTACACTACACTTGGAAGCACAAACTGTGGCCGCTGAGAGAGCTGACCACCACCGACGGCAGGCCGGTGGAGGTCATCGACCCCGGACTGCACAATCACAATGCAGGCCCCGACTTCTTCAATGCGAAGGTGCGCATCGGCGATACGCTGTGGGTGGGCAATGTCGAGATACACACGAAGGCCAGCGACTGGTATGTGCATGGTCACGACCGCGATCCGCGTTACGACAATGTCGTGTTGCATGTCTGTGAGACCATTGACAGGGACGTAGCCAACAGCCAGGGGCAGTATCTCGTGCAGATGCAGCTTGACGTGCCGACCCACGTCAGAGAGCAATATGAAGAACTGCTCAAGAGCGACCAGTACCCGCCGTGCTACAGGATTATCCCCGACCTGAGCCTGCTCACCGTCCACTCGTGGATGGCGGCGCTGCAGACGGAACGGTTGGAACGGAAGACCAACGACATACGGCGGCGCGTCGAGCAGTGCGGCGGCTCGTGGGAGGACGCCTATTTCCAGACACTGGCCCGCAGCTACGGCTTCAGCATCAACAGCGACGCTTTCGAGCAGTGGGCGCAGCACGTGCCACTCTCGGCGGTGGCTCATCACCGCGACGACCTGTTCCAGGTGGAAGCCATCTTCATGGGACAGGCCGGGCTGTTAGAGCTGGCCGCCGTGCCCGCCCATTACCAGCAGGACGCGCTGAACGACGGCTATTTCGCCCGGCTGCGCAACGAGTACCAGTATTTGGCGCATAAGTTCTCCATGCAGCCGATGGATGTCGCACGCTGGAGCTTCCTTAGGCTGCGGCCGCAGAACTTCCCGCACATCCGGCTCTCGCAGTTAGCGAACCTCTACTATGAGCGCAAGGCCGGGCTGAGCCAGCTATTGGCATGTACAACCGTCGACCAGCTGCGGCAGCTGCTCACCTCGCACGTCACGCCCTACTGGGAAACGCATTACACCTTCGGCTCGCTCAGTGCCAATAACGCCAAGCGCCTCAGTGCCGGCTCGCTCAACCTACTGATTATCAACACGGCCATCCCCATGCTCTTTGCCGTTGGCAGGCACCGTCAGCAGGAGCAGCTCTGCGACCGTGCCTTCGACCTGTTAGAGCAGTTGAAGCCCGAGAACAACCATATTGTGCGTATGTGGCAGCAGTGCGGACTGCATGTCCAGTCCGCCGGAGACTCCCAAGCACTCATACAGCTGAAGCGGGAGTACTGCGACCGTAAAGACTGCCTCCGTTGCCGCATCGGCTACGAGTATTTGCGCGCTTCGCGCTAAAGAATAAAGGACAAAGGATAAAGGACAAATGAATAAATACATCTTTGAAACACGGATGCAGGTGCGTGACTACGAGTGCGACATCGAGGGCATTGTCAACAATGCCAACTACCTGCACTATTGCGAGCACACCCGCCACCTGTTCCTGAAGGAGTGCGGGCTGAGCTTTGCTGACATGCATGACAAGGGCGTCGATGCCGTCGTGGCTCGTATGAGCCTGCAATACAAGGTGCCCCTGCGGCCCGACAACGAGTTTATTTCGCGGTTGCGACTGACCAAGGAGGGCATCAAGTATGTGTTCCACCACGACATCTACAGGGCTTCCGATGAGATGCTCTGCTTCCGGGGCAAGGTGGAGCTGGTATGTATCGTTGACGGGCGCCTCGGCCAGAGTGAGGAGTACGACCGTGCCTTCGCTGGATTCTTGACATAGAATTGTCGAATTGTCGAATTGTCGAAATATCGAAATGCCGAAATGCCATGAGTACGAACGACGAAATCTTTTACAGCATAGCGCTGACCCGCATGACGGGCTTCAACCTGCCGATGGCGCTGCAGCTCTACCGTGAGTTGGGCAGTGGACAGGCCGTCTATGAGCACCGTGCCGACATTGGCAGCGTCGTCAAGGACTGTTCACCGCGCCTCGTTGAGGCATTGAGAAACTGGGACGAAGCGCTGAAGCGTGCTTCCGCCGAGATGGAGTTTATCACGAAGCACGGCATACAGGCCCTGACGCTGGCTGACGAAAACTATCCTTTGCGGCTGCGTGAGTGTCCCGACGCTCCCGTCGTGCTCTATTACAAGGGCAATGTCGCATTGAACCAGCAGCACATCGTCAGCATCGTCGGTACACGCCACGCTACCCCCTACGGTCAGGATTTGGTCAGACGCTTCGTCACGCGGCTGAAAGAGTTGTGTCCTGATGTGCTCATTGTCAGCGGACTGGCCTACGGCGTTGACATCTGCGCCCACCGTCAGGCACTTGCCGTCGGTTACGACACTGTTGGCGTGCTGGCTCATGGCTTAGACACCATCTATCCCCACCACCATCGCGACACGGCTGCCGAGATGGTACACCACGGCGGATTGCTGACTGAATACATGACGCAGACGGAGCCTTTTGCCAACAACTTCCGCCAGCGCAACCGCATCGTGGCAGGCATGTCGGATGCTGTTGTTGTCGTGGAGTCAGCCTATAAAGGCGGTGCGCTCATCACGGCACGTATCGCCCAGGATTACGGCCGCGACGTGTTGGCCTTCCCCGGCTCTGTCGGCGCACCTTACAGCGAGGGTTGCAATAACCTGATTCGTGACAACAAGGCCGGGCTTATCACCTCGGCCGACGACTTCGTCAGCGCCGTGGGCTGGCCGACGGTACTTCAGCAGAGTCGGGGCGAAGGTATTGAGGGACAACTGTTCCCCGACCTCACGCCCGAGGAACAAACCGTTGTCGATCAGCTGCGCCAGACCAACGACCTCCAGCTGAACATCCTTTCCGTCAAGACCAATATCTCCATCGGCCGGCTCACCGCCCTCCTCTTCCAGATGGAGATGAAAGGAATACTGAAACCACTGGCCGGCGGTACCTATCACCTTGTTATCCACTAATATCTCGATGATGATAGTTTTAACCACGAATATCACGATGATGATAGTTTTAACCACGAATTTTACGAATTGCACTAATTTTGCTGCGCCAGAATTCGTGAAATTCGTGTAATTCGTGGTCAAGAAAATAATCGTGAAATTCGTGGTCAAGAAAAAACATGTAAATTAGAGTTTTAAAATATGAGTAAGACAGTAAACCAACGATTAGAAGAGCTGAGGGAAGTGATGAGGCGCGAACATTTGGCGGCGTTCATCTTCCCCAGTACCGACCCCCATCAGGGCGAATACATTCCCGACCACTGGAAGGGACGTGAGTTTATCTCCGGCTTCAACGGTTCGGCTGGCACGGCGGTGGTGACGCTCGACAGCGCCGCTCTCTGGACCGACAGCCGCTACTTCCTCGCCGCCGAGGAACAGCTCCGCGGCACCGAGTTCCAACTGATGAAGCTGAAGATTGAAGGTACACCAACCATCGCCGAATGGCTCAATTATCAATTATCAATTATCCATTATCCATTTACCGAAATCGGTATTGACGGTTGGTGCTCATCCGCCAGCAGCGTAAAGGAGCTGATAGCCGACCTGCGCCGTGAGGGGGGCTTGACGTTACGCACTAACCTCGACCCGCTGAAACTGATTTGGCATGACCGTCCGCCCATCCCTGAGAACCCGGTGGAAATCTATCCGATGGAGTATGCCGGCGAGACGGTGGGTAGCAAGATTGCCCGCATCCGTCAGGCACTGCGCGAGCATCATGCCGACGGTATGCTCATGTCGGCGCTCGACGACATTGCCTGGACGCTGAACCTGCGCGGCACCGACGTCCACTGCAACCCCGTCTTCGTCTCCTACCTGCTCATCTCGTCGAAGGACGTTACCCTATATATTAATAAGGTGAAACTGACAGCCGAGGTGTCGGCCTACCTGCAGGCCGAGGGCATCCGGGTGGACGACTACGAGAACGTAGTCCGCGGGCTGAAGGACTATTTCGAGTACAACATCCTCCTCGACCCCGACGAAGTGAACTACACACTCTACCAAACACTCAATTCCAACGGGACGGCGGCAGCAAATTCTTCATTTATTTATGGTGAGCAATGTCGAACCACTCTTCACTCTCCACTTATTGTTGAAGAGGAGTCGCCCGTCAAGCGGATGAAAACCGTGAAAAACGCCACCGAGATAGCGGGTTTTAGGTCGGCGATGCTGAAGGACGGCATCGCAATGGTCAAATTTCTGAAATGGCTGGACGATGAAAGTGAAGAGTTAAAAGTCAACGAAGTTAAGAGTGAAACGCTCGACCTCCGGTCGCTTGCTACCGAAGGGACGCAAGAATCTTCTTCCGGAGTACCGTCCGCAGAAGGTATGGCGGCAGCAAACTCTACACTCTACACTCTAAACTCTACACTCACAGAGATTTCCATCGACCGCAAGCTCACGGCGCTGCGTGCCGAGCAGCCGTTGTATCGCGACATCTCGTTCGACACCATCGCTGGCTACGGCCCCCATGCGGCCATCGTCCACTACGAGGCGACGCCCGAGACCGACATACCGTTAGAGCCACACGGCCTGCTGCTGTTAGACAGCGGCGCACAGTATTTGGACGGCACGACTGACATCACCCGCACCATCGCCCTCGGCCCCCTGACCGACGAAGAGAAGAAAATATACACGCTCGTGCTGAAAGGGCACATACAGATAGAGTTGTGCAAGTTCCCCTCCGGTGCTTCCGGCACGCAGATAGATATCCTCGCACGCAAGGACATGTGGCGCGAGGGGCTGAACTACCTCCACGGCACGGGTCACGGCGTGGGCACCTACCTGAACGTCCACGAAGGGCCACACCAGTTCCGCATGGAGTGGAAGCCCGCCCCGCTCGTGGCCGGCATGACCATCACCGACGAGCCGGGCATCTACTTGGCGGGGCGCTGCGGCGCACGGACAGAGAACACACTGCTCATCGTACCCTACAAGGAGACGGAGTTCGGCAAGTTCCTACAGTTCGAGCCGCTGACGCTCTGCCCCATTGACAAGCGGCCCATCATCCGCGAGATGATGCTGCAGGAAGAGGTCGACTGGCTGGATCAATACCACCAGACGGTCTTCGAGAAACTGTCGCCGCACCTCGACGCCGATGAGCGCGAGTGGCTCCGCGAGGCTTGCGCGCCACTGTTTGCGGGCACAGAAAATTGATTTACGTCAAGAATGAGCGGTTTTGCGCACTTTTTTGGCAAAAAGATTTGCAGGGATGGAAAAATCGCCGTACCTTTGCATCGTCAAAAGGTTAATAGATTGTTTTAGGTTAGTAGTAATATTTATAGTTTTAGGTTTTTAGTTATTGGTAAAAAATGAAAGTTTTCAACTGTGGGGTAACAGGTGGTCGCCGTGAGGCTCCCATTTAAACTTTCAAATTTTTAGCCCTTGTGGGCTGAAAATTTCTTTTAGTGAAAAGGATTTTTAGTTAAACATAGGCTTGTTCCGCTGTAGCTCGTGAGGGTCGCAGCGGACTTTTTTTGTACACCCAGTACACCCACAGAAAAGATATAGGGTGATGTAGTCGTTGTGCACATTGACCGTGTCCCGGCAACTTATGGGAGTTTCCTTAAACGAAGTGAGAATTTTATCGGGGAAAAGGTGTCGAAATTCGGAAAATATTTGTACCTTTGTCGGCGGAACTCGAATACCATCTACGACGTGTATAGACGAAAAAATCTGAGCCGATGCAGTCTTTTGCCTCAATAAAGCATCTTATAGGTAAAGTGTAACTCATAAAACCAGTAAAAATGAAGAAACTATTCCTTTCCCTTTTTTGCATGCTGCTCACCTTCACGGCAAATGCTGCCACGGGCGACGGCAGTATGCTTATGGTCGATTCCATCAACATCTCTGGTAACCAGCTGAGCCAGCTGTCACAGAAAGTCGAACTCAGCGTCTGTAACCCCTCTGATGAAGACTATGAAGGTCACTTCTACCTGATAACCTATGACAGGGCTGACGAGAGTCTCACCTTGTGTGTAGACACCCTTGTCGCCATTGAGGCATACAGCAGTCTACAACTGTTGTTATATCCAAGACTTCCCGAAGGTAAGCTGGAACTACGCCTGACTACCGATGCCGAGGGTCAGCAAGTGATAGCTTCCTGCGAGGTCACCATTCTCCCGTTGCGTAAGCTCGACTTTCAAGCTTCCATCTCGCTTGACATGCTGACAGAGACCGACGGCGAGGCCGTGCTTTACGGTAGTCGCATCCGTGGGTGGGCAAGTATTGAAAACCACGACGCGCACTACTATGGTGCCTACGGTGGGACTGCTGCTGACGATGGCATCGTGCTCTGGTTGGAGGACCGTGACAGCGGTGAGCGGCTGTTCACCCAGCATCTCACCGACGAACTAAAGCGTTTGGAGAAATTTGAGACGATCATCGCCTACGATGCCGTGTTCTGCGACGGTGCCCGCTATGCCCTGAAAATCGGCTATGGCATGCCCTACGGTCTGGAACCTGTCGATTCGCTCTGCTTCACCACACGTGCGGGTACCAATACTTATTGGACTGCTGAAGGACAGGTGCTGCCGCTGCCTGTAGGTGATGACCAGCAGTTGATGGTGCCAGAAGAGGCGGTGGCTGTTGACCTGCGCGGACAGCAGGCTATCAACACTGTATTCAGTATCGATGCTTCACAGGCAAATCCCAACTGCCTGTATTACCTCGACCTGCTTGACAATATACCTGAAGGCCTGGACGATAGCCGCAACATTGTTCATGGACTGGAGGCCAAAAACATCAAGGTGGTTGAAGAACATGACTTCTTCTGCCCGCTGGCCTTCCACACCCAGTTCATCAGCTACATGATGACGCCATCATATGACAATCCCGATGACGAGCTGCGCGGCCGCGGTTATTCCGAGACGCTGGTGTTGCCCTTCTATCCCATACGCGCCAACCTCTACGACATCAACGGCGAGACCGAAATGTTGCATGCCGGCATGCTGAAGGTGCTGCGTTATTATGGTAATGCCGGCGACTCGCTGAACATTGAGCAGCTCAACTCCATCTCGCAGATGCATGCCTATGAGCCTTATATCCTCGGCGTGTATATCGGCTCGCAGTTGCTGTTTATCGGCGAGGATACGATGGTACCCATGACGCGCGAGGCCATTGTCCGAGGTGAGAATGTCAACTTCGTAGGTACTACTGTAGCACGCCAGCTGTCTGTGCCCACCTATCAGTATAACGCTGACGACAATCACTTCTATCCCAGCACCGCACGCATCGCTCCTTTCCGTGCCTATATGGATACAGGGGATGGAACCATGTCTGCCGATTTCCTTTCGTTCTCCGATGAGGTGTGGGGCACACAGGGGAAGCCCAGCGACGCCACAGCCATCAGTGAACTGCCACAACGAGAGAATGAAGGAGCCACGCCGCCTGTCTATTCACTCAGCGGTCAGCGTGTGTCGGTAGTGCACGCGAATGCAAAAGCTTCACTAAAGAAAGGAATCTACATCGTTGGTGGCCGCAAAGTTGTCGTGAAATAAGCAGAGAAGCGTAGGTACGATGCAGTTGCAGGAAATAGCAGAACGCTGTCAGCAGGGCGACCGTAAGGCCTTCGCCCTGCTTTATACTGCTACCCGTCAGCAGCTTCGTGCTGTCTGCCTGCGCTATGTGCAGGACGAAACCGTGGCTGATGACGTGCTGCACGATACCTTTTTGCTCATCTTTAGCAAGATTGGTGAACTGAAGGATACGAAGCGCACCGAAGCATGGCTGAATATGGTGGCACGACGCATGGCCTTGCTCTACCTGCGCCAGCAGAAACAGCAGCGTCAGGTACCTTTGTCTTCCTGTGCTGCAACATCGTTGCAGTCCCTCACAGTTGAAAACCATGGTAAATCGTTGCTTGCCCTGTCGGAAATCCTCGCTGCCGTCGATGCACTCCCCGATGGCTACCGTCAGGTGTTCCGCCTGTCGGTGCTGGATGGCATGACGCATCAGGAGATTGCCACCCTGTTAAACATTGAGCCACATAGTTCATCGTCGCAGTTGGCGCGGGCCAAGCAGATGCTCCAGCGGATAATATCGAAGTACTGGGTGGTACTGCTGTTGTTGTTTGTGCCCGTTGGATACTGGCTGATGTACAGGAAGAACAGGTCGCAATTGACAGGCGACTCCTCCAGAGTCATAGCCGTGACAGACACAACGTCATCCGCAAGTTCTGATGAACCTACGGCTATTGAGCGGGAACAGCGTCGTGTTTCTGAAGTCGCAGATAGGAAGGCGAAGTCTCGCGGCGCTGGTTGCGCGGAAGTGACCGTAGGTCTGGAATGTGACAACGAAGAAAACCCTTCACCCTTCACCCTTCACCCATCATCCCAAACAGATAGCACGACGGTAGAACCGTTGCCGCTCGATAGCCGAGGGTACGCGCAGCGCACCCCCGGAGAAGAATCAACTCCAGTGGACAGCACTCTGAAAGAGTGTCCCTTCACCCTTCACCCATCATCTACCACCCTTCACCACTGGACTATCGACCTGGCCTACAATGGTCAATGGTCAATGGTCAATGGTCAATGGTCAATGCAGCTGCCATACGCCGATGCTGAGACTAATCCGGGCATCCGCGACTCTATCAGTCATCACCATCTGCCGCTCACCGTCGCCCTGTCGGTCGGCTACCGCCTCAACCACCACTGGCAGGTTGGTACCGGGCTCAGCTACACGCGGCTGATCAGCGACTTCTGCTCTGGCAATAGCTATGTTTCCCTACAGCAGCATCAAACGGTGCAGTATCTCGGCATCCCCGTTAGCATAACCTACCTCTCACCTCTCACCTCTCGTTTCTCACTTCTTTTCTCGGCCAGCACCACCCTCCACTTGCCCTTGCGCTCCACACTGGAGAGCCACTACCTGTTACCCGACGGCACAAAAGCCGAATCTGCAACTCAAAGCTTGTATCCCGGTGCGCAGTGGTCAGCAGGTGTGGGTGTTGGCGTGCAATACGACTTTGTTCCTCATGTCAGTTTCTTCATCGAGCCTTCCTTGCAACACTACTTCCATGATGCCAGCAATGTCAGCACATGGAATACAGACCACCCCTTCGTGTTCTCCGTTCCCTTCGGCTTGACAATCACTTTCTAACCCATGCAGTCTTTCTACATTTCTTTGTATATTTACCTTGTAAAAGTTATGCGAAACCTACTCTTATTGGCTTTGTTCAGCTTGGCTGTGGATGCCTATGCCGACGGTGACATCTATGTTGTCATCGTCAGTGGAGGACGTGGTAAGATGTTTAACCACGAGCGCTACTGGAACGACTGCGCTTTTCTCTATCGCACGTTGCGGCAGGAGTATAACATTCCTAAAGACCATATTACACTGCTCATGGCCGACGGAGATGACCCAGCCACCGACATGCTGTGCGACGGTGCCACGGGCTTCGCCTCATCGCCCACCGACCTCGATGGAGACGGACAGTCCGACCTCACGCTGGCCGCTACCCGTCGGAACCTCGATGATACCTTCCGCTGGCTATCGGAAACACTGGACGCCAGCGACCACCTCTTTCTCTTTATCACCGACCACGCTGAAAAAGCCTCCCCTTCGGAAGGAGGTTTAGAGGAGGCTGTCCACCTCTGGCTGTGGGGCGACGACCAGCTCACTCCCGACGAGCTGGCTGCGATGGTAGGCCGGTGCCACCCCGCTACGATTAACATCCTCTTGGGACAGTGTCATGCCGGGGCCTTTGTCTCTCCGCTGTTAGATGAAGGGCGTATCATCACTGTTGCCTGTGCCGCCGATCAGATGTCGTGGTCATGCAAGGACCGCCCCTACGACGAGTTCGTCTATCATTGGACGTGCGCCATTGCTGGCCACGATGAACAGGGCCAGCTCGTCAATGCCGACTACAACAGTGACGGCCATGTCAGCATGCAGGAAGCCTACGACTATGCCCGTCAGCATGACCGCCGCCCTGAGACGCCTACCCTCACCACAGTATCTGACGGTCTTGCCGACGGTTGGTCGTTCTCCGGCATCGGGATAGAGAGTGGCATCATTTCTCCATCCTCCACTCACCCTTCATCCTCTATCATATACGACCTACAAGGACGAAAAAAATTCTGAGCCAATGCAGTCTTTTGCCCCGAAAAAGCATCTTATAGGTATAGTGTAACTCTAAAAAATATTTATCTATGAACGGAAAGTTTTTATGTTTGAGTCTGATGTGTGTTTTCTGTATTGGCGTGCAGGCACAGACATCACAGTTTGAATACCGTCCTTTTGTCGAGGAGGGCAAGAAATGGAGTGTACAGAATGGCTTTGACATGAGTGGTGCCAATAGCTATTTCATAAAGTCAGATACGGTTATTGACGCAACGGTATGGAAGAGAGCCACTGTAAACCAGGCTGAGTACATTTTTGAGGACTACTGTGCTTCAGTCCGCGAGGTGGACAGGAAAGTCTATGCCATAGAAGCGGAAAAGAACACTCCGCACCTTATCTATGATTTTGGCTTGAAGGTAGGTGATGTCGTTCAGCTCGTCCGCAGCAAGAACAGTTCGTTCCGATGGATTGAGAACAGTGACGTGTCGCCAGCCGACATTGAGGACGGCGTTTCCTTAGGGACAATGACGCTGACAGGGATTGACGTTGCAAGGACACTGGGCTTTGGATGGAAACAGGAAGCCGGTGCACCTTTCCGCCGGTTTACGTTCACCACATCATGGACAGACGGGAAGGGTGAGCCCAATACCGTTGTCTGGGTGGAGGGAGTCGGCTCCGACGGAGGGCCGTTCGTACCGTGGCATGATTATAAGGAGTTAAAGACAAAAGAATTGAGCTTTTACTCGGTGACATGTGAGAAGGACAAGAAGACAGTTTTCTTTGGCGATGAGTTCTACGTGGGTATGGATGAACATGTCGGAGAAAACAACATGGAATTATGGAGTGAGTATACTGACCCGGAAACCAGAGTCGTCTATACATACGATCCCAATGGAACAACAGCTATGGTCAAAGCTGGGAAAGAAATTTGGGATGACCCCAATTGGAACAGCGAAAGTGAAGAGATAAGTGTGGATGAATTAGTTTGTCCCGGAAGTCCCGAAGCTACTGGCAATATCACAATTCTCGACAAGTTTGTCGCGAATGGTAAGGAATACACCGTGACAGCTATCGGAAGCAATGCTTTCTTTGGGTGTAAGGACATTATATCAGTCACCATTCCTGAGACGGTGACAAAAATCGGTTTTGCAGCCTTCTATTTCTGTCAGTCCATGACATCGGTAATACTGCCCAACAGTTTGAAAGAGATAGATGAGTCTGTATTTAACTGCACAGGTATTCAAAGTGTCACAATTCCAGCCTCTATGACTACCATTGGCAATAATTCATTTATCACTGAGAC
>Ga0310786_10002578_pt1 | contig 27505 bp, 22 predicted proteins | sample AusTroGonzalo_MG_FD_203881 | JGI IMG/M metagenome (GOLD analysis project Ga0310786, IMG submission 203881) | Bovine rumen microbial communities from tropical cattle in Woodstock, Queensland, Australia - Gonzalo_03 (v2) (version 2) | ecosystem: Host-associated > Mammals > Digestive system >...
CACCTACTATGGCGAAATGACGCACTACGGCCTCCACCGCCTCGCGTGGGCGGATGTGAGGAGAACCCGGAATTGACAGGAAAAAAAAATCGTATAATATACGCATAACAACCCAAGAAAGGTAGAACTCCATGGCAACAGGAAAAGCACTCAATGGAAAGCCGTATGCGGGAAATCCGCACGTACGGTTTGATGAGGGGGAAGTCGCACTGGCGGCAACGCCGAGGCGTGGGTCTCTACTCTACATACAACTCTCAGCCGTTCTGCTTTCCGCAGCAGTGTGCGCCAACCCTGCGGATCCGCAGATATCGAATGTGCGTCTGCAACAAGACGCCATCACACGCCGCGTGACGGTCAAATACGACCTCGATGAGACCGCCGTCGTCACGATGGACGTTCTCACGAACGGCGTCTCCATCGGCGGCGCGAACATCCAGGCCGTCACCGGCGACTGTTTCAAGAGGGTCGCCGCCGGAAACGACCACGTCGTGATGTGGAATCCGTATCTCTCGTGGCCCGACCAGCGCTTCGGCGCGGGTGTCGTCTCCGTGCGCATGACGGCGTGGGCGCTAGACAACACGCCCGACTACATGGTTGTGGACATCACCTCGACGGGCGGCGCTGACACGCAGACCTACTATCCTTCGGCCGACTTTGTGCCACGAGGCGTGACGAACGGCCTCTACAAGACCACGTCGTTTCTCATGCGAAAAATCATGGCGAAGGACGTGAAGTGGACGATGGGTTCGACTAAGGATGAGAGTCTGAACCGCGTGGCTGAACGTGAAGAGACACATCAAGTAACGCTGACGAACAATTACTACATCGGTGTATACGAGGTGACGCAATCCCAGTGGGGGCTGGTGGCAACGAACTCAGCTGCTACTGCGAACTTCACGACGGAACGGGGCATGCGGCCGATGGATAATGTGAGCTACAACGAGATCCGTAATACGCATAGCACGTCAGCCTCTGCAACTGGCGTGTCGGCCGGAACGTTGACGCTTGATCCTTCCCCTGATTCTTTTCTTGGTCTTTTGCGTTTGAAGACGGGTCTCAATTTCGACCTGCCCTCGGAGTCACAGTGGGAGTTCGCCGCCCGTGCGGGTAACGTGGTTGGATACTGGAACGACGGCTCGTCCATTCTGAACACGAATTTGGATGAGAACTTGAATCGGCTAGGACGTTATCTGAACAACCCGTCCTCAAATTCGACAACATCCCCTGTTTCGGCAATAGTCCCTGCGGACGGTGGCACGGCGATTGTTGGTTTCTACGTACCGAACGCTTGGGGACTTTACGATATGCATGGCAATGTATGGGAATGGTGCCTTGACTGGTATACTGAAGACATCACGGGAATTGACGGCAAGGTGAATATCGATCCAGCAGACCCTGCGAATCCACTCTTAGGCAGTCCTGGTTCAAGAGTGATGCGGGGTGGCAGTTGGCGGGACACGGCGGGAATCTGCCGTCCGGCATTTCGCAACTGTTACGCTCCATCAACCCGCAACAGTTATTTCGGCTTCCGCATCGTCTGCTCCGCCGGGTTGCAGTAGCCGCAAGCCGCAAAGGTGGCGGTCCGCCGCTTCCCCCGAATAAGGGACGCAAGGGCACATTGCAGATCACTCCGCAGTGGCTATTTGATGGATGAAGTCATTTACCCAGGCAATGGCCTCGTCGACGGACGGGAGGACGGGAAGCGCGAACTTTTGTGCTGCGTACTGTTCCTCCCATCCTTCGCCCTTTGTGATTGTCGGCGGCCATGTGTGGCATTTGCGATACGCGAAAAGCCTTTCGCAAATCGGTTTGATCTGAGGCAGAGCGACATTGGAGTTGCGTATAATGAGCTGTAGATCGATGATGTCGCGGACACGAGTCGAACCGGGCGCGCTCAGTCCATGAAGTTTTTGCGCAATCTGGAATCTCAACGGCATCAATGGTATGTTTTGCGGCTGAGGGAATCCCAGTTCTTCGAAGAGGCACAAGATGTCCGAGGCGATTGGCGCTGTCTCGCCCTCGTCGGCGTCGCCGATTTCGTTGTGGCTCAATTCAAGACGAACGCTGCACCAGGATTTGCCATGGTAGTTGAGCCGTACAAGAAAAGGTTGCATAATGTATTCGGCGGGAATCCCCTTGGGAGACGCTGGACGCTCGATGTCCATGGTGCCCGTGAAGTCGTTCCACCCTCTGGCGAGGTTTTCTCGAATTGCCTTTATAAATGACTCGACATCCAATTTTGATGCGGTGTCAAAGTCCATTGTAAAACGTGTGTGTTCCGCACCATAACGCAATTTCAAAGAGCTGCCACCTTTGACGACACAGTCGGGGAGCATCTGCCCGATGACTACATCTGCGATAATGGCTCTAAGACCGGTGTAGCGTAAATCGTATGTTTTTGTTCCGGCGGGGCGCTGTATGGCGTCATCAAGAAGTCTTTTGCTGGCTGGGCTTTTCATGGCGTGGCTTTCATGTCCCTGACGATTTCTTCGGCCTCCTTCTTTGAAAGGACTCCTGTTCTGTAAGCTTCCAAGGCGGCATCGGAAAGTCTTTCGCGCGAAACGGTGTCGGTAGCTGATCGTATTGCATCGCTGACTCGTTGGCAGGGGATACCCTGTATTGGTGTTGGTACATAATCTAACGGAGGGGTCAAAAGGGTGCTGACCCTTTTGATACAGGCTTCCCATTTGTGTATGCCTGACCCTTTTCTTTATCGTATAGATTTTACGACTTATAGTCAAATGTCGTTTGACCGTTGACTATATCCACGCGAAATGTTAAGATATAGCCGTGACTCGCAATATGAGGAAAAACAATGATTGGCCGAAAGAAGGAGACTCGTGAACTTGAAAACGCATACGCCGAGCGAGAATCGGAGTTTGTTGCCGTTTACGGGAGGCGTCGTGTCGGAAAGACCTATCTTATCCGAGAGACGTTCTCGGAACGTCTGGCTTTTCAGCACGCAGGATTGAAGGACAAGCCGACAGCCATTCAGCTGGATCGCTTCCGACAGTCTCTTGAGGAATGCGGTTTCCGGGAATGCGGCGTTCTGAAGAACTGGTACAAGGCGTTTGATGCATTGAAGGCCGTAATCTCAAGAAGTAGGCTTCAGAAAAAGGTCATCTTCCTTGACGAGTTGCAGTGGATGGATCGACCCAATGCAAACTTCGTTTCGGCACTTGAGAATTTCTGGAATGGCTGGGCTTCGGCGCGCAAAGACATCCTGCTGGTCGTCTGCGGGTCCGCAAGTTCATGGATACTGCGCAAGATCGTCTATAACAAGGAAGGTTTGCACAACCGCGTCACGTACCGGATTCCGTTGCGGCCGTTCTCGCTTGCGGAATGCGAGGCGTATGCGAAAGATCGTGGGCTTGAATTCACGCGTCGCCAGTTGGCGGAGTTGTACATGATTCTCGGCGGCATTCCCTACTACTGGCACTTTCTTGAGCGAGGCAAAAGCGTCGCACAGAACATTGACGAGATGTTCTTTGCGAAAAGCGACAAGCTCGAGAACGAATTCGGGGAGCTGTATGCGTCGCTTTTCCAAAGTCCAGAGCCTTACGTTCGGCTGGTGACGGCACTTGCGACCAAGAAAGTCGGCATGACGCGGGATATGCTTTCTGCGGTGTCTGGAGTTGCCGAAAGTGGCAAGATGACGCAATGTCTTGACGATCTCGACCGTTGCGGCTTCATTCGGAAATACACTCCGCTCGGCAGGGCGAACCGGGGTGCGGTTTATCAGCTGATGGACAACTTCACACTCTTCTATTTTTCTTTCATGGCTACTGGCAGGGGCGGGGATCGTCAGTACTGGTCGAAACTCCAATCGACAAGAACCCATTCGACTTGGGCAGGACTCGCGTTTGAGCGACTTTGCCTCCAGCATGTCGACCAACTCAAACGGGCGCTTCAAATCGGTGGCGTCTTGACAAATGAACACGCCTGGTATTCGCCTGCGGCGCAGATTGACCTGCTGATCGATCGCGACGATGGAATCATCAATCTCTGCGAAATGAAGTTTGCGGAGGGATTGCATGCCATTTCCAAGCAGGAGGCGGAGGATGTTCAGAGAAAGAAGCTCGTGCTGAAAGAAGAGACTGCAACAAGAAAGGCCGTGTATGTCACTTATGTAACGACAGCAGGCCTCAAACGCAATTCATACGCAAATGATGTCCAGTCCGAGGTGATGCTCGACGATCTCTTCTAATGGCGCCGCATGAAGGTCTGGCACCGCCGGGCTGCAGTAGCCGCAAGCCGCAAAAATGGCGGCCCGCCGCTTCAACGAAGGACGGGCCGCCTGAGGGCAAGGATAGGGTTCTGTGGGGACCCTTACCGGTACACATGTCCACGTTAGCAGGGATGTGCCTAAAAGTCTATCAGTTAAATCTACGAAAATCCATCAGTCACAATTCCGAAAATCTATCAGTCATATTGACGGGCACGCAGAGAATATGCGAGCCGTTCTCCACTTTCATGCGCTCGCCGGCGAGAATAAAGCAAGCTTCAAAGCGGCATTTCTGTGACCCATCTATAGCGGCCGCTCTTCTTGGTGCGTCGGAGAAGATGCTTCTACGGGATTTGAGGACATTCGGTTTCCTTTTTGAATCCCTAGCGATTCGAGATCTTCAGATATACGCGGAATCCCTGGATGCCAAGCTCTTCCATTACCAAGATTATGAAGGCAGAGAGATTGATGCCGTCATCCAGTTTGACGATGGTACGTGGAGTGCGTTTGAGGTGAAGCTGAATCCAGGCGATGTGGATAGCGCCGCGACTAATCTGAAAAAGGTTGCGGCCATATTCAAGCATAATCCGCCAACGTCGCTTTCCGTGGTGGTGGGCAAATCAGGCATTGCCTATCGGCGCGAAGATGGCATTTACGTCTTGCCAATAACTTCCCTCTGTCCATGACATAAAGGTCTCCTATCTTCCCACACCTTGATGTTTCCATAATGATGGTGGCCGATGGAGCGTTCCAAAGGGTCAGCATGGTGATGCAAGGGTCTGACCCCTGAACATTTGTCCCATCCTGATTCGTCGGATGAGATTCGTCCGCAACCTCATTTTCACGAAATCTGCAATTTCTAGGGTTGTCACTTGACTCGTTATAACCGATAGGGTATAATAATGTTGTTTTCGGCGAAATTATACCCTATCGGGTGTAATTGGCCTAGAGGTGGACAGATTATACCCGAACGGGGGCAGTAATGACGATAGCAGAATTCGTGAAAGAGCGTCGAAAGAAGCAGCATTGGACGCAGAAAGACCTCGCTTTCTACGGCGGGGTGGGGTTGCGTTTTGTCCGTGAACTGGAGCAGGGCAAGACCACTCTGCGCATGGACAAGGTGAACCAGATATTGGGCATGTTTAGTGCCGTGTTGACGGTTGGGGCAATCGATAGGAGCATATATGCGTAAGGCGGATGTCTTTCTTTTTGATCGTCTTGTGGGACAAATCGCCGAAAGCGATGATGGGCGATGTCGGTTTTCGTATGATGCCCCGACTACATGGAGGGGCCTGCCCACAAGGGGAAATGAGGGGGTATTTATGAAATCACTAAATATGCATTACCCGTCCACTCGGACGATATTGGCCATTTGTTGAACCTTCCAAGGGGCTGACCCCTTGGTTTGGCGGTCAGTGACGGACGGGGAAGATCGGCGAGAGCAGGCGCGGGCGCATGGACGGCGTGGCGATTATGCAGGGATCGTCGGGATTGTCGGGAATCCAAAGCGCAGCCGTTCCAGGATAATGCTTTGCAAGAAATTCCATTCCCGCCTTCGGACCAAGCACGAAAAGCGTGGTGGAGAGCCCATCCGCCATCATCGCTGATTCCGCGAGCACTGTGACGCCGGCGATTCCTTGCACCGGTTGCCCCGTGCGGCCGTCAAGTATGTGCGAAACGCGGATGCCGTCCTTTTCCACGAACCGCTCGTAGTTTCCGCTTGTGGCAACGGCCTCGCCGTTTGTGAGAACTATTATCGCGGCATGTGGAGGGGCAGATTCGCCGGTCGCGGCGAATGGATTGCGCACGCCTGTGCGCCATTCGCCCGCGGCCGAGCGCAAATTGCCGCCGAGATCGATGAGCAGAGCGCCGCCATCAGGCCGCCTGGCGTATCCTGTGGCGACGAGTTCGTCGTATGCCGCATCAACCGCGAAACCCTTTGCTATCGCGCCAAGATCGACATCGGAGACTCGCGTGAAGCCGAGGTCGCGCAGCGTCGCGCCAAGGCGGGGATTGAAGGCGTTGCCGGACTCTCGCGCCAGGCGGAAGGCGCACTCGTAGCAAGGGCGTACGTCGTCCGAGACGAATGAAAGGTCGTTCGTCTTGGCGCGTGCGAACCTGCTCAGCTCGGAATCTTCGTCCCACGCCGAGAGCTTGGCGTTGACTCGATCATATACGCCGGCAACAGCTTCGCGCACTTCGTACCGATCCCCCGTTTCGCCGCGGAAGGACAATGCGGCGACGGTCCCCATTACGGGCCATTGGATACGAGCGGGCGATGGAGCGCGCGCGCAGCCGGCGAGGATGATCGATGCGGCGAAGATAGGCAGGAAACGGATCACGATTTCTTAGCCTTTGGCTGGCGGAATGCGAGGGTGTCGCCAGATTTGTCCACCGTCACTTTGATGCGTCCGGGGACAAGCTCCTCGCGCAGAAGCATCTCCGCGAGAGGATCTTCCACGAGGCGCTGGACCGCGCGGCGGAGAGGACGCGCTCCCATCGCGGCGTCCGTGCCCTTTGTCACGAGCATGTCCACCGCCTTGCCGTCCAGCTCAAGCGTCATGTCCTTTGCAGAGAGGCGCGTGCGGAGCTTGGCAAGTTCAAGGTCGAGTATCGTGACGACGTCGGCGCGTTCGAGCTTGCGGAACACCACTGTTTCGTCGAAGCGGTTGAGCAGTTCAGGGCGGAATGTGCGCTTCGCCTCTTCCATCAGCTTGGAGCGGAGGTTTTCGTATGAGTCGGACGCGGTCTCCTGGGAGAATCCGAACGCCTTTCCTTCCTTCGCGAAGTCGAAGCCGAGATTGGCGGTTGCGATTACGATCGTGTTGCGGAAGTCGATCTGTCGGCCTTGTCCGTCGGTGAGGCGTCCGTCGTCGAGAAGCTGGAGCATGAGGTTCACCACTTCCGGCGAAGCCTTTTCGAATTCGTCGAACAGCACGACCGAATATGGACGGCGGCGGACGCGTTCGGTGAGCTGCCCGCCCTCGTCGTAGCCGACGTATCCGGGCGGCGCGCCAGTGAGGCGCGACGACGTGAAGGAGGACGAGAACTCGGTCATGTCAAGAGCTACGAGCGCCTTGGGGTCGCCGTAAACCTTCTCCGCGAGCATTTTGGCGAGAAGAGTTTTGCCTACGCCAGTGGGGCCGAGGAAGAGGAACGAGCCTATCGGGCGCTTGGGATCGCCAAGGTTTGCACGCGAGCGGCGAAGGGCGCGCGCTATGGCCTCTATGGCGGAGGACTGTCCTACGACCGCGGCGTTCAGTTCCTTCTCGATGTTGAGGAGCTTGCCGGCGGTCGATTCGGTCATGCGTTCCACCGGCACGCCGCTGATGGAGGCGACTGTTGCGGAAATGTCGTCGGCGGAGACGTCGATCTTCTTTTCGGCGTGTTCCGCGCGCCATGCCTTGATCTTCTCGGCGAGCGCGTTGCGTGCGGCCACCTCTTCGTCCCGGAGGCGGGCGGCGTCGTCGAATGACTCGGACTCGATCGCCGCCTGCTTTTTCGCGTGGATTTTCTGTATGTTTTCCTGCTCGTCCTTGAATTCGGGAGGTCGGACGGCTGTCTTCATGCGAACGCGCGCGCCTGTTTCGTCTATGGCGTCGATGGCCTTGTCGGGAAGGAGCCGCGCCGGCAGGTAGCGCGCCGTGAGCGTGACGGCGGCGCGGAGCGCTTCAGGGGCGTATGCGACGTTATGGTGCGCCTCGTAGCGCGGGGCGATCCCCTTGAGAATCTCAACGGTGTCTTCGATTGAAGGCTCGTCGACTGTCACGGACTGGAAACGACGCTCCAGCGCGGCGTCCTTCTCGATCGACTTGTGGTATTCCTTCAGGGTCGTTGCGCCCACCACCTGCAGTTCGCCGCGGGCGAGCGCTGGCTTGAGGATGTTGGCGGCGTCCATCGTGCCTTCGGCGGAACCGGCGCCGACGAGCGTGTGGATTTCGTCGAGGAAGAGGATCACGTTCTTGACGCGCTTGGTCTCTTCGATGAGCTGCTTGAGGCGCTCTTCGAACTGCCCACGGTATTGGGTGCCGGCGACGACGCGCGCCATGTCGAGCGCGATGACGCGGCGGTCGCGCATGCGTTCAGGGACGTCGCCTGCCGCGATAGCCTGCGCGAGACCTTCCACGACTGCGGTTTTGCCCACGCCGGCCTCGCCGATCAGCACGGCGTTGTTCTTCGTGCGGCGGCACAGGACCTGCACGACTCGCTCAAGCTCCTTCTTGCGTCCTATCACAGGGTCGAGCTCGCCTTTCTTGGCGAGGGACGTGAGGTCGCGTCCGAAATGGTTGAGCGCAGGCGTCTTGTCCTTGGGATTCTTGCGCGAAGAACCTGACGATTCGGAGGATGGGTCGTCGCCGGAGTCATTGTCGGGCGATTCGTCCTCATCTTCCACTCCATTGGATGAGCCGGAGAGAAAAGGATCGTCGTCCTGATCGTCCTTGGAGGTCGATGCGTCGTCAAGGGGACCTTTGGCGGCGGCGATGAACTTCTCCGCCGTAATGTCGTGCCCGAAGAGAATCTGCGCGCCCACGGACTCTCCTTCGCGGAGCATGGCGATCACGAGATGGTCTGTGCCTACGGCATCGGCGCGGAGGCGTTTTGCCTCTATGGCCGCCAGTTCGAGTATCTTGCGGGTGCGGGCAGTCTGCGGAAGGGTGCCTTGGGTCATGACGGGTTCGCCGTGGCCGACCATCTGCTGGAGCTGCATCCGAAGGTCGTCGGGGTCGAGACCGAGGCGTTCGAAGCGTGCGCACGCTTCGCATCCGGGGATCGCGAGTATCGACAGGAGAATGTGCTCCGTGCCGATGTAGGCGTGGTTGAACTGTCTGGCGGCGGCTTCTGCGCCCTCAAGGGCCTGTGCCGCGTGCTGTGTATAGGGTATGTTCATGTGAAATATTCCTTTGCGCGTCTGTTCCAGCGCACGCGAGAGAATCGTCTATTGGCGATGTCGGCGAGGTCGGCGTCGCGCTCGTCGCGCATCCGGTCGCCGTCGGGGTCGTTCGGCAGATCGTCACGGGCCGCGAGTTGCTTGCGCAGTATGGAGTCCGCCTCCGCGCGGTCGATGCCTTCCAGAAATCCCATGATGGCCGCAAGGCGAATCGGGGACATGATGTCCAGATACTCCCAGGGGGAGAGAAGGCGGCACGTCTTGAGGATGGCCAGCGCGCGGGACACGGAGTCCGCGAAAGTGCGCGGCAATTCCCTGACGAGGCGGATGCGCGCGTTGAGCTCCTGCTGGACGAGTTCGGCGAAGATGCGCTGTGCGCGCGAGAGCAGCTCTTCCTCCGATATGCCGAGGGAGGCGTTGGTGTACACGTCGAAGATGTGCGCGGCGTTCTTGAGGCCGTCCATGTTCACCCCCAGCGCGCCGAAGCGCACAGCCTCGAGCGCATTCAGGACGGGAGACATGTCGCCGATCAGATTGAGTCCTTCGAGATGAAGGTCGGCGCGGATGAGAAGGCCGGTTCCGCAATGCTCCGGGAAGGGGGACAGATATCCGAACTGCTCGTTCCATGCGAAAGGATGCTTCGCGCCCAGACGAGACTCCTTTGCCGCCAAGTTCGTGTAGGCCGGGCGGATGTCGTCTATGGAGAACCATTCCTCCGACAGACACCACGCATCGCGCTCCCCGAAGCGTTCGCCGTGGGGATTGCGGAAAAGGAGCTCTTCTCCGCCGCATATCACATCGCTGGCGAGAAGTTCTGGAAACTCGCCGGAGGGTTCGCGCTGCGGGGACGCTCTCATTTCTGCTCCCCTTTGGCTCCGCCGCGTGCAGGGCGCCCGCCCAGCTCTTCGAGGCGGCGGCGTATCTCGGCGGCCTTCTCGAAGTTCTGCCGGCGCACGGCGGCCTTCAACTGGCGTTCAAGTTGTGCGCAGAGATTGATGCTAGGCGCGGAACCGGGCATGCCGCCGGTGTGTTTCACTCCATACTGGTGAGGAGCGAGACGATCGCGGATGTCCGCCGCGAACGAGTTCCAGCAGTCAGGGCAACCAAGACGACCGTCTGCCTGAAACTCATCGCGCTTCTTGCCGCAGGACGGGCAGACGTCTTTGAGCTTGCCTTCCGCCTTGTCGTGCGCTTCCGCGATTCCCTTGACGAACCCCAGCGTGGCCTTGAGAAGATCCTCGACGAAGGGCGGCGGCTTTTCATCGCCGGAGTTCAGCACAACGGTTTCATGGTCGCGATCGGACTTTTGCCTGCCTTTCGCGGATTCTGCCGCAGCGCACTCCTTGCAGACGTATAGTTCCTCGTCCGAGCCGTCCTTCTTCTTTCTGTGAATGACAGCCTTGGCGTCGGCATTATGGCATATTTCGCATTTCATCAGTCGATGTACAGAGGTTCGATTTTCGGTCCTGTCGATTTTAGCTTGCCGGGCACGGCGGGAGAGGGTACGGGCTTCTTCCCGGCGGCGGGTTTCTTTTCGGCAGACGGCTTCTTTTCGGCAGACGGCTTCTTTTCGCCTGCGGGTTTCGCCTTAGGCGCTTCGACTGTGGGCGCGTTGGGGGCTTGAGGCGTGGAGGTGGCACTGTAAAGCGCACGGCAACCCCACACTATGAGCACCACCAGAACGACTGCGCCGAGCGACAGAAGCGCAATTCGCCATGCACTGCGCGGGATCTGGCGGACTCTACCCAGCACGCCGTGGGAGACGACGGATATGCCTTCGCGGAAACGTTGCGCGGCGTTGCCCTGCGAAGGCAACGATGTGTCGTCGGCGTATGCCGAGGCGAACGGCGACTCCCAGCTTCCATCGCGCGGCCGTGCTGCCGGCGCTGGGGCGGGCGGCGGCACAGGCGGATTAGATTGAACAGCAACTGGATCGAAGAGGTCCAGTCCGCGCACGGAAGGAGGTACTTCCACAGTTGCAGTCGGTTCTGGTTGCGGTGCGCTTTCGACGGGCTTTTGCGCGGGTACGGGTGTTTGTTCCGGTTGCACAGGCGCGGGGGTCTGTTCCAGTTGCACAGGCGCCGGCTCGGGCGGCACTTCTACTGCCGGTGCAACATCGGCAGGGATGCCGGCAGGCGCGGGTTGCGGCTTCTGCTCGACGACAGGCGGCGGCACATCGGCCACTACGGTCCGCGGCGGTGCCGGCGGTGGAGTGGGATTGGCGGCTTGCAGCGGCGGCTTGCGTCCGTTGAAGATTTCCATGAATTCCGTTATGAGCGGGGCCGGGTCAAGCCCTACGCGCTCGGCGAAGAGGCGTACGAAGCCGCGGCCGTAGATGGGGGCGGGGATGCGATGGAAGTCTTCGCGTTCCATTTCCTCCACGATCTGAACGAGCATATGCGTGTCGTGGGCGACCTGCGAGCATGTCAGGCCCTTCGCTTCGCGAGCTTCTTTTAGTATTGTGCCGAATGATTTCATGTTGGCTCCTGTGAGTTTAAAGTTTAAGGTTTAAAGTTTTGAGTTTGAAGTTCTAAGTCTTAAGTCTTAAGTCCTAAGTCCTCAAGCCATGTCCTCCGGGGATGAATCGTCGGGGAGGGAAAGTTCCTCGTCGGGCGGCGGGAGTGTGCCGGCGGCGATGTTGTCGGGCGGTGTTTCCGGGGCCGATTCGCCCTGCATGATCTTCATTATCGCTTCTGGATCGAGCAGGACCTCGCGTGGGCCGGCGCCGCGGGCGGGGCCGATCACGCCGCGATCTTCGAGCAGGTCTATAAGTCTGGCGGCGTGATTGTAGCCGATTCCCATGCGGCGCTGGAGATGGGATGTCGATGCGCGGCCGGTGCGGGCGATGACGTCGAGCGCGGCCATGTAGAGTTGTTCCTCTTTGCTCAGCGTCATGCCGGCAGGGGGCGGGACGCCGTTGCCCGCCACTGCGCCGACGGGTTCTGGCGCTGGCGGATCTTCGCCGCCATTGTCGGGTTCGTCGTTATCGTCCTCCAGCGCAGCGGATGGATCGGCCTCCTTTATCTTGGCGAGGCGGGCGGCAAGCTTGTCGTCGAACTGGACGTTCGAGTGTTCGCCGATGAACGATATGATGCGGTTGATCTCGTCGTCGGAGATGAATGAGCCCTGGGCGCGGAGGAGCAGCCCTTCGGAGGTCTTGTAGAGCATGTCGCCGCGGCCTATCAGATCCTCGGCGCCGGTGTCGTCGAGGATCGTGCGCGAGTCGATCGAGCTTGACGTCTTGAAGGCGATGCGGCCGGGGATGTTGGATTTGATGACGCCGGTGATGATCTTGGCGTCGGGTCGCTGCGTGGCGAGGATGAGGTGAATGCCCGTTGCGCGGGCGAGAGCCGTGAGGCGGGCTATCACGGGCTCCACCTCCTTGCCGGCAGACTGCATTATGTCGGCCACCTCGTCGATCACAATCACGATGTACGGAATGGTGCGCGGCATGTCGGGGTTCGAGACCGCCTCTTCGCCGCCGAAGAAGTCAGGCTGCGAGAGTGCCGGGCGGTTGTTGAAGTCGACGATGTTGCGGCAGCCGACCTTGGCGAACATCTTGAGGCGCTTTTCCATCTCCACCACGGCCCAGCGAAGGCCGAACACGACTTTCTTCGTGTCGTTGATCACTGGCACGAGCAGGTGCGGGAGGCTATTGTACTGCGTGAACTCGACGCGCTTTGGGTCGACCATTATGAACTTGAGCTGCTCTGGCGTGCGGCACATGAGAAGTCCGTTGATGATCGAGTTGAGGCATACGGACTTGCCCTGGCCTGTTGCGCCTGCGACGAGCAAGTGCGGGAGCTTGGCGAGATCGGCGACAAGGTCGTTGCCTGCGGCGTCCTTTCCGAGTAGCAGAGGCACCTGCATCTTGCCCGTCATGGCCTTGGTCTGCCACAGGACCGAATTGAAGACTTCGCGGAAACTCACGGAGGCTGGTTTCTGGTTCGGGACTTCGATGCCGACGGCGTTCTTGCCGGGGATCGGCGCCTGAATGCGGAGCGATTTTGCCTCGAGCGCCATCTGGATGGCGTTTGAGAGCGAGCTTATGCGTTCCGGCTTGACTCCGGGCGCGAGCGTGAGCGCGTACTGCGTCACGACGGGGCCTGTCACGCGGAATGCGGGCTGCACATCGACGCCGAACACCTTGAGGGTGTCCACAAGCCGCTGTTCCATCGCCTCGACGTCGCCGTGTTCGGCGGTGTTTGGCGGGACGGGGTTAAGCACGTCGCTCGGAGGCGGCAGAAGGTATGGCCCCTTGTCCTCGACCGGTTTGGAAGCGTCGGTCTGCGCATTCGTCTCCGGCTGGGGTTGCGGCTGCCGCTGGACTGGCAGGGGCGGGGTGGGCGGCGGCTGGGCGATTTGCACTGCGGCGCTACGCTGGGCGAGCACGGCCTCGCGCGCGGCGCGCACCGCTTCGCGCTCAGCCTCCTGGCGGATGCGTTCCTGTTCTTTCTCCTTTTCGCGCGCCTCTTTTGCGGCGGCCTTTGCGGCGGCCTTGGCTTCGCGTTCGGCTTCGCGTTCCGCCGCTATGCGCTGCTTTTCTATTTCGCGTTCGGCGCGCGCTGCCTCCTTGGCGGCCTTGGCGGCGGCGATGGCTGCTTCCCGTTCGGCGCATTCCTCCTCCGTCGGCTCTCGCGCAGCGGCCCACTCCGTTAGAAAGCCCAGGCCGCGCAAGATGTTCTTGAATCCGATCGTGAACAGCAGCGAGACGATCATCATGAGCGCCGTAAGAACGCCGGCGCCGAACGGCGACAGGAACTGCGCCAGACCGCGCGTCATCACCAGATATCCCACGGCGCCGCCTGCGTTCGGTTCGATGTTGAGCGCGTGGAGTATCCGCGTGACGGCCGGAGTGTGGCCCAGTAGCTGCAGGAAGCACGTCGCGAAGAACAGGAAAGAAAGAAATCCCACCGCGCGGCGGCCGAGATGCAGGGAGCGGCCTCCGATGAAAAGGATTCCCGCGAATACGCAGATCAGCGGCACCACCCATATCGCCAGGCCGATCATGCGGTAGCCGGAATAGGCGAAGACGTCGCCCACCACGCCTATGAGGTTGGAGCTTGGCGTAAGCGGCGGCACCGAGAGCTGCGGCATGTCGCGCCAGTTGTACGTCACGAGCGCGAAGAAGGGGAACAGCGCTACCGGGAAGAGCAGAAGTCCGAAGAGTCGTCGTTTGAGGCGTGGTTCGTTGTCGCTGCCGTTATTTTGCGTTTTGGGGTCGGTCATTAAACGTGCCTTTCATCGAATCGGTCGCGCTGAAGCCCGAGGAGCGGATCGATTCGCGGATCGAGTAGTACACAACAAGGGCCAGTGCAAGGGCCAGCAGTTTGAGCCCCCAGTTGCGAGTGAACATTCTGAAGAGGGCTTTCATTTCGGCTCCTTGGCCATTGCGGTTGAAGTTGAGTCTTTGCTGCCCAGGCCAAGCGCGTGGCGGCGGCGGCGCAGCCATGCGGCGACGGCTTCGCCGGCCGTCTTTTTCTGCGGCATCGCCTTGCGGATCCAGCGCAGAAGGGCCTCGCGGGAGGCATTGCTGTCGTCAGGGTAGCGTATGAGGCGGCCGTTGTATGCGATTGATACGCGATGCGTCTCCTCCGACACGACCACCACAAGGGCGTCGGTCTCTTCGCTGAGGCCCACTGCCGCACGGTGGCGCATGCCGGACGACGACAGATCTCCGCGCGACGACACCGGGAACAGGCAGTGGGCGGACGCGAGACGCCCGCCGCGGATGATGAGCCCTCCGTCGTGCAGCGGCAACGGCTCGGTGAAGAGCGTGACGAGAAGTTCGGGCGACGGCAGGGCGTCGATCGCCACCCCCGAAGTCTCGTATCCGCGAAGTGATATCGCCCGCTCAAAGGCGAGAAGGGCGCCAAGTTTCGACTTGGCCAGCGTGAAGACGCATTCCACGAACAGGTCAGGCGTTATGCTCCGGGCGGCATGGCTGCGGCGGACCTCCGGGAAAAGGAAGGCTCCGATCGTCGCAAGTGCCCGGCGTATCTCCGGCTGGAAGATCACGACGGACGATATCGCAAGGTAGATGAGCGTGTATTTGATGATTATCGCCAGCACATCGAAGTGGAACAGGTAGGTGAAGGCAATCGACGAGGCGAAGAGGATGCCCACGCCCATGAGCACCTGGCCAAAGCGAGACCCGCGGGCGGCCTTGAGGATGCCGTAGAAGGCGAAGTAGAGTATCGCTATCTGGAGAATGTCGCTGAGATACGACCAGTCGAAATGGATGTTGAAGTTCAACGCGCTCATGCCATCGCCTCCCTGTCGTTTGCTTCCGCGGACGCGAAAGCGCTTGCCACTGTCAGCGCCTGCACAGTCTCCTCTACGTCATGTACCCGCACTATTGACGCGCCGTTCATGGCGCACCAGATCGCGGCGCCGAGGCATCCGCCGAGATTCTTTCCGCGACGCTTCTCGCCGGCGAGCTTTTTGATCAGTCTTTTGCGCGATACGCCAACGCACACGGGCGCACATTCCGCAAGGCGGCGCAGCGATCCAAGAAGGGCAAGATCCTCTTCTCGGGTCGTGCCGAAGCCTATCTCCGGATCAATCACGATGCGACCTGCGAATTCTCCGGCAGCCTCTTCGCCGAGGATGCGGGCGGCGTCGGCGCGCAGGGTTTCCCAACCCGCCGCGTCGCGGCACGGCGCCATCAACACCGCGCCCGATTCCGCCGCCAGCGGAATCATCTCCGGCACAGGTGCGGAATATACGCAGTTGATGATATGGCATCCGGCCTCGATAGCCAGGCGCGCCGTTTCGGGGTGGTAGGTATCGACGGAAATCGGAATCGGCCAAAGGCGCGCGGCCTTGAGCGCATCGGGAAGGGCGCCTATCACCGGCTCCAGGCGGCGCCATTCTTCCGCCCATGCGAGAGGCTCGGCGCCGGGGCGCGTCGATTCGCCGCCGAGGTCTATGATGTCCGCTCCCTCTTCTGCGCAGTTGACGGCGCGGGCAATGGCCTCTTTCGGGCGATAGTACATCCCGCCGTCGGAGAATGAGTCCGGCGTCACGTTTACTATGCCCATCACGAGAGTGCGTGAAAGGTCAAGCGTCAGATTGCGGCAGGGTATCTTCATGTGCTTCAGGTTCTGGCCTTTCGAGGCCGAGGAGTTTCTCCACGTCGCGTCCGTCCATCGTCTCCTTTTCGAGCAGCGTCGTGGCGAGGAGCTCAAGTTTGTCTTTGTTGTCCTCGATCAGCTTTTTGGCGCGGGAATATCCCTCGGAGACGAGGCGCGCCACTTCGGCGTCTATCGCCTCGGCCGTTTTCTGGGAAAGGCGCGGCGGCTGCTCTTCGACGGCGAAGGGCGATATTTCGTAGAACGACTGGAAGCCGAATGACGACGACATGCCGAATCGGCATACCATGTCGCGCGCGATGTTCGTGGCCATCGCGATGTCCTGCGACGCGCCGGTCGATATCTCGCCGGTGTGGATTTCCTCCGCGATGCGGCCGCCGCAGAGCACGGAGAGTTCGTCGATGAAATACGAACGCGTACGGTTCAGGACGTCCTTCTCGGGAAGAGTCATCGTGACGCCTAGGGCGCTGCCGCGCGGGATGATCGACACCTTGTGGAGCGGATCGGCATTCGCGACGAGAAGCTGCAGCAGCGCGTGGCCTGCCTCGTGCCAGGCCGTTGTCTCGTACTCCTTCTTCGAATATCCGGCGCTCTTCCTCTCGGAGCCCCAGAAAACCTTGTCTCTCGCCTCTTCGAGAACTGCGTGCGTGATGGCCTCAAGCCCCTGGCGTGCGGCGAGAAGGGCGGCCTCGTTGATGATGTTCGCGAGATCAGCGCCCGAGTGGCCAGAAGTGCCGCGCGCGAGGCGCGACAAGTCGGCGTCGGGGGCGAGCTTCACCTTGGCGGCATGGAGGCGCAGGATGTCTTCGCGGCCTTTGACGGTGGGCAGTTCCACGTGGACGCGGCGGTCGAATCTGCCGGGCCGGAGAAGGGCGGGGTCAAGGATGTCCGGACGGTTCGTGGCGGCGATGATGATCACGCCCTCGTTTGCGTCGAAGCCGTCCATCTCAACGAGCATCGCGTTGAGGGTCTGTTCGTTGGAGTAGCGCCCGGCGGACGATGCGGCGCTGCTGCGGCGCTGGCCCACGGCGTCGATCTCGTCGATGAAGATGATGCACGGCGCGTTCTTCTTGCCCTGCTCGAACATGTCGCGCACGCGGCTCGCGCCCACGCCGACGAACATCTCCTCGAAGTCCGAGCCCGATATGGAGAAGAACGGCACCTTCGCCTCGCCGGCGATTGCCTTTGCGAGAAGCGTCTTGCCCGTGCCGGGCGGGCCTACGAGAAGGACGCCTTTGGGAATGCGCCCGCCTAGCTTGGTGAACTTCGCGGGTTCCTTGAGAAACTCCACGATCTCCTGGACGTCCTCCTTCGCCTCGTCCACGCCGGCGACGTCTGCGAATGTGACGCGCTTTTTGGCCTTGTCCTCATTGAGGAGGCGCGCCTTTGACTTGCCGAACGAGAGCGGGCCGCCCGCGCCGCCAAGAACCTTGCGGTAGAAGAATATCCACAAGAGCGCGGCGAACACTCCAAAGATCAGCAGTTGCTGCAGGAACGGACCGAACATCGGCTCTTCTTCGCGCACGGGGCAGCTGACGTGTTGCGCCGACAGGAAGTCCATGAGCGACTCGTTTTCCCCTGGGACGAGATTCACGCGGAACTTCGAGCCGCCGCGCCGTTCGCCCTCCAGCCAGGTGCTGCCGCTGTCCATGCGCCGTACCCGGACGAGGGATTTCACTTCGTCGGCCGAGACAAGCGCGCGCAGCTCGGTCTGCGAGAGCGCATCGCGCATCGGCTCGCGTCCGCGATCCATGAACTGCATGATCAAAAAAGCCATCGCCACAGCGATGAGCACAGCCCATCCGCTACGTGAACCGCCGGCGACGCCCGTTGGCGGCACGGGCCTCTGCCGCGAACCGCCCGAGGAACGTGTTTCTTTCCCCGACGGGGAGTGTTGTTCTTTTTCTTCTGAAGACATTGGACAAACATTATACCAAAATACGCGCGCGCGTGTGAGGACAATTTTTTGCTTCATTTTGGTGAACGCCCTGTAACCAAAGGAGTAAACGCAAGCCGTTCTTGCGTTCAGTTCCGCAAATGACATGTGTGCGAAACAGGGGGGGGGGCGGGTTTTCGGGCGGCCGGACGCTGAATTTATGATATAATGTGCGGCATGGCGAAAACAAGACCCATACTGTACGGCGTGGCGGACTACGCCCAGATGCGAAAGAAGAACGGCTGGTTCATCGACCGTACGGCGAAGATCCGCGACCTTGAGGCGACCCACTACGCGGTGTTCCTCCGGCCGCGCAGGTTCGGCAAGTCGCTTTTGCTGTCGATCCTCGAAGGGTACTATGACCTGGAACGCGCGAACAGGTTCGACGAACTTTTCGCCGGAACGGACATCGGGGCGAATCCGACGGACGAGCGGGGAAAATACATGATATTGTATTTCAACTTCTCCGCCGTGGGGTTGCAGGGCGTCGAGCCGGGAATCTATTGCCTCATTGACAATGAAAAAACAACTGACATTCATCACGCTCGCGGCGCTCGCGGCGGGAACGGCACTGGTGGCGGCGGCGGATACCGTCGTCGGCGTGTCGGATTGCGACCTGCCGCGCGGCAACCGCTCGATCTGGGACATGAAGGCTCTGGGCGAGACGCCTCGCACTTTTCCCGTGGAGATTCCATGCTCCAACAACTACGGACGCATCGAGGGCGTGGAGCCGATCTTCGTGGAGGGCGAGCAATGGAAGGGCAAGCCTACGCGCGTCTTCGCGTGGTGGGGGCTTCCCGAAGGGGCATGTGCGGATCGCAAGGTTCCTGCCATGGTGCTCGTGCACGGCGGCGGCGGCACGGCTTTCGCCTCCTGGGTGAAGACGTGGAACGACCGCGGGTATGCGGCTATCGCGATGGACACGTGCGGCGGCATCCCGCAGGGCGAGCGCGACGGCAAGCCGCATCCGCGCCACGAGTGGTCTGGTCCTTCCGGCTGGGGCAGTTCCGTTGCGCAGATAGGCGAACCCATCCGGGATCAGTGGACGTACCATGCGGTCGCGGCCGTCATGCGCTGCCACTCGTTCCTGCGTGCCCGCCCCGAAGTCGACGCATCCCGCATCGGCCTGACGGGCATCAGCTGGGGCGGCTACCTGAGCAGCATCGTCGGCGTGGTGGACAACCGCTTCAGGTTCGCGGCGCCCGTCTATGGATGCGGCTTTTACGAATTAAATCCCGAATGGCACACGATGGGCGGCGGCGGCGAGAAGCTGCGCGCCTGGCTTGCACTGTGGGACGCGAAAAACTTCTACGAGAACCCGAAGAGGGGTGGGGCCCAGATTCCCTATCTATGGTGTTGCGGCACGAACGACCGCTTCTATCCGCTGGACATGGTCCGCAAGAGCTGTAACATGCTGGACAGCCAGGACCACGCGGTGCCGCTCAGACTCTCGCTCAAGCTCAACATGCCGCACGCGCATCCTCCGGCCGGCGACCCAAGGGAAATCACGGCAATGGCCAATGCAATCTGCAAGGACGGCAAGCCGCTAATCGACGTGACGCACGCGTGGCTGGGGAAGGACGGCGTTCTGCGGGCCGAGTTCGACGCGCATGGGCGCACGGTGGCACGGGCGGAGCTGTTGTGCACATGCGATACCAATTCCGTGCTGATGAAGCGGAAATGGCAGGTGGCGGAGGTGAAGGACCTTGACAAGTTTGGGTACCTCTCGGTTTCCGTTCCTGAAGATGCCCTCATGTTCTTCGTGAATATCATCGACACGGAAGGGCTCGTGGCGTCGTCGCGGATATTCGAGCGCGCCGTTTCCACGGTGTATTGAGTTATGTGTTTTACTTCTTAAAAAGGTGTATCTAACAAAGCGTTGTTCTTCTTAAAAAGGTGTAGTCTGCATTGACAGGCACGGGTGGTATATGATATAATCTGCGGTATGAAACGCAGAATATATGATAAACTGCTGCAATGGAAAAACGAAAGTGCAGACAAGTACGCGCTTCTTGTTGAGGGGGCTCGTCGTGTCGGCAAGAGTTGGATAGTTGAGGAATTTGCCAAGAACGAGTACAAGTCGTTCCTCATTATTGATTTTGCAAAGACGAACAGGAAGGTCAAAGAGCTGTTCGAGGAGAAGCTAGATGACCTTGACGAGTTCTTCATGCTCCTGGACCGCCGTTTTGAAGCTGCCTCTTTACATGGCCATGTTGATTCCGGAGATGTATTGACCAAGTGGTTGTTGCGGAGGTTTCAATAGAAACGAATATGTTAGGAGCAGTCAAATGAGAACTATATATGGAACAATTCTTGCGGCGGCGGTTGTGGTCTCGTTCGCGATACCGCTTGCGGCGCATGTGCGGGTGGAAGGCCCAGACCTTCTTCTCTGCGGACAAGAACCTGCGGGGCAGCAACTGCAGCCGGAGGAGCTACGCATCGAGCGCGAGGTGGAGGCGGCGTGCCGCGAGATCGACGAACGTCAGGCGACGCTTTCCGACAGATGCTCGCTTGCGGAATACCGTCCGCTCGTTAGGACGGTAAACGGCACGAACATGTGGACCGCGGCTCTGCAGAAGGCCCTTGACGAGCACGAGATCGTGACGATCCCCGCGTCGGACGAGAAGTACTTCTTCGACGGCACTGTGATCGTGCCGTCCCTCCGCCGCATTGAGGCGACGGGCGCGACGATCCGCCTTGCCGAAGGCATGCGCACGGTTCTGCTCCGCAACGCAAGTGCGCAGGACGGCACGCTCTCGCCAATACCGGTCTCGGCCAAGCGCGATGCGGATATCGCCATCGTGGGCGGACGCTGGGAGGACTGGTGCACGCGGCGCGCGGGCTACGGCCGCACGGGCATGTTCAACCTTCTTCCTCGAAAGAGCGGGAATTACTACGGCGTCTCGACGATGTTCTTCTTCAACAACGTGAACCGCTTGTCCGTGACGGGTTCGACGTTCCATCACACTGGTGGTTTCGCCGTGCAGGTGGGCGACGCGGACGCCATGGCCTTCCGCGACATAACCTTCGACCGGTGTTTCGCCGACGGGCTTCACCTGAATGGCAACCTCACGCGCGTGCTTGCCAGAAACGTGCGCGGCCAGGTGGGCGACGACCTTGTCGCGCTCAACGCATACGACTGGCTCAACTCCTCTGTGAACTTCGGCCCGCAGAGGTTCGTCCTCTGCGAGGACCTTGAGCTTGTGCGCCTTCCGGGCGTGCCGGCCTATCGCGCAATCCGCATCCAGCCCGCCAAGTACCGTTATGCGGACGGCACTGTTATAGACTGCGCCATCTCCGACGTGATATTCCGCCGCGTGAAGGGCATCACCACCTTCAAGATGTATCTCCAGACGCCGCGCTACGCCATCGGATCGGATCCGGAATGGGGAGAGGTCGGATCCGGCGGCAATCTGTTCTTCTCGGATCTTGAGATCGATCTCGATTCTCCCATAGACAGGATCGGACAGTATGCCACGCAGGAGGCTCCGCGCGGACACTTCGCCGCATTCGAATTCGGCGCGAATCTCTCTCTCGTATACCTGAGAAACATCGACGTTTCGTTCCATGCCGACAAGTGGCCGCTTGCGCATCTTGTCCAGGTCGGGCCGAAGTCATGCACTATTCCGGGTAAGGCTGGGAAGCCCGACATGGAGATATTCGACCCTTACGTAAGTTGCCGTGTCGAGCGCGTTGTGCTAGAAAACGTCCGCGTCCATGGAACTCCGCCCGCCACGCTGGTCCACGACTCTTCCTTTTCGGATATCAACGGCGACGGACGCTCTACCGGTCGTGGAGTGATCGGGCGAATTGAAAGAAAAGTTAAGTAAGCGGCATATTTGGGTTGGAGGTTCCCCAATTTTTCGGGCATGAAAACGAGCCTGGCCGCCGCCGGATTGCCACCTATTCCCGCAAAACTTTGAAGAGTCAACTGCCGCCCAAAATATGGTATAATCTGCGGCATGGAGAAAACAAGGCCAATACTGTACGGCGTGGCGGACTACGCCCAGATGCGAAAGAAGAACGGCTGGTTCATCGACCGCACGGCGAAGATACGCGACCTTGAGGAGACTGCTTACGCGGTATTCCTCCGGCCGCGCAGGTTCGGCAAGTCGCTTTTGACGGCCATTCTTCAGGCGTATTACGACATACGCTATGCAGATCGCTTCGACTGGTTCTTTTCGGGGACGGATATTGGCGCCAACCCTACCGAGGAACGCGGAAAATATCTTGTCCTGAAGTTCGACTTTGCCGCAGTCTCCAAAGATTTGGACAAGGTTCAGGACGATTTCGACTACAAAGCGTCGCTCCGCTGCGACGATTTCGCAAGAGACTATGGAAGCATTCTGCCTAAAGGGCTTGACGAGCGGATTTTCAAGGCCCCAGACATAGGCAAGAAGCTCGCGGAGATCATGTCTGGACTTAGGGGATCCGGACTCGACCTGTACATCATCATAGACGAATACGACAACTTCACGAACACGATATTGGCCGAGAGCGGACAGGACGCATACGCCAGGCTGTGCCACGGCGACGGGTTCTTCAAGCAGTTCTTCACCGAGCTGAAGACGCTGACGAGCGATCTCGACGCGCCGCTGAAGCGCCTTTTCATCACAGGCGTCTCGCCCGTGACGATGGATGACGTGACGAGCGGCTTCAACATCGGAACGAACATCTCGCTAATGCCACAGTACGCAGACCTCACCGGCTTCCGCCACGACGATCTACGCGCGATCTCCGACTACTACGCGGCTGAGTGCGGCTTCGACGGCGAACGGGCGTACCAGACCGCGCTCGCCTGGTACGACAACTACCGCTTCGGCAGCTTCGACGCGCCGCCCATCGCGAACACGACGATCGTGCTGTCGTTCTTCAACTATCTTTGGCAGACAAAGCAGTTCCCGCCGGAGCTTGTGGACGAGAATCTGCGCACGGACTACTCGAAGATCCGCCATCTGATAACGGTGGACAGGCGGCTCAACGGCAACTTCCACGTGCTGGAGGACATCGTCTCGGGCGCGACCGTGTCGGAACGCCTGGTGAGGTCGTTCCAGGCGAGGGAGATCACGAAGCGCGAGAACTTCGTCTCGCTCCTCTACTGGCTCGGCATCACCACGATCGCGGGCGAGAATTTCGGCAAGGTGTCGTTTGGAATCCCCAACGAGACCTTGAAGGAGCTTGCCGCGAAGATGATCCCTGCCGCCTATTCCGACGTGCATAAGATCGACGAGAGGGTGTTTGACGTCAACAACGGGCTGTGTGACTTCGCCGGGAATGGCGATTGGCGCGGGTTCACGGGCGTACTGTCCGAGATCGTGAAGGAAAACTTCGCGGTGCGCGACGCGGTCGATGGCGAGAAGGTCGTGCAGGCGACGCTTGTCGCGCTCCTCTGCGCGGCGGGCGGGCCTTACTTCGTTCGGCACGAACGCGAGGCGGGCGGAGGCTTCTACGACATTGCGCTTGCGCCGCAGCTCGACCGTTGGCCGGAGATCGCCCACGCGGCGCTTATCGAGATGAAGTATGTGAAGGCGGGAGACGACGCGCCGACTGCAGAGCAGCTCGCGAAGATCAAGGCCGGGGCGATTGAGCAGCTGGACAAGTATGCCGCCGACCATGACATTGCGACGGAGTGGCGGCTCGGCGGTCGCGGGGCGACCGCCCTACCGGACGGGGCAAGCGCGGCCCTCCCGGCTGGGGCGACCGCCCTACCGGCCGCGACAAGCGCGGCTCTCCCTGATGGGGCGACGGGCGTCTCGCCCGTTGCGCTACATCGGCTCGTCCTTGTGTTTCACGGCGGGGAATGCGTGTTGGCGGAAGAAGTGTAAACCTACACGTTCTACACCCAATGTGGCATATTTTGGTTGGAGGTTCCCCAATTTTTCGGGCATGAAAATGTGTATGTCCCTGTAAATAAAGGGCGAAGTTACGATTTTCGCTTTTCGGGAAGTAAAAATTCGGCGTCATCTGCCGAATCGCCCCTGCGGTAGGGTCACGCGTCCGCGTGACCGCGACGGTAGGGCGGCCCCTGGCCGCCGCAACGGACGCGCGGGAGTGAATTTCCCCTGCCTCCAATTGCCACTTGCCCTCTGCGCCGTAAGATGGTACAATCTTTCCCATCGAAAGGAACATTAGAATGGTATCATCTAGACGATCTTTCCTCGCCACGGCCGGCGCCGCCGGCGCCGCGTTCGCTTTGCGCGGCGATTCCGCAAAGAAATTGTTCAAGGTTGGTCTCGTGGGGTGCGGTGATCGCGGGACGGGTGCAATCCGCGACATAAACCTTGCGGCCGAGCGGCTTGGATGCAAAGTGCAGCTTACGGCTGCGGCCGACTTCTTCGTCGATAAGGCAAAGAAGATATGCGCCAAGTACGGCGTTGACGAGAAGATGGCCTTCGGCGGGGCAAACGGCTACAAGAACGTCCTCGCCACGGACTGCGAAATCGTCCTTCTTTGCACGCCGCCTTTCTTCCGTCCGCGCCACGCCGCGGCCTGCGTCGAGGCCGGCAAGCACATCTTCGCCGAAAAGCCCATCGCCACCGATCCGCGCGGCATACGCGACTTCCTCAAGGCCGCGGCGGCGGCCAAGGCCAGGAACCTGTCAATTCTCGCAGGCACGCTCCATCGCCACTCCAACCGTTTTCTAAAGCAGATCGGCCCGATCCGCGCGGGGGCGTTGGGCAAGATCATGGCCGGCCGCGTCTATCGCTGCCACGGCGGCATGTGGGTGCGTCCGCGCCGCCCTGAGGACACCAATGCCTCTTACCTCTGCAACAACTGGTACCATTTCTGGGAGATGAGCGGCGACCAGATCACAGAGCAGGCCATCCACGAGGTGGATCTCGCAAACTGGTTCATCGGTCGCTACCCCGTGAACGCACTCGGCATGGGCGCGCGCTGGCGTCGTCCGCAAGGCGTAGGCAACATATACGACGAAATCGCCATCGACTACGACTATGGCGACGGCATTCACGTCGCGACGTATGGCCGCCACGTGGACGGGTGCGCCAACCCCGTGGGCACGCGTCTTATATGCACCGAGGGCGAAATATCGCTCGGCAGCAAGATGAGGCGGTTTGACGGCAAGCCGGTCGAGGAGGACATGGCCGCCATCGCCGGCCGCAGCGACAACGGCCTCATCATGGAGCATGCGGACTTCCTATCCGGGCTTCTTTCAGGCAACATCCTCAACGAGGGCGAGCAGGTCGCGATGACAACGGCCACGTGCGTCATTGGAACTCTCGCCGCCTATTCCGGCCGCCAGGTGCGCATGAAGGACATCCTTGAGAACGAGCGTTCGGAATTCTTCGACGGCTGGAATGCCGCCTTTACGGCGCAGCTTTTCGAGGAGACAAACGATGTTCCGGTGCCTGCCGAGGGCAAGCCCATGGTGCCGGGAAAGGACAAAGCATGAACAGACGTGACTTCATAAGAATTTCCGCCTTCGCCGCAGCGGCGGGTGCGGCGGGGCGCATCTGCGCGCAGGGGATGAACCCGGTGTCGCCGTTCAAGACGGTCTTGAAGAAGGCCCTGATCGCTAGGCGTTTCGACGAAGCGTTGGCGAAACGCCTTGCAGAGGCCGGTTTCCCCGGAGTCGAACTGCAGGACAAGACCGTCACAATTCAGGAGGCGCGCGCCGGGAGGCGTCTTGCCGAGGAACGCGGCATCGTAATCCATTCCTTCATGGGCGGGTGGTACGAATTCAACTCGAAGGATCCGGACAAGCGGAAGGCCGCGATTGAGGGCGCAAAGCGGGATATACAGATCACCGCCGCCTACGGCGCGCCTGTCATCCTGGTGGTCCCGGGGCGCGTGGGCGGGATCAAGATACCGAAGCCCTCGCAGTTCTCGCTTGGGTTTGACGCCAACTCGCTTGTCCTTTCGCGCGTCGTGGACGGGGACAACGCGCCGTTCGCCGAATACATCGCGGCGCAGAACGATGCCACCAACCGCGCCCGCGACGCCGTTGAAGAGCTGATTCCTGTCGCTGCGTCCGAGGGCGTGATCATCGGCCTTGAGAACGTATGGAACAATCTGTGGGTGAAGCCTGCGTTTGCGGCGGCATTCATACGTTCCTTCTCGTCGCCGTGGGTGAAGGCCTACTTCGACATCGGCAACCACGTGCGCTACGCGCGTCCTGAAGAGTGGCTGTCTGCGCTTGCCGACCAGATAGTGAAGCTCCACATCAAGGACTTCAAGATCGACCGCACCGTGGAGAAAGAAGGTGCGTTCGTGCGCATAGGCGAAGGGTCGATAGACTTCAAGAGCGTGCGCCGCGCGATTGAATCGATAGGCTACAGCGGGTGGGTTTCGATCGAATCCTCCGGCTGGACCGACATGGAACATTCCGCGATCATGGATCGCTTCTTTACGGGGACACTATGATGAAGACTTGGCTCGCATTCTGGCATGGCATTTTCAAGAACAACCCGACGTTTCGGCTTGTCCTTGGCCTCTGCCCCACACTGGCTGTCACCACATCGCTGGAGAATGCCCTTGGCATGGGGCTGGCGGCGTCGTTCGTGCTGATATGCTCGAACGGGCTGGTATCGCTTCTCAGAAAGGTGATACCTGCCGCAGTGCACATTCCCTGCTACATCGTGATCGTGGCGACGTTCGTCACCACCACCGACCTCTTGATGCAGGCGTATCTTCCCGCGCTGTCGGAGTCGCTTGGAATATTCATTCCGCTCATCGTCGTGAACTGCGTGATTCTCGGCCGCGCCGAGGCGTATGCAAGCCGCAATGGGCTCATCGACTCCCTTGCCGACGGCTTTGGCACCGGCATCGGCTTCACGCTTGCGCTTGCGATCGTGGCGGCCGTTCGCGAGATCGTCGGCGCGGGATCGCTCACGGTGTGGGGAGACATCGGCATCAAGAACATCCAGCCGGGCACGGTGACGCTTGCGATATTGCCCGCCGGCGGATTTATTGCGCTGGGGATGCTGCTTGCCCTCATCAACCATATCGGGGCGGTATGGGCGCGCCACCACGGCGAACCGCCGCCGCTGCCGCTCAATCTCGACTGCCGCCACTGCACAATGTGTCCGAACGGGAAATAGTCGCATACCATGAAGTGCCCCAAGTGCGGAAATGACGACGACAAGGTGCTCGATTCGCGCGCCGCGAAGGACGGCGCCGCGATTCGCCGCCGCCGCGAATGCCTGAAGTGCGGCCATCGCTTCACCACGCACGAGGAGATCGACCGCGACGAGCTGTTCGTGGTGAAGCGCGACGGACGCCGCGAGCCGTTCAACCGGGAGAAGCTCGAGAAGTCCATCCGCATCGCCTGCCAGAAACGGCCCATCCCCGAGGCGAAGGTGAGGGATCTCATAAGCTCCGTGGTCGGGGGGCTTGAGGGCGAG